>Ga0206106_100472_pt1 | contig 29585 bp, 24 predicted proteins | sample 1B1ome_FD_148677 | JGI IMG/M metagenome (GOLD analysis project Ga0206106, IMG submission 148677) | Enriched microbial communities from leaf-cutter ant dump, University of Wisconsin, Madison, United States - 1B110A | ecosystem: Environmental > Terrestrial > Nest > Insects nest > Nest dump | place... | reverse complement strand
GATTACCAGCTTTATCTGGCACTCAATGACATCGAACATTCCAAAACGAAAGCCAATCATCCGCAGACCAACGGTATTTGCGAACGCTTTCACAAAACCATCTTGCAGGAGTTCTACCAGGTGGCATTCCGGCGCAAGATTTACCAGTCCATTGAAGAGTTACAACACGATCTGGATGATTGGATGGCGTACTACAACAGTGTGCGGACTCACCAGGGAAAAATGTGCTGTGGACGCACCCCGATGCAAACTTTAATTGACGCAAAGAAGATATGGGACGATAAAATTACCGAATTGAATAACTGAATCTGATCTAACAGGCACTCGTCAAATCGGGTAACTGTCAGACCAGATCTCAACTACTACAGCTTGAAGAGATTTGACGTGTGTTACACAGTCTGCTTATTTGTGTCTTGGAAAGAAAATCTCCTGATGGTGTGAATTCACACCATCAGGAGATTTTTTGTTTTCCCGGAGATAGCCGAAATCAGTTGACCTTGAGCGCTCCGCCGCGTCCCAATCCTCCTTCTACCTTCTGTGCTTCATAATGTTTGAGTGCTCGTACCATTCCGTTATAAGCATCGAAAAATGCAGCGACTGTCGCCTTGCCTGCGGGAGTGCGTGAGAAACCACCCAGGGCACCACCTGCGCCACCGCCAAATCCACCCAATGCAGCGCCGTAGTTATTGGCAGTCGAGCTTCCTTCCGAGATAGAGATCTGGACACTGGAGCGAATGTCGAACAGCGATAGTGTGACGACGGAGACTTTGGTTTCAAGCGCACCAGCCAGTGCACCGACTAACGGGTTGAATGCGCCTCCGATTGCAGCACCGACTTTTCCGGTCGAATCGTTGTCGATGATGATCTGCGGCTCCATATAATAATCTGCAGCGACACGTTGTCCTTTCTGCTGCTTCGAGCCGGCACGATATTCACCGGAGTTACGCTGCATATCGGTAATACGGGAAAGGCGATTATCTGTCCGTGCATTACCGATGGAAGTAAGCACGAAGCAGTTTGATTGTTGGACGGCGAGCCGAATGAGTGGCTCGATTGTGGTGATACTGGTAGCACTGCCAAAACTGTGGTACCAGTTTGCTTCTCTGCCGTCATCGACAGCAAGTGTACCCAGTGTTTTATCACAACGTTCCAGGCTGGAATTGGCACCCGCACTGGCACCTCCTGCAGCTGCACCGGTAACGGCTGTACCACCGGTGCCGGTTGTTACGTTTGCACATCCTGTAAAAAGAGGTATGCAAATGGATATTGCTACTAAAGATCGAATTGAACTGCTATTTTTTTTCATAAAATGACTCCCTTTCATAAAATTAAAAGCTATTTTTGTTAGCTTGGTTTATTGTTACTCGCGTTCTAATTCGATCTTTATATGATATATGAAAGGAATATAAGAAAGTGAATATGCAAATCATTTTGTCGCTTATTTTCAGTATGATTCTGATGGCTTGTACGACGCCTGCATCTCATCAAAAGGATTTATCGCGGATTTGCGATTCTTCCGGTTGTTCGGATCGTTCGGGTAACTATATTTCTAATCACTCGTCTGCAGCTTCTTCAGATGAAGAAGCCCGGATCAGGGTGCTTGAGGACGTTGCACGCCAGGATCCGCGTGCAGCGTACGATCTCGGTCTTCGATATTTCCGAGGGGATGGGGTGCGTCAGGATAGTTACCAGGCATTACAGTGGATGCGTGAAGCAGCAGAAAAGGGTGACCTCAATGCCCAAAAGGCGCTGGGCCGTCTGTATCTGACAGGGCTTGAAGAAATGGGTGCAGACTATCGTGAAGCAGAAAAGTGGTTACGTATCGCTGCGGGCAGAGGGGATAAAGAATCCGAGCAGTTGCTCGTGGAAGCGGCTGCTTTTGCATCGGAAGAACGCAGATCAGGTGAAATTTACCATCGGTGGGTCAACCGCTGGAAGCCTGTTTTTTATCAGAACTGGTACCACGGTTATCCTTACCTAGGAACCTGGCGAGGTAATTACTGGTACTACTGAATATGAGGCTTTGAAATATTTTTCAAAGCCTTTCTATAGCGAGCTTTCTTTTTACGAAATTACGATAATTCATCCGGTTCCGGGTCTTCCGTCCGGGGAGCATTGGTAGTTTGCATCTCCGCCGGATTGATCCGGCTCGTAGTGCTTCCCGGAATTCTGGGCGTGGTGCAGACGACATCTGCATTTTGTGCGCGGTGACGCAAAGCATGATCCATCAGTACGATGGCCAGCATCGCTTCCACGATGGGAGTTGCCCGGATGCCGACACAGGGATCATGCCTGCCGTGAGTCTCAACGATGGCAGGGCTTCCCGTTTTGTCGATCGAACGTCGTGCCAGGCGGATACTGGAGGTGGGTTTGATCGCTACACTGACGACGATTGGCTGGCCGCTGGAAATGCCTCCCAGAATACCGCCGGCATTATTGCTCAGGAAGCCTTCAGGGGTGACTTCATCCGAATGCTCCGTCCCTTTCTGGGTAATGCTGTTGAATCCGGCTCCGATTTCCACACCCTTGACGGCATTGATACTCATCATGGCGTAAGCGATATCGGCATCCAGTCGATCATAAACCGGTTCACCCCAGCCGACCGGCACGCCTTCGGCTATGACATTGATTCTGGCGCCTGCTGAATCACCCGATTTGCGCAAGCTGTCCATGAATGTTTCTAGTTTCTGAACATAATCGTTATCTGCAACAAAAAACGGATTCTGATTGACGCCATCCCAGCTTTTGAAAGGAATGGCAATCGGACCAAGCTGTGCCATATAACCCCGAATGACGATACCGTAGCGTTGTTGCAGCCATTTTCTGGCAATGGCGCCAGCCGCCACTCGTACGGCCGTTTCCCGTGCGGATGAGCGGCCACCCCCCCGATAGTCGCGGATGCCGTATTTCTGCCAGTAAGTGTAGTCCGCATGACCGGGACGGAATACATCCATGATCTTGCTGTAATCCTTGCTGCGCTGATCTTCGTTGCGGATCAGCAAGGCGATTGGCGTACCTGTCGTTGTGTTTTCAAATACGCCTGAGAGTATCTCTACCCGGTCCGCCTCACGCCGCTGTGTGACATGTCGGGAAGTACCGGGCTTGCGCCGATCCAGTTCCTGTTGAATGTCTTCAACCGATAAGGCTAATCCGGGCGGGCATCCATCCACGATACAGCCGATTGCCGGACCGTGAGATTCACCGAATGAAGTGACACTGAACAGTTTTCCGATGCTGTTGCCAGACATGACAAATCCTTGGTTGAACGGGGAAACGCAAAGTCTAACATAAGCCAAAGCAGGGAGACGGGCTGAGGGCCTCCTGCCAGCGTGGTTTCAGCGTGCCAATTCAGGGTTGTGCAGGTAGAATTGGCTGAAAAAACCGATTGGCGAACAGCAGCATCACATGGGAGGAGATATGAATTTTGCACAGGTCAAGGATTACCTGGTTGATTTACAGAACAGAATCGTAGCCGGGCTGGAGCAGGCCGATGACCAGTCGTTCCGTCACGATACCTGGGACCGTCCGGAAGGCGGAGGAGGGGTCAGTTGTGTGATCGAGGAAGGCAACGTGCTGGAGCGTGGGGGAGTCAATTTCTCGCATGTGTTCGGCAAAGGGTTGCCCGCCTCGGCCACTGCAGCCCGGCCGGAACTGGCCGGCAGGGCGTTTGAGGCAGCGGGTGTTTCGCTGGTGCTGCATCCGCGCAATCCTTATGCACCGACTGTCCACATGAATGTTCGTTTTTTTGCAGCCACCAAAGAAGGGGCAGAACCGGTGTGGTGGTTTGGCGGCGGTATGGATCTCACGCCTTACTACGGGTTTGAAGAAGATGTCGTCCATTTTCATCAGGTTTGCAAGGATGCACTGCAGCCTTCAGGCAAGGAATACTATCCGCGTTTCAAGAAATGGTGCGATGAATATTTTTATTTGAAACATCGCAAGGAGCCGCGCGGAATTGGTGGGGTATTTTTTGATGATCTCAACCAGCCGGATTTTGCTACCTGCTTTAACCTGACCCGAAGTGTCGGTGATCACTTTCTGGCAGCGTATGTTCCGATCCTGCAGAAGCGCCGCGATCTTCCTTATGGCGAACGTGAACGGGATTTTCAGGCGTATCGGCGCGGCCGCTATGTGGAGTTCAATCTGGTATGGGATCGCGGCACGCTGTTTGGTTTGCAGTCGGGAGGGCGTACCGAATCCATCCTGATGTCACTGCCGCCGATTGTCAAATGGCGTTATGACTGGTCGCCCGAGGCAGGCAGTCCGGAAGCGAAGCTCTATACCGATTTCCTTACTGGCAGAGACTGGCTGCCGCTTGATTGATACTGCAGCTCTGCAGGATGATATTTTTCAGCACATGCAGCTTGCCGTGGAAGAAGTGCTCGGCACCGGGAATGACCGTCACCGGAAGTGTTTGCGGAGTTGCCCAGTTCAGCACACTCTGAAGCGGTACGATCGTATCCTGATCACCCTGGATGATCAGAATATGCCGGGCATGATCGACCACCGGCGGGGCCTGCAGACGTTCCACCGCCGGTGCGACCAGTACCAGCCTGCAGGGCTTCAGCTGCTGTGCGACGTGCGCCTGGACAGCTCCGCCGAATGAAAATCCGGCCAGTGTCAGCGGCAACGGATCCGGCCCGGTGTCGTACTGCTCGTGCATGGCCTGAGTAACAGCCATTACATCTTCGATTTCTCCTTTTCCGTCGGCATAACTGCCTTCGCTTGCGCCCACGCCACGAAAATTGAATTTCACCGTGATGTATTGTTGTTCGATAAAAGCTCGGGTGAGGATGTAGACGATCTTGTTATCCATACTGCCCTGATAAAGCGGATGCGGATGCGCCACCACGGCCAGGCCGCACGGCGATTCCTCCGGCAGTGTGACAACGGTTTCCAGTCGGCCGGCCGGACCGGTTACGAAAAGTTTCTGTTCATTCGGCATGGATGATAAATCCTGTGAGAGGTGACTGTTTTATGACGGGTAATTATAGTATAGGGCGATTTACCGGATAATGAGTGAATGCAGGGTACCGTATTTACGGTGCAACATGTTTGTTTCAATATGGCCCTCGCTTTGAAGGGTGTATTTTCTGCTATGCCTTATCCCACCTGATATCTTTGAATCAGATCAATGGCCACAATAGAAAACCAGATCGAGCGAAATCTGATGCCAGGCTTGGCGACCTCAAATACACCCTGCGGCCAGACATCCGTGATTTCAACTTGTACTACCAGGGTGTGCAAAAGCGCATCAAGGATCAACAGTATTCGGATTCCACTGCTGCACAAACGTGCCCGGGGGCGTGAAATTCCAAGGTTGGTACAGGTAAAGGAGATGTTAAATGAACCGGGAGCAAGCTAAAGATTTACTGAAAACGGCATTGGCTAATTCAGCTGCCGAGTTTCGTGATGGCCAATGGGAAGCCATTGATGCTCTGGTCAACCAACGACAAAAGCTGCTGGTAGTGCAGCGTACCGGTTGGGGCAAAAGCTCGGTCTACTTTATCAGCACTAAAATTTTCCGTGATCGTAATATGGGGCCGACCATTATCGTTTCCCCTTTACTGGCACTAATGCGAAACCAGATTGAATCCGCTCAGCGACTTGGAATCGTTGCGGAAACCATGAATTCCACCAATACCGCCGATTGGCGGGCAGTTACACAGCGCATTTTGAATAATGAGATCGACTGCCTGTTGATTTCACCGGAACGTCTGGCAAACGATGAATTTATTGAAACCGTCTTGCAGCCCATTGCTGATCGCATTGCGCTGATGGTAATTGACGAGGCGCACTGTATTTCCGATTGGGGGCACGATTTTCGCCCGGATTATCGTCGTATTATCAATATCCTGCGCCAGTTACCCGACAATACTCCAGCATTGGGAACTACCGCCACGGCCAATAACCGAGTGGTGGAGGATATTCAAACACAGCTGGGCAATATCCAGATTCAGCGTGGATCATTGATTCGGGAAAGCCTGGCATTGCAAAGCATGGTACTGCCCGATCAAGCCTCACGTCTGGCCTGGTTGGCACAGGTGATTCCAGCATTACCGGGTACAGGCATTGTTTATACCCTGACGGTACGCGATGCCGAACAGGTGGCCAATTGGCTGAACCGTAACGGCATCGATGCCAAAGCCTACCACGGCAGTATTGAGGCTGAGGGTTTTGAAAACAGCAATGCTTATCGCCAACATCTGGAAGGTTTGCTGTTGAACAATCAACTCAAGGTGCTGGTGGCCACCACGGCTTTGGGTATGGGTTATGACAAGCCGGATCTGAGTTTTGTCATTCACTATCAGGCCCCGGGCTCGATTGTGGCTTATTACCAGCAAGTCGGCCGTGCCGGACGAGGTATCGACCATGCGATCGGTGTGCTGATGTCCGGTGTAGAAGATCAGGATATTCATGAGTTTTTCAGAGATTCTGCTTTCCCGTCAGAAGCCCAAGTCAACGAAATTTTGCAGGTATTGGAGAGCAATGATGGCTTGTCCATCCGTTCCATAGAAGAGCGAACCAATTTTGGCTACGGCCAAATCGAAAAAGTATTGAAGCTGTTGGGTGTGGAAAACCCGGCGCCAGTGATCAAAGATGGCAGTCGCTGGCATAGAACCCCTGTTCACTATCAGATGGATCACAACCGTATCGCTCATCTTACTGGTCAGCGGAAACAGGAGTGGGAAGAGGTGCAGACTTATCTGGTAGATACCGGTTGCAAGATGACTTTTCTGCGTCGTGCACTGGATGATCCTGATCCGACTCCTTGTGGTAAATGTGCGCCTTGCATTGGCCAACCTTTGATCGATCAGCCTGTTGATCGCGGATTGGTTCATCAAGCGGCAACCTTTCTTAAACATGCAGAAATGGTGATTGAGCCGAAAGTGCAAGTTGCAGCCAGTGCGTTTCTGGAATACGGCTTCAGAGGTAGCTTGCCAGAAAAGCTTCGAATCCGGGAAGGGCGTGTATTATCCCGTTGGGGCGATGCGGGCTGGGGGCGCATGATTGCCGATCATAAATATGCCGGGCACTTCGGTGATGAACTGGTTGAGGCGATGGTGGAAATGATTCAGCAGCGCTGGCAGCCAAGCCCTGCGCCACAGTGGGTTTGTTGCGTTCCTTCGCGTAACTATCCCGAATTGGTACCGGATTTTGCTCGTCGGCTGGCGACACAACTGGGCTTGCCCTTTGTTGACGTAGTCAGCAAAGTGAAAAATAATCAACCCCAAAAAGGCCAGAAAAATCGTTTTCATCAGTGTCGCAACTTGGATGGGGCATTTGCTATCAGTGGATCCGTGCCAGATACTCCTGTTTTATTGGTCGATGATATTGTAGATTCTGGCTGGACGCTGGCTGTCATCGCGGCTTTATTGCAGCAAGCGGGTAGTGGTGTGGTATATCCCGCTGCACTTGCTTCTTCCTCGGTGAAAGATTCATGAACGTATCGGCGGTTTTATCAGCAAACGCACAAGCGACATTATTGCTGACCTGTTATTTCAGCAAGACAGATAATGAAGATATCCGACCGCTCACCAATGGTGAATGGGGCCGGTTTGCGTTATGGCTAAAAGAAAAATCCACAACACCAGCCGATTTGCTGGTGTCTGAGCCAAAGTCACTACTTGGTAGTTGGCATGATTCCCATATCAGTGTGGATCGGATCATACAGTTACTCAATCGTGGCCATAGTCTGGCGTTAGCTGTCGAGAAATGGCAACGAGCAGGCCTTTGGGTGGTTACCCGATCTGATCCCGAATATCCAAATCGCTTAAAGCAGCGCTTGAAAACAAACTCTCCGCCTGTATTGTTTGGTTGTGGTAACAAAGCCTTACTGAATGCGGATGGTTTGGCAGTGATTGGCTCCCGTAACGCCAGCGATGCAGATTTGTCTTTTACTGAGCAGGTGGGCGCTAAAGCAGCCTCGGAAGGCATCACTATCGTATCGGGTGGTGCGCGTGGTGTAGACGAAGCGGCTATGCTGGGGGCCATACACCAAGGCGGTGCCGTGATTGGGGTTATGGCTGACAGCTTATTGAAAGCCGCAACCAGCGCCAAATGGCGTAAAGGTTTGCTGGATGGCCATGCCGTACTAATTTCACCTTTTTACCCAGAGGCAGGTTTCAGTGCGAGTAATGCCATGGCCCGCAACAAATATATCTACTGTCTGGCAGGTAGTGCACTGGTAATTCATTCCGGTAAAACAGGTGGCACGCTGAATGGTGCGGAGGAAAATCTGAAAAAAGGCTGGGTGCCACTATGGATAAAACCGACGACGGATAAAGATACCGCCAATGCGGATTTGGTTGCAAAGGGTGGCCGTTGGTGCGTGGCGGATATTCAGGCTTTCACGATAGCTGATCTGCTGACGGCGAACCAGTCTGGTGCGATAGCCGTGCAAAAAGAGCTGCCGGAGTTGTTTTCCGTACCGGAGCAATCTGGATCGTTTACTTCACCAGGGTCAGTGCCGTCAGTAAAAGAACCTGAATCTCCCACTTTCAGCACCTCTGAAACTATTGAAAACGAGACGGTTTCAGAACCTGTAGATTTTTATCGGGTATTTATCGGGGAATTGAACCGTCTGGCAACAAACCCGGTAACCGTGGATGAACTGGTGAAGCTCACTGCACTGCACAGATCTCAGTTGGCAGAGTGGCTAAGGCGCGCAGTTGGTGAAGGCGTGGTTAAAAAACTGAACCGTCCGGTGCGCTATCAGGCAGTCAGCAGGAAAGCAAATCTGGAATGATAGAACTGGCCCTTAACAGAAGCAATAGTCTCCAAAGACTACGCTTCCTGCCTTGATTCCTCAGGGTCATTTTCAGACAGGGAATAATCAGATTTTCAGCCGCTCGACGATTTTCCCGTTCTGCAGGTGAGATTCGATGATTTCATCGATGTCTTCCTGATCGACGTAGGTGTACCAGACTTCTTCCGGGTAGACGACGATGACCGGGCCCTCGCTGCAGCGGTCGAGACAGCCGGCGTTGTTGATGCGGACTTTCCCTTTCCCGCTCAACTTGAGTTCCTTGATACGTGCCTTGGCGTAATCGCGCATTTCCTGGGCGTGGTGGTCATTGCAGCAGCGTTCGCCATTGGCGCGCTGGTTGATACAAAAGAAAACGTGGTGCTGATAGTAAGCCATACTTTTACCTCAGTTTGATTTCTGTCCATATCCGGCTGAGCAGCCGGCGTTGGGTGTGGTTGATGTCTTCCAGCATTTCCAGCCGGGCAAACTGGGCTGCATCCGGGAAGATGGCCGGGTTGGCGATAATTTCGGGATGGATGTAGGGTCTGGCATCCAGATTGGGGTTGCCTGAGCCGGTCAGGTTGGTCAGCTCGGCGGAATTTTCACCTTCCAGCATGAAATTGATAAAGCGGTGTGCCAGATCGGGGCGGTGTCCGCTGCGGTGGAGTACCATGCTGTCGAGCGATAATACTGCACCTTCCTTCGGAATGACGAAATCGATACTGAACTGGCGCCCTGTTTTTTTCGCATCCTGTGCAGCCTGGAACATATCGTTTGAATAGCCGTGGGCAACCCACAGATTGCCGACTGCCAGTTCACGGATATAGCTGGTGTTGTTGAAAGCGGCCCAAAAGGGTTTTGCGCGGATGATCAGTGCTTTGGCCTGCTGCCAGTGGGCTTCGTCGGTGTCATGGGCGGAGTAGCCCAGATATTTGAGTGCGGCGGCCAGCAGTTCGCGCTGGCTGTCGAGCACTGTCACGCGCCCTTTGATTTTTTTCAGATATTCCGGCTCGAAGATAATTGCCCAGCTGTCGGTGGGTAACCCCAGCGCGGTGATTTTTTCGCGATTGAATCCCAGCAGGGTGATGGTGTTGGCATACGGGACAGAATAGTGGTTGTCCGGGTCAAATTTGGTTCTCAGGTAGCCGGGATCGATATTTTTCAGATTGGGAATCTTTGATTTATCCAGCTCTCTTAGCGCGCCCTGCCGGATCAGTGTGTCCATGGCATCTCCTGTCGGAACGAGCAGATCATAACCGGTTGCGCCGGCCGCCAGTTTGGCGAGCAATTCCTCATTATCGGAATAATAGTCCTGTGTAACCCGGCACTGGCACATCTGTTCGAAACGTTCGACCGTTTTCTGGCTGATGTAGTTATTCCAGTTGAACAGTCGCAGAATGTTATCCTGTTGATTGGATGGATTATCTCCAGATCCGCTTCCTGAAGTACATCCTGTAAGGATGCTGATTAGCAGACAGACTAGATAAGATCGAATAATCCCCGCTTTCACTGTTATTCTCCGCGTAGTGCGCCGGCATCGAGCCGGTTGGCGAGAATGATCAGGACGAGTGTCAACAGCATCAGCAGTGTGGAAATCGCATTGACTTCAGGTGTCACTGAAATTTTGATCATGGTGTAGATCTGGATTGGCAGAATCGGTTCACCGACACCTTTGGTAAAGAAGGTGATGACGAAATCGTCGATTGACAGCGTAAACGACATCAGTGCACCGGCGGCTACGGCAGGCATGATCAGCGGCAGGGTGATCAGCCTGAACGTTTGCCAGGGAGTTGCGCCCAGATCACGCGCTGCTTCGAAAATGCTGTCATCCATACCTTGCAGGCGGGCACGTACGATGATGGCGACAAAGCCAATACAGAAGGTTGTGTGGGCAATAATGATTGAAACCATGCCCAGCGTCAGATTCAGTACCTGCAGAAAAAACAGCAGCAGCGAGACGCCCAGCAGGATTTCTGGCATGGCGATAGGGGTAAAGGCGAGTACCGGCAGTACTTTGAGCCGGTAACGGTGAATGGCCAGTCCGGCCATGGTTCCCAGTACGGTGGCGAGCAGGCTCGCGGTAATTGCGATGATCAGTGAGTTGCGTGCGGCCAGCAGCATTTCACCGTTGTTGAACAGTTTGTAGTACCAGTCCAGTGTGAAACCCACCCATTCTGCATTCAGGCGGGAATCGTTGAACGAATACACTATGACGACGATCAGCGGAATATAAAGAAATGCATAAACTGGAATGGCTGCGAGCCACAATGTCAGATTATTACGTTTCATGTCAGTGAATTAATTACCGGAAGCAGCGCGAGAACGGGCGAACCAGGTGGCCAGACCGGCCACACTCAGCACCGCCAGCGTGAGCATGATGGACAGGGTAGAGCCGAACGGCCAGTCGCGCGTACCGAGGAACTGATCCTTGATCAGATTACCGATCAGGATATCGCCGGTGCCACCCAGGATATCCGGTATGGCAAACATGCCGAGTACCGGGATGAAGACCAGTGCCGAACCGGAAAACACACCCGGTAGGGATTGCGGCCAGGTTACCCGCCAGAAGCGCTGCCAGCGGTTTGCACCGAGATCCTGTGCTGCATCGAGCAATACCGGATCATGTTTTTCCAGATTGGTGTAGAGCGGCAGGATCATAAACGGCAGATGCACATACACTGTGCCTACCAGTACAGCAAACGGGGAAAACAGCAGCATGACCGGCTCAAAGCCCAGCACACCGAGTATGCTGTTGATCAGATGACTGAATGTCGATTCTGGCCCGAGAATGATCATCCAGGCATAGATGCGGATCAAAAAGTTGCTGGCAAATGGCAATACCACCAGCAGCACCATCAGATTACGGTATTTTTTGGTACTCCGGGCGATCAGCATGGCGACCGGGTAGGCCATGACCAGGCAGATCAGGGTGGTGGCCGTCGCGATTGCGAATGATTTCAGGAAAATTTCCGCATACAGGATATCGCTGAAAAAGAAACGGTAGGTTTCGAGTGTCAGACCGTACAGGCCGGAGCCCCCTTCTGCGAGATCCATTTCCGGTGTCGATAGAGGCGCCAGCCCGCCAAATTCACCCGGGTAGCGGAAAGAGGTCACGATCATGAGCAGGCTGGGTGCCACAAAGAACAGCAGCAGGAACAGTGTCGGTGGCAGGCTTACCAGCCAGCGTGTCAGGCGAAGTCTGTTCATGGTCAGTCCATCAGAAATTGGGCAGCTTCCCGTGTCCAGCTGACGATGACCGGATCGCCCACTTCAAAGAAACGCGCCCGCCCGGGGGAAGAGTTTGCCAGCAGAGCTTCCATGCGGATGCCGCAATCCAGTTCGACGATATAAGTGGTGACATCTCCAACATAAAGAAAATCGAGCACTTTGCCGGTGTGGGCAGGGGGTAGTTCCGCATGCCTTGTCAGCGCATGTACGCTCACCTGTTCCGGGCGGATCGCCATCACGCCCTGATCTCCGGCTTTGACTCCTCGCTTCAGCGGGAGCGTGGTGGTACCGAGCTGATCGATTTCCAGTGTCATATCGTTGTCGGAAATTTGTGTTACCTGTGCTGTCATCAGGTTGATCTTGCCGATGAAGTCGGCAATGAAGCGATTGGCCGGGTAGCCGTAAATTACGGAAGGCTCGCCGATTTGCTCGACTTTTCCCTGATTCATGACTGCAATCCGCTGCGACAGCGCCAGCGCTTCGTCCTGCGAATGAGTGACAAAGACAAAAGTGATGCCGACTTCCTTTTGTAGATTGATCAACTCCCGCTGCATGTCTTCCCGCAGCTTTGCATCCAGTGCGCCGAGCGGCTCATCCATCAGCAGCAGGCGTGGCCGGTTGATCAGTCCGCGGGCAAATGCCACTCGCTGCCTTTGTCCGCCGGACAATTCATGTGGAAAACGGTGTGCGAATCTGGACAGCTGTACTTCTTCCAGTGCTTTTTCCACTCGTTTTTTGATTTCGGCCGGTGCCTTTCCCGACATCTTCAACGGGAAGGCAACATTATCTGCCACGGTCATGTGCGGAAACAGGGCGTAGCTCTGAAACACGGTATGAATGGGGCGTTTTTCAGGCGGGGTGTTGGCGATATCCTGGCCATCCAGCAGTATCTGGCCGGAATCCGGTACATCGAACCCGGCAATCATGCGCAGCAGTGTCGTTTTTCCGCAGCCGGACGGACCCAGCAGGGTGAAGAGCTCGCCTGCCTCGATCGACAGATTGACACGGTCTACTGCGGTGAAGTCGCCAAAACGCCGGGTAACGTCGCGCAACTCAAGTAACGCCATGACTTTATTCCAAAAAGCCGGATTTTAACAAATTTGATTCTGCCGGGTTGGGAAACTCTGAAAGTACCGGGGAGTGCCATTGCAGATCATGGTGACTCTGGAAATCAACAAAGGCAAAGTATTTTCTTCTTTACCTTTTTCGGAGTTTCTCAGCCTTCGTTCAGAGGTATATCTGGGCAAGCAGTAATCCTGCCAGCAGTAGTGCGAGCAATGTCAGTAACCTGCTTTGCCGTTTTTCCTGTGCGACCAGTTGGGCTAGCCTGTCTTCCAGATTCTGGGCGCGTTCCTGGCTCAGGTTGTAGTGCAGCAGGCGCGGAAATTGCGGCAGGATGACTGCCCAGTTGGTTGCTTCCTTCTGGAGATGGGTGGCTAGCCCGCGCAGGCCGACCTGCTCAGCCATCCAGTTTTCCAGAAAGGGTTTGGCAGTTTTCCAGAGATCGAGATCCGGATCCAGATCACGGCCCAGTCCTTCGATATTGAGCAGGGTTTTCTGCAGCAGAACGAGCTGAGGCTGGATTTCCACGTTGAACTGACGCGAAGCCTGGAACAGGCGCAGCAGCACACGGCCAAAATAAATTTCTTTCAGCGGTCGGTCGAAAATCGGTTCACAGACGGCACGAATGGCGGATTCGAAATCATCCACGCGCGTATTTCTCGGTGCCCAGCCTGCTTCGATATGTGTTTGTGCTACACGACGGTAATCGCGGCGGAAAAAAGCCAGGAAATTCTGCGCCAGGTAGTTTTTATCCTGATCACTCAGCGAACCCATAATACCGAAATCCACGGCAATGTAGCGTCCATCACTGCCGACAAAGATATTGCCGGGGTGCATGTCGGCGTGGAAATAGCCATCCCTGAATACCTGGGTGAAGAAAATTTCCACCCCCATACGGGCGAGCTGTGGGATATCGATTCCCTGGGTACGCAACGAGGCGACATGGCTGATGGGGGTACCGATCATTCGTTCCATGACCATGACTTCCGGGTGACAGTAATCCCAGTACACTTCCGGTACCTGCAGCAAAGGGGAATTCAGAAAATTGCGTCGTAACTGGCTGCAATTGGCTGCTTCCCGGATCAGATCGAGTTCATCTGCCAGATGCCGTGCGAATTCTGCCACCACCTCACGCAGTTTCAGCCGTTTACCATCCGGCCAGATGGATTCAAGCAGCCAGGCACCGGTTTCCATCAGCGCCACATCATGTGCGATGATCGGCGCGATGGTCGGTCGCAGGATCTTGACAGCAGCGCGTGTGCCGTCATGCAATACCGCATAGTGCACTTGGGCAACCGATGCGCTGGCGACCGGTTTGATGTCGAATTCGAGAAAAACTTCATGAACCGGTCTGCCGTAGACGGTTTCCAGGATTTGGACTGCCTGTTCCGAAGGGAAGGGGGGTACCCGATCCTGCAGCAATGCCAGTTCTTCGGCAAAATCCTGGGCGAGTAAATCCCGGCGAGTGGACAGCATCTGTCCGAATTTGATGAAAATAGGCCCCAGTGCTTCCAGCGCCAGACGTAGCCTGACCGCGTGTGGCAGCTTGAGCCGCGAGCGGAATGGCAACAAAGCCGAAAATACCTTGAGTATGCGCAGGTTAACCTGGCTGAGCAGGATTTCATCCAGACCGAAACGAAAAGCGATCAGGATAATTTTAAGCAGGCGGAAGAAACGCATGAGGCAGTTGAGCGGTCAGTGTGAGATTACTGGTAGATGAGACTGGTGTCAGTGTGGCACGCAGCGCGGCACTGCACCATACGGCTTTTGGTCATCGACCAGTCCGGGACAGATTGCCTGCAATCGAAGAAAACGATGGAACGAGTGTGGTGATCCGCTTCTCGAGTCGTAAAATTCGCTGTTGCAGTGATTCAACCTCGGAAGCAAGCTGATGGAGCCGATTTCTGCTCGCGGTGATCGGTTGCTCCTCGCCAAGGAATTCACCCAGTGCTCGCGACAGATTGCGGATACTTCCCAGATGCCAGCGTACCAGTTCCTGTCCGGTCAAAGTTGCTCGCCGGGCAAGCACATCCCCTATGACTGAGCTCAGATTTTCTTCGATTCCAGCCTGAAAGATCTTGCCCATGTAAAGCAGGGTATCCGCCAGTTCCGGATCACCGCAGACGATGATGTTATCGAATGCGGCCATCTCGCCGGAAACAATACGGGGAATGAACTCGTCCGTCATGTCGAGAATGACCGCAGCGTGCGCATCTCTGGCGGCTGTCGTGAAATGACCATCCTGCGTAATCGTGACAGACAGGCTGGCCAGAGAGTCGATACGGAAACATACGGTCTCGTTCGCATGAGCCTGTAACCGCTGTTTTATCTGGCTCGATTTATTGGCCAGACGATTCAGACAGCTAGCCAAGGAGTAAGTCAAGAGTGAAGACTGAGTGATCATTACCAGAAATGGATTGTCAACATGGCCTGTTATCAGTGCAGGGCGGGCATACCTGCCGCCGGATGGTTGAGAGTACATCCGGTGACAGATCAGTTGGTCAGATTATAGCGCGATTTGGCAGGTGGACAGGCGGTTGCGTCATTACCGCTCAACCGGTTGATAATGACTTCAGATAGAGTGAGCTGCTCCTGCAGCGCGATTTCGGAAAGAATTTTCCACGCGTGATGTGTCACGCTGATGGTTTTGTGCGGCTCAGCAGCGTACCGCAGTTTTGTTTCCTGCCGGTTTCTGGCTATACAGATAGCCTGCTTGATTTCTGCCCATTGACTTTCATTCAGCCACTTCTGGCACCACGCATTGAAACTGATCGGATCGGTCCTGGCTTGCAGATATTCCTGCCCGGCGATAATCCGCTGAGATTCGGTTTCATTGAGCCATGCGTGATTTTTATTCAATTGATTATCGATGAAGCTGATGGCCGCATTTCTGTCCTGTTGCCGGATGATGTAAGTGTGGTCTGTCATTTTTATTTTTGCTCAACTTGTCGCTCAGATTTCCGAAATATAAATAACGTCTTACGGTTGAGAATATTACAAGGGAACGTACCCTGGCCGCAACGTGAATTCCTGTCGTTCAGACGCCTGCCTGATTTCTTTTTTCGTCGTTACATACCGGCATTCTTCCGGTTTGCAGAGCAGGAGAGGATGGAAATGGTTGTCATTGCGTATTGTACCCGGCTTTGGAATCAGCAGAAATGAAGCCGATTTATCAATTTGTTTGAAATTACATATTGATTTTACTGCAGTAATCTGTTGCAAATTTAAGACAGGAGCCCTTATGAGCACTGACCTCGAGCAGTTTTACGAGATATTTTTTGAGGAAGCAGGTGAGTTGCTGGCAGAAATGGAAACACGCCTGCTGAGGTTGGATATTCTGTCGCCTGATCCGGAAGATCTGAACGCGATCTTCCGCGTGGCGCATTCCATCAAAGGAGGCGCTGGGACCTTCGGCTTTACTGATATGGCCGGGCTTACCCATGTGCTCGAATCCCTGCTGGACAGATTGCGCAGGAATGAGCTCGAGTTGCGTGCTGAAATGGTGGATGCTTTCCTGTATGCCAGAGATGTGTTGAAACATCAGCTCGATGGTCACAAGGGTAATGGTTCAGCTGATCCGGCGGAAGTAGAAGCAGTCAATCGCAAACTGAAAGAGCTGGAGATGGACACTGGCAGCAGTCATGCAGCGCCTGAATTCCTACCTGAATCTATGGAGCCTGCACCCATGGCGGAATCTGACAGTGTCCTCGGTGCTGCTATGCCGATCGATGTTGCTGAACCACCTCTGGCACTGGATGAGCCGGTTTCCGTTCCGGAGAATGCAGTTACCTACCGGATCGAATTTGATTGCGTGAACCTTGCCCGGCCAGTCATGGAAAAACTGCTGGCCGATCTTTCAAGGCAGGGGCAACTGAAGAATCTGACCAAACCGGGCAATGAGTCAGTTTGTATATTGCAGCTCTCCACTCAGATCAGTGAGGAAGATGTCTGGGAATCACTGGCATTTCTGGTGGATCCGATCAGTTTGTCCATCGAGGTCGCTGAAAAAATTGCGGGTGACCCGCCATTGATTGCTGTTGTTCCTGAACCGGTAATCGAACGTGAACTGAAACACCCTCCTGCCATCGATCAGACAGTTGTAACAATTAAAGCACAAGAGGAGAAAGAAGAAACCAGAACACCGGTTCCGTCCAATTCCACCAGTCCTGTGAATTCCGAGGCGAGGCTGCCTGCCAAAGCTGCTGTCAGCACATCGCAATCAAAGCGATCTGCAGACCAGTCCTCATCATCAAACAGTGAATCTTCCTCCATTCGTGTCAGTGTCGAGAAAGTGGATCAAATGATCAATCTGGTGGGTGAGCTGGTCATCACTCAAGCCATGCTGGCACAAACCGCCAGCCAGATCGATCCGGTCATTTTTGAAAAATTGCTCAACGGTCTGAACCAGCTCGAACGCAATACGCGTGACTTGCAGGAAGCCGTCATGTCGATTCGTATGATGCCGATCAGTTTCGTCTTTAGCAGATTCCCGCGCGTAGTGAGAGATGTCGCTTCCAGGCTCGGTAAGCAGGTCGATCTTAAAACTGTGGGCGAAGGTACGGAACTGGATAAAGGACTGATTGAAAAAATTACCGATCCGCTGACCCATCTCATTCGTAACAGTCTCGATCATGGTATCGAAACACCGGAAAAAAGAAAGGAGCTGGGTAAACCAGCCCGCGGCACGATTACATTACGCGCCTCTCATCAGGGGGGCAGCATCATCATAGAAGTGGTGGATGACGGCGGTGGGCTGAACCGGGAGAAAATCCTGGCCAAGGCACAGAGTCGTGGCTTGCCCGTCAACGAGAACATGACTGATCAGGAAGTGTGGATGCTGATTTTTGAAGCCGGCTTTTCCACTGCTGATGTCGTGACGGATGTTTCCGGTCGTGGTGTAGGTATGGATGTAGTCAAACGCAATATCGAAGGGCTCGGCGGACGAGTGGAAATCGATTCGGTTACCGGACAGGGTACCCGGATATCGATCCGTCTGCCGTTGACGCTTGCCATTCTGGATGGATTATCGGTTGCAGTAGGTGACCAGATCTTCATCATTCCGCTGACCTATATTACCGAATCACTCAAACCTGTTGCCGGGGCTATCCGCACCGTACGCGGCCAGGGGCGTGTGGTACAGGTGCGCGGAGAATATCTGCCGGTAATCGCTCTGCATGAAATTTTCAGCCTAGAACCGGTCGTTCAGGACATCCATGAAGGCATTCTGGTGATTCTCGATGCTGAGGGAAGCAAAGCCGCCATGTTTGTCGATACGCTGGTCGGTCAGCATCAGGTGGTGATCAAGAGTCTGGAGAGCAACTATCGACGTGTAGCGGGAGTTTCGGGTGCCACTATTATGGGCGATGGCAGTGTTGCTCTGATCCTCGATGCCGTGGGGCTGGTCAATGTTACGAAACAGAGAATGATCAATGCAGCGTAATAAATCGATCAAATTTCTGCGGGGAAGGCCGTTAAAACTGCTACCCGATTTGTGCACATTATTGAGGAGCAAACCATGTTGTTGACCCAAACCGCAGCCACCGGTGAATCGCTTAATCCGGTTGGAAATCTTGCCAGCAGTGAATTCCTGATTTTTCGCCTTGGGAAAGAGGAATACGGTATCGAGATACTCAAAGTCCAGGAAATACGCGGATACGATGCCATCACGCGTATCGCCAACGCACCCGAATTCATCAAAGGAGTCATCAATCTGCGCGGTGTCATCGTTCCGATCGTCGATATGCGTATCAAATTCAATCTGGGTGAGGCTTTCTACGATCAGTTCACCGTGGTCATCATTCTGAATCTGTCCGGACGTGTCATCGGCATCGTGGTGGATGGTGTATCCGATGTGATCAATCTGGATATCGAACATTTACGCCCCGCACCGGAGTTTGGCGGGGTGATCGATACTGAATACATTATCGGGCTTGGCACCATGGAAGAACGCATGCTGATTCTGGTGGATATCGAAAAACTCATGAGCACATCGGAAATGGGTTTGCTGGAACAGACGGGCAAATAATTGCAGAAATCAGTGACTGTGGGGATGCACAGTATTTTGGGAATCAAGTTATTTTATCGGGAGCAAAAATGTTGCAGAACATGACGATCAAATCACGGCTGATTTTTATAGTCGGCCTGCTGTCTTTAGCACTGGTCAGTGTAGGTGCGGTGGGGCTGTACGGCCTGTATCAGTCCAAGACGAAGCTGGAAACGATTTATCAGGATAGAGTGGTGGTGCTCGGCCATTTCTCGCAAATACTGGATAGCCTGTTGCAAGTGCGCATGTATGCGTTATTGGTAACCAATTTGCGTGATACCGGCGTGGCCAGGCAACGTGCCGGACAGGTGGTCGACGAGGATGCCAAAATCAACGAACTGTGGCGAAAATTCAGCCTGACCTATATGACCCCGGAAGAACAGGCACTGGCTGGACGTTTTACTGAACAATGGAAGGTTTACCAGGCAGCGCGTAACCAGACACTCAATTATGCGATCAATGGCAATTTTGATGCAGCGGTGGAAAGTACGCTGCAGGAAGCCGGCCCAAAATATGAGGCAGTACATGGCATATTGATGCAACTGATCGGTTTGCAGGAAAGTGTGACGGCACAAGAGTATGAACATTTACAGACGATGACTTCCAGTATTTTTGCCGCTGCGATTACCCTGACTGTGCTGGGAATTCTGCTGGCGGGCGGGGTTGGATTCGTGCTGATCCGTAGTGTCAGCCGTTCGATCAACCAGGCGATGGTGATAGCAGATGGTATTGCCAATGGCCGGCTGGATCAGCATATCGAGGTGGTCGGCCAGGATGAAATTTCCAGATTGCTGCGGTCGATGCACAAGATGGTGGAAGTGCTGAGCGGTTTCATGTCTGCCCAGCAGAAAATGAACAAACAACATGAATCCGGACTGACCAGCTACCGTATTCCGGCAGACCGATTTCCTGGCAGCTATGGTGAAATCGCCAGTTCCGTCAATGAACTGGTGGCATCCCATATCGACGTCAAAATGCGCATAGTGGAAGTCGCTTCCCGTTATGCACTGGGTGATCTGTCAGTAGATATGGATCGATTGCCTGGTGAGAAGGCAAAAATTACAGAGGCAATGGACAAAGTTAAGGCCAATCTGCTTGCCATCAACGCTGAAATTAAATATCTGGTAGAGGGTGCGACGGCGGGTGATTTTTCTCGCCGTAGTAATGCCGACAAATATCAGCATGAATTCCATGTCATGATAAGTGGTCTCAATCAGTTGGTGCAAACCTGCGAAACCAGCCTGGAGGATGTTATCCGGATTATGGATGCTTTGGCAGAGGGAGATCTGACGCAGAAGATCACGCGAGAATACCAGGGTATGTTTGCCACGATGAAGGATGATGCCAATATCACCGTAGGACAGCTTGCCAGCATTGTCAGACAGATCAAGGATGCAACCGGACTGATTTCTACTGCCTCGAAAGAAATTGCCGACGGAAATTCGGATTTGTCGCAACGTACGGAAGAGCAGGCGGCCAATCTGGAAGAGACGGCAGCCAGCATGGAGGAACTGACCTCGACGGTGAAACAGAATGCGGATAATGCCCGCCAGGCCAACCAGCTGGCTGCTTCGGCCTCCGATGTGGCAGTGAAAGGAGGAGAAGTCGTCAGCCAGGTGGTACAGACCATGAGTGCAATTAACGACAGTTCAAAGAAGATTGTCGACATCATCAGCGTGATCGACGGTATTGCCTTCCAGACTAATATTCTGGCACTGAATGCGGCGGTAGAAGCAGCGCGTGCGGGTGAACAGGGACGCGGGTTTGCCGTAGTGGCGACCGAAGTGCGCACCTTGGCACAACGTTCTGCGGCAGCAGCGCGGGAAATCAAAGAACTGATCAGCAATTCGGTACATAAGGTAGAAGACGGCACCCATCTGGTGGATCAGGCTGGCCGGACGATGGAGGAAGTGGTGCTGTCGGTCAAACGTGTCACTGACATCATGGGCGAGATTTCGGCTGCCTCGCAGGAACAGAGTCTGGGAATCGAACAGGTCAACCAGGCTATTTCACAAATGGATGAGATTACGCAACAGAATGCGGCGCTGGTGGAAGAAGCAGCGGCTGCATCCGAATCGATGCGGGAACAGGCAGAACAACTGTCACGTGCGGTGGCGGCGTTCAAGCTGGAGCATGGAATGGTCGCAGCTCATACAGCCAGCCAGCCGTTCGTCGAGCGGCGCAGCCCTAGCCGGGCGACTAATGTCGAGCGTCTGCCGCAAGCGAAAGGCCGAAGGAAAAGCGCTTCTCCAGGTGCATCTTCTTCCATTCCAACCGGTACAGATGGTGACTGGGAAGAGTTCTGAAATGGAACAAAACATTCGTCACTGCAAACGGTTTAAACATGAAGCAGTCCGGTAGCAGTGGTAACAGATGCACTGGATCGCTAGGTTACACATGACTTGCGAAGACAAAATTTTGAATTTACACCTGCAATATTTTTTATATGACAGAAGAGAGCATTAATCAATCCGGCTGATGCCGATGCAACAGTGTTTCTGTCGATAACGTAACCTACCAGGAAAGCGAGATCATGCGAGTCAATATGCCGGTTACCAATGTGGAACGGGAAATGAGAGAGGGAGAGTTTCTCGTTTCCAAGACTACGGCCAAAGGGGTCATTACCTATATCAACGAGCCTTTCATCAGGATGAGTGGCTTTACGGAACAAGAGCTGGTCGGACAGGCACATAATATCATTCGCCATCCGGATATGCCGCCAGAGGCATTTGCAGATTTCTGGAACGCACTCAAACGAGGACGACCATGGAGTGGCATGATCAAAAATCGTTCCAAGGATGGCAGCTGTTACTGGGTCTATGCCAATGCAACACCGATCAGGGAACATGGAAAAGTAACCGGGCATATGTCCGTACGCAGCAAACCATCGCGGGAACAAATCTTGGCAGCCGAGACACTTTATCGCCAGATGCGTGAAGGTACGGCAAAGGTACGGATTGCTGCTGGGGATATGGTTGCAGATAACTGGTTGGGGTCATTGCGTGAGAGATTTCGTCACCTTAATCTAAAAACCCGGATTGTCGGATTAGGTACGATACCTTTGTTGGTGATGGCGGGTTCTGCGTGGTTGATGATGCAGGGCCAGCTGAATCTGGCGTTTGCCGGGATGGGGGTGAGTGCTTTTCTGGCAGGGGGGATGGGTGTACTGCTGTATCGTTGTATTTGTCAGCCGGTGGATGCCATGGTTCACCACCTGGATAAAATGGCGCAGGGTGACTATACCAGCCAGATTGCCATCTTTCGTAATGATGAACTGGGGCGGCTGACTGAAGCGCTCAAATCTATGCAGATTCGTGCGGGAATCGATTTCACCGAAACCAAGCGGATGAATATCGAGAATCTGCGGGTACGTAATGCACTGGATATCGCTACTTCCGCAGTCATGATTGCTGATAATACGGGAACGATCATTTTTATGAACCGGATGGTGCAGGAAATTCTGGTCAATGAAACTAATGAGGCAGAAGTACGCAGATCATTACAAAGTCGATTGAGGGAACTGACCCGGCAGCAACAGATTGACAACATCGAGGTCGAAGGGCGGACATATTCACTGATATTGATGCCCATTACCAGTGAATCAGGTGAACGTGCCGGTGCTGTGGTCGAATGGAGTGATCGTACTCAGGAGCTGACGGTTGAGAAAGAAGTAATGGATATTGTTCAAGCGGGTATGGCGGGTGATTTCAGCAAGCGCTTGACATTGGCTGGCAAAGAAGGTTTCTTCCGGCAACTGGCGGAAGGCATTAATCGGTTGATGGAGAGCACCTCACAAGGGCTGGATGAGATGGCTGCCATGTTGGAGGCACTGGCAAAGGGTAACCTGACCATGCGCATTACTAATCACTATCAGGGTATGTTGGGCAAGTTGAAAGATGATTCGAATTCGACCGTAGATCAATTGGCTGGCATCGTTGCCCAGATCAAGGAGGCGGCCGGACTGATCACTACAGCCTCGAAAGAGATCGCTGATGGGAATACCGATCTTTCGCAACGTACCGAACAGCAGGCAGCCAACCTGGAGAAGACTGCCGCCAGTATGGAGGAACTGACCTCGACAGTGAAGCAGAACGCGGACAATGCCCGTCAGGCCAACCAGCTGGCTGCTTCGGCCTCCGATGTGGCAGTGAAAGGAGGAGAAGTCGTCAGCCAGGTGGTACAGACCATGAGTGCGATCAACGACAGCTCGAAGAAGATCGTCGACATCATCAGCGTGATCGACGGTATTGCCTTCCAGACTAATATTCTGGCACTGAATGCGGCGGTAGAAGCAGCGCGTGCGGGCGAACAGGGGCGCGGGTTTGCGGTGGTCGCAACCGAAGTGCGCACACTGGCACAACGCTCTGCGGCAGCGGCACGGGAAATCAAAGGATTGATCAACAGCTCGGTGCACGAGGTGGAAGCTGGCACCCAGCTGGTGGATCAGGCTGGCAGCACGATGGAGGAGATAGTGCTGTCGGTTAAGCATGTCACTGATATCATGGGAGAAATTTCAGCTGCTTCCCGTGAGCAGAGCTTTGGGATCGAGCAGATCAATCAAGCCATTTCACAAATGGATGAGATTACGCAACAGAATGCAGCGCTGGTGGAAGAGGCGGCAGCTGCGTCTGAATCGATGCGGGAACAGGCAGAACAACTGTCGCGTGCGGTGGCGGTGTTCAAGCTGAAGCATGGAATGGTCGCAGCTCATACAGCCAGCCAGCCGTTCGTCGAGCGGCGCGGGCCCAACCGGGCAACCAACGTCGAGCGTCTGCCGCAACCCCAGAATCGTAAGAAAGGAGTCGGCAAGAGCACTGTTGCATCAGCTCCTGCTGCCGCCGAGGGGGGGTGGGAGGAATTTTGAAACCGGATTGTGACGAATCTCGACCGATGAAAACCATACATTTCTGCTCAAGCCTGGTCGTTTTTGCAAACGCTATCGGCGTGAAGCAACTTGATATCAACGGCAGTGAGAGTATCGGATCGTTGCCCACTTGTTTTATTCGCGACTAAAGGATGTCTGCGGTCTCACGAAGACAAAATTTGGGGTTGATGACGGGAGGAAAGATATGCAGTACACCATGACGGGATCCGGAATCGTGCAACCTGAAGTGGCAGAGGTGCGCAAAGTAAGGTGGGGAGTTGATTCCTTGCCTGACATCATTATGGTGAGGGTAGGCAGCAGGCTCTGTTCACCTGATGGTCATCTGCCATGAATGCACGCGCTTCGGGTGAACACAATACACGTGAGTATGCATTTTCCTCACACGACTTCGAATGTGTGAAAAAGCTGATTTATGCGCGCGCTGGCATCGCGTTGGCCGAGAATCGTCAGGAGATGGTGTATACCCGCCTGTCGCGACGTTTGCGTGCGACAGGGGCGCGAGGATTCGGTGAATATCTGGAACGTCTGAAGGGAAATGATCGAGATACGGAATGGGAATCTTTCGTCAATGCGCTGACCACCAACCTGACTTCCTTCTTCAGGGAAATCCACCATTTTCCGATACTGGCTGAGCACGTAAAGAAACGTCAGCCTGGCCACACGGTGAAACTTTGGTGCAGCGCGGCTTCTACCGGAGAAGAGCCTTATTCGATGGCCATGACGATGGTGGAAGCCTTTGATTCACTGAAGCCGCCCGTTCGTATTCTTGCCACCGACATCGATACTGAGGTGCTGGCAGTGGCACGCGAGGGTGTTTATTCCCTCGACAGGCTGGAATCCATGTCCCCAGAAAGAGTCAGGCGGTTCTTCCTCAAAGGGAAGGATGGTACCGCCGGCTATGCCCGGGTGCGACAGGAGCTGCGTGATCTGGTCACATTCAGGTCGCTTAATCTGCTGGATTCCAAGTATCCGATGCACGGGTCTTTCGATGCGATTTTCTGCCGTAATGTCATGATTTATTTCGATAAGCCGACGCAATACCAGATCCTGCAGAAATTTGTACCGCTGCTGGATCGTGACGGATTGTTGTTCATGGGCCACTCGGAAGTATTTCAGCATGCCTCTGATCTGATCAGACTCATCGACCGGACTGTTTATAAGCCGGTAGTGAGATAGGCGACGGCGAAGCCAAGATATGTGTATGTACCAGCAACAGATTCGACAAATTATCGGGTAACTCTGTCCTGCTATGGTTGATCCTCAGTTTGCTTCAAATTTTTATTTCGATCAGCGTTTGAAAGTGGAAGCGGTCAAGCTGCTGCCTGGAGAATATTTTGTGACCAACCGGGATATGGTGTTGAGCACGGTGCTGGGCTCCTGTGTTTCGGCCTGCATTTACGACAGTCAGAGCGGGGTGGGCGGAATGAACCATTTCATGCTGCCCAAGGGGGAAAATGATCGGGGATCCCAGGTGGAATGTGCGCGTTTTGGCAGTTATGCGATGGATATCCTGATCCGTGAGCTGCTCGGAAACGGTGCACGCAAGGAGAATCTGGTCGCCAAGGTATTTGGTGGCGGTAACGTGCAGCGTGCCATGGTGTCTTCGATGATCGGTTCGCAGAATACCCGGTTTGTCAAAAAGTATCTGGCAGTACGGGGGATTCCGATTCTGGCGTCAGATCTGGAAGGCAGTCATCCGCGCAAGATTCATTTCTTTCCCAGGAATGGCCGGGTGTTGCAGAAGAAATTATATGTGTCGCGTAACGATACCATCGTCGAGCGCGAGCAGAATTACAGCAGGTTACTGTTGTCTGGGGCGCAGCCAGAAACGCCGCCGAGCGCTTGTGAAAATTGAGAGGTAACTCATGAAGAAGATCAGTGTACTTGTCATCGATGATTCGGCTCTGGTTCGCAAATTACTGACCGAGATCATCAATACCCGGCCGGATATGGAGGTGATTGGAGCAGCTCCGGATCCGATCGTGGCACGCGAAATGATCCGGACGCTGAACCCGGATGTACTGACGCTGGATGTGGAAATGCCGAAGATGGACGGACTGGAATTCCTGGAGAAATTGATGCGGTTGCGGCCCATGCCGGTGGTGATGGTGTCCACGCTGACCGAACGCGGTTCGGAAACCACTTTTCGGGCACTGGAACTGGGTGCTGTCGATTTCGTTGCGAAACCAAAGATGGATATCCACCATGGTCTCGAAGCCTACGCGGATGAAATCACAGGCAAGATCCGTACTGCCAGTATGGCGCGTGTCCGTCGCCTGGAACCGGCTGTCGGTAATGGTACTGCAAATGAAAACGTTGTACAGATACCACGGTATCACGGTATTTCTACCGAGAAGCTGATCATCATCGGGGCATCTACCGGGGGTACCGAAGCCATCAAGGATGTGCTGGTTCATTTACCGCCGGATTGTCCGGGCATACTGATTACCCAGCATATGCCGGAAGGGTTTACCCGTTCCTTTGCCGAGCGGCTCGACCGGTTATGCAAAATCCGGGTCAGGGAAGCTGAAGGGGGGGAGCGGGTACTGCCGGGTCATGCATATATTGCCCCAGGCCATTCCCATCTCCTGCTGAAAAGAAGCGGTGCCAATTATGTGACCGAGCTGAGTCAGGCGGATCCGATCAATCGCCACCGTCCATCGGTGGATGTATTGTTCCAGTCCGCAGCACAGTGCGCCGGAAAAAATGCCGTCGGTGTGATTCTGACGGGGATGGGTAAGGATGGCGCTGCCGGAATGCTCGATATGCATCATGCAGGCGCCTATACTCTGGCGCAGGATGAAACCAGTTGCGTGGTGTTCGGTATGCCTAAAGAAGCGATTACCCTTGGTGCCATCGATGAAGTCGTCCCATTGCAGGATATGGCCAGACGGGTTTTGGCAAGACTGGTCGGCACAGGCAAGCAGGCCATTCGCGTATGAGACAGCCGTATTGGCTGCGATATCGACATCTCATCACCCGCTCTCTGTTGTCTCCATCGGTCACGGGATGAAAGTATCGACCGGTAGCGGGCGGTCTACAAAACAGCTGCGGTATTGTGAGGAAAGTATCACAAAGCTGCTTCAGTTCCAGATTAAAGCCAGTACATCGTTCGCCGATATCTGGGATATGAATGAAGATGGATCCAGCTTGCATTGCCGCACCTTTCATCGAATGGGCAGGCAGAACTGGCCAGTTATGATGAACTCGACCGTGCACACGAGGTGCTGGCTTCCGGAATCGACCGTTATGTCAGTTTGAAAACGACAGAAGCGGAAGCGACTGCTGCATAGATCGAAACAATCGTTTTATCGACCATGATCTGGGTGATTGTTGCGCTCGTCATCGGAATAATTTCCGGTACGGGACTTGGTTGGTATGCCATCCGACGTTTACGCCGGGAGCTGGGCGGAGATCCGCGGGATGTGGCCAATATTGCTCGCCGTATCGCGAAAGGAGATTTATCGGCGAAGATTGATGTATCGTCCGGAGATCGTGAAAGTATCCTCGCAGCAATGGCAGAAATGCAGGAAGCGATCAGAGCCTTCGTCGCCGTACAGGAAAATATGAAACGTGAGCACGATGCGGGTACGATCAGCTACCGGATCGATGCACAACGCTTCGAGGGCAGCTTCCGCAAGATGGCAGAAGAGGTCAATGGACTGATGAACATGCAGATCGCACTGATGACGCATGTGGTCGATGTGGTGAGACGATACGCACAAGGGGATCTGAGTGTAGATATCGACCGCATGCCGGGTGAGAAGGCAAAAATTACGCAAGCGGTTGATGAAGTCAAAGCCAGTCTTCAGGCAATCAATGATGAAATTCTGCGTTTGTCGAAAGCTGCCAGGCAAGGTGATTTTACTGCCCGGGGGGATGTAGAGCGCTACCGGTACAGTTTTCGCGAGATGATCGAAGGACTCAATACGCTGATGAAGGTCTGTGAATCTGGAATCGAGGATGTGGCCCATGTATTTGATGCACTGGCGCGTGGTAATCTGGATGTGCAGATGCGGGGTCAATATGAAGGTATGTTTTCCAGCCTGAAGGATAATGCCAATACCACCATCGTACAGTTGGTTCAGATGGTACGGCAGATCATGGATGCGACACAGGAAGTAAATGTGGCAGCACGTGAAATTGCCTCCAGTAACAGTGAATTGTCGGATCGGACAGAAGAACAGGCGTCGAGTCTGGAAGAAACTGCATCGTCGATGGGGGGCTTGACCGATATAGTCAAACAGAATGCGGAGAATGCCCGGCAGGCCAATCAGCTGGTAGTAGGGGCCTCTGATGCGGCAATACGCGGTGGTGAGGTGGTCGCGCAGGTAGTCGATACCATGGGTGCGATCAACGAGAGCTCGAAGAAAATCGTGGATATCATTGGTGTAATCGATGGCATCGCTTTCCAGACCAATATTCTGGCACTCAATGCAGCGGTGGAAGCGGCCCGTGCGGGTGAACAGGGTCGTGGTTTCGCGGTGGTAGCGACTGAAGTGCGCAGTCTGGCACAGCACAGTGCATCAGCTGCGAAGGAAATCAAACTGCTGATCGAGGATTCGGTCGGGAAAGTGGAATCCGGTGCAAAACTGGTGGATCAAGCGGGTCGAACGATGGAAGAGATCGTGACATCGGTGAAACGGGTGACAAACATCATGGCAGAGATCACGGCGGCGAGCCAGGAACAGAGTTCGGGGATCGAACAGGTGAGCCAGGCCGTGACACAGATGGATGAGGTGACGCAGCAGAGTGCAGCGCGGATGGAGGAAGCGGCTGCAGTAGCAGAGAACCTGGAAGAGCAGGCAAAGAAACTGGCTACAGCCGTTTCTACTTTTCGTCTTACACATTCTGCATCCGATCAGGTTGGAAAGTTGATTCCATCTGCCGAGTCCGAAAGTGTTTCAGTTGCCCCCAGAGCCCGGAAACTGATGCGTGCAGTGGGAGCAGAAGATGAGTGGGCGAAGTTCTGAGACAGAATTCCGGAACGGCGTGCAGGATAACTCCTTCATTTCCGTGAATTCCAGGTTTGTAAAAATGGCGTGATTGGCTGGCAGTGTTGAAACCGGGATTAAAGTTGGGGGGTGACTGGTTACCCCCTGATCATTCCGGGCGAGTATCCAAGTTCTGCTGCAAGGCCACGATGTCGTGGTACAGAAAATAGCCGGAGCGGGTCAGCGACCGGTATGGTCTTGTTCAGGCAGCCGTTCAGCTGATTGGCAATGAGTTCGACATTGCTTTTTTCTTAAGTTGTAGTAGTTGAGATCTGGTCTGACAGTTACCCGATTTGACGAGTACCTGTTAGATCAGATTCAGTTATTCAATTCGGTAATTTTATCGTCCCATATCTTCTTTGCATCAATTAAAGTTTGCATCGGGGTGCGTCCACAGCACATTTTTCCCTGGTGAGTCCGCACACTGTTGTAGTACGCCATCCAATCATCCAGATCGTGTTGTAACTCTTCAATGGACTGGTAAATCTTGCGCGGGAATGCCACCTGGTAGAACTCCTGCAAGATGGTTTTGTGAAAGCGTTCGCAAATACCGTTGGTCTGCGGATGATTGGCTTTCGTTTTGGAATGTTCGATGTCATTGAGTGCCAGATAAAGCTGGTAATC
>Ga0206106_100469_pt1 | contig 29780 bp, 28 predicted proteins | sample 1B1ome_FD_148677 | JGI IMG/M metagenome (GOLD analysis project Ga0206106, IMG submission 148677) | Enriched microbial communities from leaf-cutter ant dump, University of Wisconsin, Madison, United States - 1B110A | ecosystem: Environmental > Terrestrial > Nest > Insects nest > Nest dump | place... | reverse complement strand
TCCTTGCGAGTCCGCTTGCGTTTGACTGCGTACTCAGCATCAGTAAAGGTCATCTGCTTCATTGCAAAACCTAGTGAGTGAAATACAGATATTTTGCCAAAATCAGAAAGCCTTCTTCAGAATTTCCTTAGTATATTTTCATTATTGTCAGCAGGTGTAATCAAAGGACGTTTTGCAAAAATAGCGTTACCGGAAATCCAGGGTGCCGGCAGTTGTGGCTTATGAAATCCGGCATGGTATATACCTGTATCTGCTGCAAGAATAGTGTTGAAAAATATATCCACTTTTCGTGGAATATCATGATGCGGCTGAACGCGTATTGCATCGCCGGAATGATTGATAAACAGGTTGTTATAAACTGCGAAATTGCCTTCCCCCTGCAGTAGTGCTTCGTGCGGATTCTGGTAAAAAAAGTTTCCGTAAATCAGGTATTGATCATGCTGTCCGGCTCCGGACAACGGCCAGTGCCCGATGAGTACATTAGGGCGGGCGGTACCGATTGTGCTATGGCCCTTTGCCTTGCTGAATACGTTATGCCGAATGACGGTAACGGAAGGAGCGCGAGGCATACCAATAGAGGTGGGCGCGGCAGCTGATGTTTAATTTGGAGATTGTAGCCAGTTGTAGCGGTTACCAGATTGTATTCAATCAGCCCCGCGATAAAGGGTGCCCGTCCATCCGAATTGCCGAGATATATTCCGGTTCCTGCGCCATTGATTGTATTTTTACGAATGATCCAGTTCCAGGCCGGACATTTAGTGGAGATACCAACGATTTGCTGATTCCGGTCATGTCCATGGATCAGCAGATCTTCAAGTGTGATATGGTGCGCCCAGTCTGCATGGCCTTCACATTTGACGCCATCCACCGGTTGATTGCGTCCGTCAATCTCCAGGTTGCGGATAGTAATAAAACTTGAATTGTTGATGCTGATCGTATTGTGTCCCGGCCGGGCGACAAATATGGCGTGCGAACCATTTTCCGGCCCGGAAATAACGATTCGGGCTTCTGCCTTACCCCGCATGAAATGGATGGGCAGGCCATTTTTGTATTCACCCGGCAAAAGCAGCATGTGATCACCGGGTTGCAGTATTTTTAATCTGGCCAGATACGTATCTGGATTTTCTGTATAAATGTTTCCGGCAGAAACAGCGGATACGGTCAGGAAAATTGAAATCCCGGCACTGAAACGGCTTAAAAATCCCTGCCGAAGACTATAATGGCTGAAGCGGGTGATCATGGCTCTGTTGAAATTCCTGTGTCGGGCTTTTTGACGCGTAAGGCTGGTGCCAGAATGTGTTACAGCAGTTGCTCATCAGCCTGACTGAAATTTTTACCGTAATTTTTGTTATGCTCTGGATAAAATCATTACATATCATCTCCATGGTGACCTGGTTTGCCGGGTTGTTTTATTTGCCCAGGTTGTTTGTTTATCATGCCATGTGTACGGATCAGGCGGGTATCGACCGATTCAAGGTGATGGAACGTAAGCTCTATTATGGCATTATGACTCCTGGCGGATTGCTGACGATTATTTTTGGCACATGGTTGTGGCTGGGTTACGGTTTTTCCGGCGGGTGGCTGCATACCAAGCTCGCACTGGTCGTGTTACTGGTTGCCTACCACCTCTACTGCGGAAAGTTGCTGATCGACTTCAGAAACGACCGCAACCGGCATGGCCACGTGTACTATCGCTGGTTCAACGAATTGCCGGTGCTGGCATTGTTTGCGATCGTCATACTGGTCGTGGTCAAACCGTATTAATCGCGCGCAGGTATACGTGATGACTCAGTCATCCACGACTGTCTGGCCCGGGAACAGCGTATCGGTATAACCGAATTTGCGTAAATCATTGATCCGCATGGGATAGAGTATTCCATTCAGATGGTCGCACTCGTGTTGTACCACACGTGCATGAAATCCTGTGACGGTTCTGTCGATGGAAACACCGGCTGCGTCCACGCCCTGATAACGCAGATGGGTGTAGCGAGGGACCAGCCCGCGCATTCCCGGAATACTCAAACAGCCCTCCCAGTCTTCTTCCATCTGTTCAGTCAGCGGTGTGAGCACCGGATTGATCAGTACGGTAAACGGTATGCATTCTGCATCGGGATAACGGGGCGTGTGCTCAACCCCGAATATGACTACTTGCAGGCTGACTCCGATCTGCGGGGCAGCCAGTCCGGCACCGTTGAGTGCGGCCATCGTATCCCGCATATCCTGCAGCAATTCTTCGAGCTCCGCTGTGCCAAACCGATCAATATGGTGTGCGGGTTGCAGCAGGCACGGATCGCCCATTTTCAGTACAGGTTTAATCATCGTGATTCCTCACCAGGTGTTCCAGTATATTCCTGACGCTTTCCATCGCATTCTCCAGCGCCAGGTGAGCAGCCTGCAGCGGAATGGCCTGTATACTTTTCCCGCGCCCGGCTGCATGATTTGCAACGGCAGCGATAGTCGCGTAGGAAATGCCCAGCTCTCGGGCAAGGATAGCTTCCGGCATACCCGTCATCCCTACTAAATCTGCACCGTCACGTTCCAGACGGTTGATTTCGGCGGCAGTCTCGAATCGAGGGCCTTGGGTGGCAGCATAGACACCACCATCGATGACTGATTCACCCACATCTCGGGCCGCCTGCAACAGATTTGCCCGCGTTCGGGCACAGTAGGGTTGCGTGAAATCAGTATGGATGATCGTGCCATTGGAGCGACCATGGAAAGTGGCTTCCCTACTATGGGTGTAATCGATGATCTGATCGGGAATGACGATTTTCCCAGGCCCCATATCTTTGCGAATACCACCAACTGAAGCGACAGCAATGATCGTTTTTATTTTCAGCGTGCTCAAGACCCAGATATTGGCTCGATAGTTGACTGCATGAGGGGGAATGGTAAGGCCGTGGCCATGTCTGGACAGGAAAACGATTTCCCGTGTGCCGATCGTGCCAAAAATCAATGCACCGGAAGGTTCGCCGTAAGGTGTTCTCATGACTTGGCGGTGTGTGACTTCCAGGCCGGCAAGTTTATTCATACTTCTGCCACCGATGATTGCAAGCATATTGATTTTTATATTAGAAATTATTCGTTTACTGCAGGATGCCTGTCAAATCCAGTACCTCTGCACTGCTTCATTATATAGAACGAGATAATATGAACGTAATCGATGTGTAGAGAGATTCAGCAGCCACAGATATCGGTTACCAGCTCTACCGTCATTCGCTGGAAGAAGCATCCCGCAGCAGCGACAGCAGCTGATCTTCATCCAGAACCGGGATACCCAGTTCGATGGCTCTGGTATATTTGCTGCCCGGATTTTCTCCTACAACAACGTAGCTGGTCGCAGCGGAGACGCTGCCGGTTACTTTGCCGCCCTGTTGTTCGATTCTGTTTTTGGCCTGATCGCGCGTCATGGTCGGTAGAGTTCCGGTCAGAACGAAAGTTTTACCGAAAACAGCCGGGTTCGTCCGCAATGATGGCTGAGCAACATAGTCGGTTTTTTCCCATTGAAGCCCGCAACTCAACAGTTGTCCGATTACTTCCCGGTTATGGGCCTCGGAGAAAAAATCTGCGATGCTTTGTGCAACGATCGGGCCGATGTCCGGAATCTGTTGCAACTGTTCGGCATTCATATCCATCAGACGATCGAGATCGCCCGTGTGGCTGGCAAGCGCCTTCGCGGTTGCTTCGCCGACATGGCGAATGCCCAGTGCATAAATGAAACGTGGCAGCGTGGTTTTTTTGCTGTATTCGATGGCTGTAACCAGATTACGGGCAGATTTTCCGGCCATGCGTTCCAGGCCGGCCAGCGTATCGACATCCAGTCTGTACAGATCGGCAGGCGTGTGAACCAGTTCGCGATCGATCAACTGATCAATCAGTTTCTCTCCCAGCCCGTCGATATCGATGGCGCGGCGGGAAGCAAAATGCAGAATTGCCTGCTTGCGCTGCGCCGGACAATATAACCCTCCGGTGCAGCGGGTAACTGCTTCATCCGGCAGACGAACGGCTTTTGATCCGCACACCGGACAATGGTCCGGCATGACGAATGCTCGAGCGTGGGCGGGTCGCCGTTCCGCTATCACGGCAACCACTTCCGGGATGACATCACCCGCCCGCCGCACGATGACGGTATCGCCGATCATGATTTGTTTGCGCTGCACCTCGTCTTCGTTATGCAGGGTGGCGTTGGTAACCGTTACCCCCCCTACGAATACTGGAGCGAGACGCGCTACCGGGGTCAGCGCACCGGTTCTCCCCACCTGGATTTCGATCGCCAGCAGTTCAGTGCTGACTTCCTGTGCTGGAAATTTATGCGCGACGGCAAAGCGTGGGGCGCGCGAGACATATCCCAGCTTTTCCTGCTGCGCCAGATCGTTGACCTTATACACCACACCATCGATTTCATAGGGCAGAGATAAGCGCACAGCATTCATTTCGTGGTAATAGGCCAATAGTCCGTCTGTACCCGTCACTGTGCTGATTTGTCGTGCTACCAGAAATTGCTGTGCAGCCAGATAAGCCAGAATTTCGCTGTGTGTCGGGAAAACCGGCTGATCTTCATGGTAAGCACTAATGCCGTAGGCAAAAAAAGTCAGTCTGCGCGCGGCGGTGATGCGGGAATCGAGCTGGCGCAGCGAACCGGCAGCAGCATTACGCGGATTGACGAAAGTTTTCTCACCGTTCTTTCGCTGTTGTTCATTGAGGCGCTCAAAATCCGCTTTCAGCATGACTACTTCACCGCGCACCTCAAACTGGCCGGTCGGGAATGGCGCTTGCAGTCGCAGAGGGATCGATGGAATCGTGCGTAAATTCAGCGTGATATCTTCGCCGGTATAACCGTCTCCCCGCGTAGCACCTTTCGCCAGAATGCCGTTCGCGTAAACCAGACTGATAGCCAGGCCATCGAATTTGGGTTCGACCGCATAATCGACTCTGTCTATGTTCAGTGCTTCACGGATACGTCGGTCGAAGGCAATCACCTCCTCTTCGGAGAAGGCGTTGGCCAGTGACAACATGGGAGTCTGATGGGTGAGCTGTGCAAATACCTTTAACGGTGGAGCACCTACCCGCTGCGTCGGGGAATCCGGCGTGACCAGATGCGGATATTGCTGTTCCAATTGTTGCAGGGTGCGGAAGAGTACGTCGTATTCTGCATCCGGAATGACCGGCGCATCCTGAACATAATAGTGGAAGTCATGTAGCGCAATGGCTGCACGCAGTGCTTGCAGGCGTTCTTCGATCGTATTTTCGGATATCATGTCAGCATTATCTCGCAGATAGAGGCAGGACAAAACACCAGTCCGGGGATAATGGAAAACAGATTAGAGGGATTTTCCCGGTTTCATAACTTTGTATAAAACAGGTTGTACAGCGTGTTTTGCAGGATTTCTACAACAGGAGAAATGACATGAATATCAGATCGACCGGACTATCCATCCTCATCGGTGCCTTGTTTGCCATTCCCGCTACCATGGCAACAGCCGTTTCCCCGGCCACTGATACCTCGATCCGGCAAGGAACGGCCAGTTACCTTATCCTGGACGATGCGCATCAGCATCAGGGGCACCAAGGTGGCAGTGCAGGCCAGGGACATTCAGGCGGCTCAGATCATGCCGGGCACGGACAGGGCGGAGGAAAAGGCAGGCACGGGGGAGGGGATGGTCACTCGGGTCATGGCGGACATGGGAAGGGAAATATGGAGCACCATGGGCATCCACCCAGCTATGCCCACAGTGTTGCCATGCAGGCCGAAGCATTGGGCCTTTCCGATGAACAACTCGGCAAAATCGTGCGCTTTCATCTGAAAGAGGACAAGCAGGCGCATGAACGTATCAAACAAAAAATGATGGAAAGTATGAAAGCTTTCCGTGAAGCGGTCGGCCAGCCTGCCGTAGATGATGAAACATTGCGTAAACTGGGGCAGGCACATGTTGACAGTTTCAATGAAATGGTCAAATACCATATCGATGAGCGCAAAGCCGTTCGCAGCATATTGACTCCCGAACAGCTCGGGAAATTGAAAGAGGTGAAATCGGATCATAACCACTGAACCTGGAAACTGATCTGGTCCGATGCCGGCAGCTGTAAAAATGCGCTGCCGGTAGTAGTCTGTATACTGACTGTAATTTTCTTCTCTTGATGGCCGGTTGAAAGTTCCTGTTTTTCGGGATTCTTCAACCGGCCATGTCCATTTTCTGCCTTCGTTTTCTGTTTTGTTCCTGACCGGCCGGTCATTTCATAAAAACTAAAGTTCTCATGGGTTACAGCCGTTGGCCCGTAGTACATCCGGGAGAAATAGAGGTGTCAGGTTAGTTTTTGCCATTACCTTTCATGAACCGGTTTTATTTATGGAAACAGCGAAATGACTGTACCTGTCAGCAAGGGTTTCACTCTGGTCGAGCTGATGATCACCATCAGTATTGCCTCTATCCTGCTCGCCGTAGCGGTGCCGAGCTATCAGTCACTGATGCGGGAATCACGCCTGACCACACAGGCAAATGAATTGATGACTGCACTGCATTACGCTCGCTCGGAGGCGATTAAGCGGGGTATGCGCGTCACCATTTGTAAAAGTGCGGATGGCGCATCCTGTACTACCAATGGAAGTAACTGGCAGGATGGCTGGCTGATTTTCAGCGATGCAGGTACGGCAGGCACGGTTGATGGAGGAGATGAAGTGTTGCGGGTTTTTCCAGGATGGAATGGCAGTACATTGGGGGCAGGGGGGAATTTCGCCAACTGGGTTTCCTATTTGCCCAACGGGCGCAGTCAGGGGAGCAGCAATCTTGCCAATGGAATTTTCAGCCTGTGTAACCAGGCCAGCGGGCGTAATGTCGTTGTGAATAATGCCGGTCGACCAAGAGTGGAGAGGGTAGCGTCATGCTGAGTGCTTATCGACGTTTCCAGACAGGTGTCAGCATGATCGAAGTGCTGGTGGCAATCATCATTCTGTCGGTCGGGCTGCTCGGTCTGGCAGGGTTGCAGACAGCCGGGTTGACGCACAACCAGAGTGCCAGCTTCCGTTCGACTGCCTCTGTGATGGCGTATGGCATTCTGGATAGTATGCGCGCCAACCGGATCGAGGCAGGCGCAGGCAGCTATAACCATTCGCTGGAAGATTCGGCGCCAGCCGGGGATACCATTTCCGGACAGGATGTAAGCAACTGGCTCAATGAACTTGCTTTGCGGCTGCCGGATGGTTTGGGAAGTATCTCGGTGGATGCGGACAACAGGGTAACCGTTCTGATCCAGTGGGACGACAGTCGTGGTGCCGCGGTGCCCCAGCAGTTCGCCATGACGACCCGGTTATGACGGTGATGGACAGCAGGCAGATAAACCTCACATCCAGCCGGCATCAGCAGGGTCTGACACTGGTGGAGATGATGGTCGCCATGACCATTGGACTGGTGCTGTTGGGCGGCGTGATTACTGTGCTGACTTCCAGCCAGCAGACTTACCGCGTCAATGAAGCGATGGCAAGGCTGCAGGAAAACGCGCGTTATGCTTTCCAGCTCCTATCCCGCGATATTCGTATGGCAGGGTACCGGGGATGTGCAGGTGATGGTGTTGCGGTAACCAATGTTCTGGAAGACGCTACAGGATTCCTGTGGAGGCTCGACCAGCCTCTGGAAGGATTTGAAGCGGCAGCTGCAAATGGCTGGATCCCTGATTTACCTGCTGGCGTGATCTTATCTCCACAAGGGGGTCGGGATGTCGTTGTAGTGAGAGGGGTGGAGGGTACTGGCACCAATATACTTTCACACCCGTCGGATGCTGCCGGTTTGACTATCCCGTCCGGCAGCGGATTACAGAGCGGCGATACAGTTCTGGTGAGTGGCTGTCAGGGTGCCGCCATTTTCCAGGTTACCGGTATCAGTACCTCAAGCGGCCAGGATACCATAGAACATGAGGATGAAACCGGTAAGCCCAATTCCACGACGACATTGGGACGGACTTTTACGGGCGGGGAAATGGCGCGTATTGGCACAAGGATTTATTACATTCGGGTGAATCCTCGTGGAATTCCGGCGCTTTACTGGAGAAGAGGGGGAAATACCGAAGAGCTGGTCGAAGGCATAGAAAATCTACAGATCCAGTATGGTGAAGATACCAATGGAGACCGGGCAGTCGACATTTATCGTACGGCAGACCAGGTGGCAGACTGGGAGGCAGTAGTCAGTGTACGTATCGATTTGCTGGTGCAATCCGTGGAAGATGGTATTGCCAGCCAGCCGCAAACCTATACCTTTGATGGCGTAAGTGTGACACCGGCCGACCGCCGATTGCGCCAGACATTTTCTACTGTAATCGCACTGCGCAACCGTGCTTCCTGAGAGGCAGAAAAATGGATCCGATTCTTCCATCAGACTCCGGCGACAGTAAATGGCATCCTTTCAGTATTCGCAATGACGGAGGAAGCATTGTTTCCCGGCAGAGGGGTGCTGTGCTGATAACCGGTCTGATCTTTCTGATCATCCTGACACTGATGGGTACGACTGCTATGCAGGGAACGCTGCTGGAGGAAAGAATGGCTGGCAATCTGCGTGATGAGACGCTGGCTTTCCAGGCAGCAGAAGCTGCTTTGCGATCAGGTGAGCGCTTCCTCGAACAAGTTACTCTTCCGGAATTCAACGGCTCGGATGGGTTATACCACCATGCAGATTCCCCGATGCCCGATCCCGTCAATTGGCAGGATTGGGAATCCAGTAGCAGAACGATCGATATCACCATGGATAGTGTGGCCATCCAACCTCGCTACGTGATCGAGCAACTTCCCAGTGTTCCATTGATGGGTGAGGGTGGGAGTGCCCAACAATCCGGTGCATCACTCAATGCAACTATGTTCCGCATCATTGCCCGCGGGGTGGGAGGGAATGATGCAACGATGGTGGTGTTGCAGAGTACTTATCGGAGATGAGAAAAGGAGTCTGAAATGAAAACCGGCCATATCATATCGGCTATCCGGAGGGCGATACTGCCGCTCATTCTGATGCCATTCCCTGTGCAGGCAGCTTTGTCGTTATCTGATGTGCCGCTGTTCCTGACGACCGCGGTCGATCCTAACATTATTTTCACACTGGATGATTCCGGTTCGATGCAGTTCGAGATCATGCCGGATAATTTGATAACAGCAAGTGTCCGTTTTGTTTTTCCCAGGACGACTGAGGTATATGGCAAATGTACCGGATCGGGATGTAAAAGCGATTATGACAACAATGTCATAGGTTTTGAGGGCGGTAGTTTTGACTCAAACAATGAATATACGGCGAAGTTACGTTCCAGCCATGTTAATAAAATCTATTATGATCCGACGGTACGCTATCTGCCTTGGAGTAATGCAGACGGGTCGCTGATGGCTAACGCGAGTATCACCTGTGCACCGCACAACCCGTTCAACACTGCCAAAGGCTGTCGCAATCTGACCGTGAATAACACGCAAAGTGCGGCTTGGCTCAGGAGCAATGGTACTGTAACGTCGGCCACGAGTCGGACTTTCTATCCGGCTGTGTATTTCCAATATAAGGGAAGCGGTAGTATTGATTCAGCCAGCAGTTATACACAAGTTGAAATCAGATCCGGCAAGACTTATACCGGGGGGCCGGGCCGTACCGATTGTGCAAACATACTGACATGTACCTATGAGGAGGAAATTCAGAATTTTGCCAACTGGTATACCTATTACCGTTCCCGAGTATTGCTGGCGCGAGGAGGGGTTGGCCGTGCTTTCGCGGCACAAGGCGGCAATATGCGGATTGGATTCGGTGCTATCAACAAAGGAAGCAGTAATATAGATGAGGTTTCCACGAGTATCCTTATCACCGGTATCCGACAGTTTTCTGGAACAGACCGTACAAATTTTTTTGATCAGCTATATAAACATACTATTCCGCAGCAGGGCACTCCATTACGTGAGGCGATAAAAGGTGTTGGTGAATATCTGAAGCGTAAAGATGCTAGAGGACCCTGGAGTGATACGCCGGGACAGAGCGGTGGTGTTCAGCCGATTTGCCGGCAGAATTATCATATTCTAATGACGGATGGTTATTGGGATGGGAATGATGACCCTAAAATAGGGAATGCTGATGATACCGCTGGCGAAATCATTACCAATCACTTTCCCAACGCCACCCCCGCAACTTACCAGTATAAGCCGGAATTACCGTACAAGGATGGCAACAGTAATACCTTGGCTGACGTGGCGATGTATTACTGGAAAACGGATCTGCGTACCGATCTGGCTAACAAGGTGCCGACCAATGCCAGGGATCCGGCTTTCTGGCAGCACATGGTGAATTTCACAGTCGGATTGGGGGTTGAAGGAACGTTATCCAAGTTGCCTGGTATTACTGGTGGTCCGTCGGCTTGGCCGAATCCAGCAAGCAGCGAACCTGCAAAGATCGATGACCTCTGGCATGCTGCGATCAACAGCCGGGGTGAGTTTTTCAGTGCGCAGGATCCGGCTACCTTTGCCAGCGGACTGAGTAGCGCGCTCAGCAATATGACAGCACGAGTCAGCTCTGCTGCGGCAGTGACGACCAATACCAGCCGGCTCAACACCGGTGCACAGATTTATCAGGCAAAGTTCAACAGTGCCGACTGGAGCGGACAACTGCTGGCATTCAATCTGGAATCCGACGGATCGCTGGGTGTATTGCAGTGGGAAGCTTCTGAACAATTGCCAGCACATACTGCCAGGAAAATTTTCACGCATAACGGGACGAATAGTCTGGCATTCACAGCTGCTAATTTCTCCTCCCTGTCTGCAGCACAACAAGCGGCGCTGGATCAGAATCCATCAGGTGTCAGTGACGGACAGGGGATGGCTCGTATCGGATGGCTGAGGGGTGATAAAAGTGGTGAAATCAGTCAGGGAGGAGACTTCCGCAACCGTAACAACGGCATACTGGGCGATATCGTCAACTCGGATCTGCTGTATATCAAATCGCTGGATTTCAGCTACGATTCCTTGCCGGCTGCGACGCCGGGACAGACGTCTTACCACAGTTACAGACAATTGAACAGCAGTCGCACCCCGATGGTGTATACCGGCGCCAACGATGGCATGCTGCATGCGTTTAATGCTCAGACGGGTGTGGAATTATTTGCCTATGTTCCAGCCGCTATTTATTCTGGACTGAATCGTTTGCCTGCTTCCGGTTACGCCCATCGTTATTTCGTCGATGGTAATGCTTATGCCGGGGATGTCTATATCGGTGTGCCCCCTGCCTGGAAAACGGTGCTGCTGGGGACACTAGGCGGTGGTGGCAAAAGTGTGTTTGCGCTGGATATTACTGATCCGGTCAATTTTTCCGCATCAGACGTTCTGTGGGAATTTACCGATCCTGATCTGGGATTCGTCCACGGCCAGGCCAAAATTGCACGACTGAATGATGGCTCCTGGGCAGCGATCATTGGTAATGGTTATAACGGTAACAGCGATCGGGCTTATCTCTTCATTGTCGATCTGCAGACGGGAGCGCTGATCAAAAAAATTCCGACCAGTACCAGTACAAACAACGGTCTTTCTACGCCGGCGCTGGTGGATATCAATGGCGACAAGATCATTGATGTTGTTTATGCGGGTGATTTGCAGGGAAATATCTGGAAGTTTGATCTGTCGCAATCTGATATTGCTCAATGGGATGTAGCGTATAAATCCGAGGGAACCAGGAAACCCCTGTTTACCGCCAGAAATGCGGGTAGCCAAGTACAGCCCATCACGTCTCCCGTGGAGGTGGGATTCCACAAACAGAATGGATATATGATTTTCTTTGGGACCGGTCAATTTATTGCTTCTGGCGATGCGACTGACAAGAAAGTGCAAAGTTTGTATGGCATCTGGGACAAAGGTAGCTCGATTACGGAAATGGATCGCAGTACGTTGCAGCAACAGACGATTACGGCTGAAACGGTCATCCCGCCTTTTGAACGTACTGTATCCAGTCATTCGGTCGATTGGGAAACCAAACGTGGCTGGTATATCGATTTACCGCAATCAGATGATGATCCGGCTGAGCGTTCAGTCATCATGCCCATGCTGAATTTCGGGCGAGTCATTTTTACGACACTGATTCCTTCTACCGATCCATGTGAAGCAGGTGGACGCAACTGGCTGATGCTGCTGGATGCTGAAACCGGTGGAATGATGTCCAAACCACAGTTTGATACTAATTATGATGGTAAATTGGACAGTGGTGATCGGGTGATTGCCGGGGTAAGTTCTGACGGGATTCGCAGTGAATCGGTCGCGATCAGTGCCGGCAGTCTGACACACCTGATTGCAGCCACGACGACCGGTGCGGTTGAGAAAGTAACGATCAGTAACAGTGCGCCGCCGCGCCGATCCTGGAAGCAGCTACAGTGAGCAGGAGGTTTAGTTAAATGAGCAGGATTCGGACATATACGGGGAACAGTGGGTTTACGCTGATCGAATTGATGGTGGTCGTGGCGATCGTCGGGATTCTGGCAGCAGTTGCCTATCCGTCTTATCAGGAACATGTACGTCGTGCCAATCGAGCTGAAGCCAGAGGTATTCTGTTGGAAATGGCGCAATTACTCGAACGCAATTTCACCGAAGCCAGCAGCTACGAAAATTTTGCGCTGCCTGTTTCGCAATCACCCAGAACGGGTACGGCAAGATATACCATCCAGTTTTCTGCAGATACACCCACCCGTAACACTTATACGCTGGAAGCCGTGCCGGAGGGTTCCATGGCAGGGGATACCTGTGGGACGCTGACGCTGACCCAAACGGGTGTCAGGGGTGCAGAGGGGAGCGTTGCCGAATGCTGGCGGTAAATCTTTATTTCAGGCCGCGCCGGGCCTGGTGCGACGATCATCTACTTGGTTTCCGATACGGAAATCGATATCCACTTTGGCCCATGCCTCGGCTTCATTATTCAGCAGCATGCCAGTCAGCGGATTGCGTTCGAGCCATGCTTGCGGGATGAGTAATGTGCAGTGTTTCCCGTTCATGGAGAGGGTCATGTCCGGAAGATTGATATGCGTGCGGCTGCGGTAAAAAATAGTGGCGATACGCAAAGCGATCGAGCGAGCAAGATTGACAGGCTGGCTGAGAAAATCCCGAGTTTTGGCGAGCGAACCATGATGCGAGAGTACCAGTTGGCTCAACTGAGACTGTTCCATTTTGGAAAAACCAGGGATATCGGCATTGTCGAGAATATAAGCAGAGTGTTTATGATAGCCGGTATGGGCCACCGAAATACCGATTTCATGTAAACGTGCTGCCCAGGAGAGCAGTTTCAGTGCATCTTCCACTTTTTCCTTATCAGAGTGATCGGCCAGTAGCAGTTTGCCAAGCATAATTGCAAGCGACTCGATACGGGCTGCTTGTACCGGATCCACCCGGTAGCGCTGCATGAATTCCTGGACGGATACTTCACGGATATCTTCCTTGTGGAAGCGTCCCAGCATATCGTAGAGCACCCCTTCGCGCAGTGCACCGGTGGCAATTGCCATACAATCGATGTTCAGTTCCATGAAAACGGCTGACATGATGGCAAATCCACCCGCGATGATTGCTTTACGGGCAGGATTCAGTCCCGCGATTTCCAGTTTCTTGATATCACCGGTTTTGAGCAGGAATTCACGTAATTTTTCCAATCCTGCGAGTGTGATGATTTCCTCGTTATTGCCATCGTTATAGCCGTTCAGCGTGAGGATATGAGCCAATGCACGTGCAGTTCCGGAAGAACCGTAAGCTTTCTGCCAGTGGGATGAGGAAAATTCAGCTGCAATAGCCTGTATTTCAGTGCGTGCTGCCAGCTCAGCGTGTTTCAGTGATCCTTTGGTAATTTTTCCGTCAGAGAAAAAGTGCAAACTGTGGTTGATACAGCCTACGGGAAGACTTTCCAGTTTATTGGATTTCAGCCGGTTGCCGATGATCAGCTCGGTTGACCCTCCGCCGATATCGACTACGAGCAGGTGATTATCAGAGATCGGCAGACTGTGCACGACGCCGAGATAGATCAGCCGTGCTTCTTCATGCCCGGCAATGATCTCGATCGGGAAACCCAGGGCATGTTCAGCCTTGCGGAGAAAATCTGCCGCATTTCTGGCGACGCGCAGCGAGTTCGTTCCCACCACTCTGACTGCATGACGCGGGAATCCGCGCAAGCGCTGACCGAATCGCTCCAGACAGGCCAATGCACGATTCTGTGATGCTTCATCCAGAATCTGGTCATCGGATAACCCTGCGGCGAGCTGTACCATTTCCTTCAGATTGTCCAGCAGATAAAGCTGTTTCTCCGCTATCCTAGCAACCTGCAGATGGAAACTGTTGGAGCCCAGATCAATCGCAGCGAGCGTAGAGTATTCGTGCATTATTCCCGCTTTTTCCAGACTGTTTATTTACCCACTTCGCGTTCGATTTCATCGGCCGATACATGGCGAACATCCTTGCCCTTGACTAGGTAGACGACATACTCCGACATGTTCTTGGCATGATCGCCGATACGCTCGACTGCCTTGGCTGCAAACAATATCTCGATTGCGGTTGAAATTTTACGAGGATCTTCCATCATGAATGTGACCAAGTGCCGGATGATCGAACGGAATTCCTCGTCCACCTGTTCATCCTGGCGGATGATTTCTGCCGATGCGTTCGGATCCACCCGGGCGAAGGCATCCAGTGCCTTGCGCAACATGTCCATGGCAATGGCCGCAATATGCCGTATTTCGACAAAACGCGGCGTATACATACGATCTGCGGCGTAGATCAGCTTTGCCATACGGGCGATTTTGGCTGCTTCGTCACCGATTCTTTCCAGATCGGTAATCGTGTTGATGACAGTCATGATCATGCGCAGATCGATGGCGGTCGGCTGCCTGCGCACGATAATCTGGGAGCAGAGTTCGTCGATTTTCACTTCCATGGCATTGACACGATGATCATTGTCGATCACCTGCTCGATCATGTGCTCATTGCCCTCAGTCAGTGCCTCGATCGCATTCTTGATCTGTTCTTCGACCAGACCGCCCATTTGCAGGACACGGGTACGAATTTCTTCGAGATCAGCGTCGAATTTTTTTGAGAAATGTTCTTTATTGACCATGTTGTGCATCCTGGAAAGAGATAATCGCGTAATTTTATACGTCAATGATGATGATCTGATGACAGGCAGAGCGCCGTGCCGGGGATGCTGAGATTGACGGGCTGATTACCCTGCCGTAGTGATGAGGTAGAGCAATCAGCCTTGTATCTATACTGTAATGGTCTCTACTCCCTGGTCAGTACCCATCAGCAGCACGTTGGCCGCCCGTCTGGCAAACAGACCGTTTGTCACCACCCCTGCAATCTGGTTGAGGGCCGTTTCCAGTTCAACCGGATTCATAATATTCAAATTATGGACATCGAGAATGATATTGCCGTTGTCGGTGGTAAATCCCTGACGCCAGGCCGGTTGTCCACCCAGTAATGTAATTTCCCGGGCGACATAGCTGCGTGCCATCGGGATGACTTCCACCGGCAGTGGAAATTTTCCCAGCACCTTGACCAGCTTGCTCTGGTCAGCAATACAGATGAATTTACGTGCAACGGCCGCTACGATTTTTTCACGTGTCAGCGCACCACCACCTCCTTTGATCATGTGCATATTCCGGGTGATTTCATCTGCACCATCGATATACACCGGGAGTTCGCTGACGGAATTGAGATCCAGAACCTCAATGCCGTGTTGCTTTAGACGGTTTGCAGTGATCTCGGAGCTTGCCACGGCGCCATCAATCCTGTGTTTGATCTTGGCCAGCTCATCGATAAAGAGATTGGCGGTCGATCCTGTTCCGATGCCGATGATTTCACCTGTCGGTACATACTGCAGGGCTGCTTGTGCCACTGCCCGTTTCTGCTCGTCTTGTGTCATGATGGTCTTAATATTTTGTTCTTGAAATTCATTATTGCTGCAATCGAGCCAAATTTCCGGGATAGCGTCCTTTTTTGCGATTACCTGCCGGTATCGGTCAAATATCACACACTATCCCGCCTGCTCAGCCTCAAGCGTACCATAACTTGAAGCCGGTATAATGCTGATTCAGTGAGTTCTTTTAGATTTCAGTTACTTCCGCTCTCGGTTCTCAAATGCGTACAATTAAACTACTTCCCGATGGATTGATCAGTCAGATAGCTGCAGGAGAAGTCATCGAACGCCCGGCTTCAGTATTGAAAGAGTTGCTGGAAAATGCCATTGATGCTGGTGCGACTGATATATCGGTCAACATTGCACAGGGTGGGTTGAAACTGATTCGCGTGACCGATAACGGTGAAGGTATACCGGGAGAAGAGCTGCCTCTCGCTCTTACACGCCATGCGACCAGCAAAATTGCCAGTCAGGAAGATTTATACAGAATTACCAGCCTGGGATTCCGGGGGGAAGGGTTGGCCAGCATTGCATCGGTTTCGAATTTATTGCTCATCAGCTACCAGCCGGGCGATAAGCATGCCTGGCAGATACGCAGCGAAGGCATACATGTCATGCAGCCGGAACCCTCATCACACGCGGAGGGGACTACGGTTGAAGTCCGGGATCTGTTTTTCAATCTTCCTGCCCGGCGCAAGTTTCTCAAAACTGAAGCCACGGAATTTGCCCACTGTGAGGAGATTATCCGCAGGATAGCGTTATCCCATGCCGGTATTGCTTTTACGTTGCGGCACAACGGAAATCTGCGCAGCCACTGGCAATCGGCAGAAGTTGCTGTTCGCATAAAAACTGTGCTCGGTGAGGAATTCACCCAATCGGCGGCATGGATCGATGAGCAATCAGCTGGCATCGGGCTACAGGGTATGCTGGCGTTGCCGGCGTATTCACGCGCTTCGCGTGACATGCAATATTTTTTTGTCAATGGACGTTTCGTGCGCGACAAGCTGATTACCCATGCCTTGCGCGAAGCTTACCGGGATGTACTGCACCTGGATCGTCATGCTGCTTTCGTGCTGTATCTGGACATCGATCCCGAACAGGTGGATGTCAACGTACATCCGACCAAAACTGAAATCCGTTTTCGTGAATCGCGCGCAATACATCAGTTTATCTACCACGGTGTCAGCAAGGCGCTATCCTCACCGCGTTCCGGAATGGAATCATCGCAGTCATCATCACAGCTCATGGCCGCTGACATTATGCCGCCTGCTGAAAAGCGTGTACCTGCCTCGCCAATATTGAACTACCCCAGACAAACAAGGCTTCCATCGGAAATGATTGCGCAGCCCTTCAATTTTTATCAGGTGTTATCCGGTAGCGAATCTGATTCCACCGCTATGCAGAATTCATTTCGTCAAACCGGAGCAGGGGAGAGCAGTGAGCATCCGGCCATGCCTCCGCTGGGTTTTGCACTGGGACAGCTTCATGGCGTCTATATCCTGGCACAGAATCGGAAAGGGTTGGTGATCGTGGATATGCACGCGGCACATGAACGCATCGTCTACGAGCAATTGAAGTTACAGATGGATGAGCAGACGCTGTCCGCACAACGGCTGCTGATTCCGGTGACATTTCACGCAGATAGCCTCGATATTGCCACGGCCGAGGAGAATCAGCCGCTATTGCAGCAACTGGGTTTCGAGGTGACCGTGTTGACAGCCACTACACTGGCCGTGCGTGCGCTACCAGCCGTTTTACAGGGTGCCGATGCGGAAAAGCTGGTGTGCGACCTGCTGGATGAAATCAGAAACGGAGATCCTGGCCAGCTACTTGCTGCCCGCCGCAACGAATTGCTGGCCACCATGGCGTGCCATGGCGCCATTCGTGCCAATCGTCCACTGACGCTGATTGAAATGAATGAATTGCTACGCAAAATGGAAGTGACTGAGCGTTCAGATCAGTGCAACCACGGTCGGCCGACGTGGTTTGAAATCGGCTTGGCTGAACTGGATAAAATGTTCATGCGCGGGAAATAACTGCCAGCCAGACAGAAATATCCTCAACCATCTTTGCGAATGCCATCAGGCATGAAGCGATCCAGAGGCAATAGTAACAAGGGCGCTGTATCGCTACCTTTTCCCCACTGCTTCTATCCGTGCAGCAGAAAGACAGTTGGTTTTTTTTGCAGATCAGGCCAGTTACCTGTACGCCATTCACCAATCGATTTTGTTGATACATATTCATCTGGCTGGGTCAGATTACAGGCTACACATAAATCCGTTTCCGCATGGCATTGCTGTACCAGTGCTTCCAGCAGTTTCTGGTTGCGGTAGGGGGTCTCGATGAAAATCTGGGTTTCATCTGCCGTGATGGATGTTTGTTCCAGCCGCGCAATTTCTTTATTTCGTATATCCGGTGCAATCGGCAGGTAGCCATGGAAACGAAAACGCTGGCCGTTCAGCCCGGAAGCCATCAGCGCCAGCAGAATCGAAGAAGGGCCGACAAACGGTATCACCCGGATTTTCTTGCGATGTGCCAGCCGGACGAGTGCCCCTCCGGGGTCAGCAATAGCCGGACAACCCGCTTCGGAAAGCAGACCGACATCCTCTCCGGCAAGCAGTGGTGCCAGCAGTGCCTCTATTTCACTCGCAGGGGTATGTTCATCCAGCACTTCCAGCCTGAGGGTTTGTATTGCCCGCAGTGGATTTACCTGCTTGAGGAAATGGCGAGCCGTTTTGGGATGTTCGACGATGAATCGCTCCAGCAGGCTGATCCGCTGCCGGACTTCAGCCGGCAGTATCCAGGCGAGATCACCTTCGCCCAGAGGCGTCGGGATCAGGTACAAGGTGCCGTGAAGTGTGATATCTGGAGGCATGGCGTCTGCAGATCAGTGCAGTACGCGCGGCACGCTCAGGATGAATTCAGGGATTTCCACCGAAAAATGAAAACCATCTTCCGCCACCATCTGATAGGAGCCCTTCATCGAGCCGGCAATCGATGAGATTGAGGTTCCGCTGGTGTATTCGAAGGTTTCACCGGGTTTGAGCAGCGGTTGCTCGCCGACTACGCCCAGCCCGCGCACTTCGCGCGTAACGCCATCTCCGCTGGTGATGATCCAGTGACGGCTTACCAGTTGCGAAGCTACGCTGCCGGTATTGTTGATGGTAATGGTGTAGGCAAATACATACCGCTCCGTCTCGGCATCAGACTGATCCGGTAAATAAATTGTGCGTACTTCCACCTTGATGCTATATTTTTGTTCGTTTTCCATAGCCATATTCCACACTATTTTGAGAGTGACAGCAAGCAGCCACCATATCGAGCTGCGCTATACCAGCCAAAGGGGAAACCTGTACCAGAATTTTCTGAGATCTCGAATCGCATGCGAGTTACTCAGATCTGTGCCGTAAAGATTCAAATCAATCCTGCCGTATTCATACCAGCATCATGCTGTAACCGAAAAAGGCTAACCTGTCGTGAGGCAGGGGCGCAAAGTTTCCGATCCTGATTCATGATCAGGAAAGCGGGATTGCCGAAGTTCGCATCCGGTTTTTTTATCCGGACGTGCGTGCTGATATCGGCTTTGTATAACCCATCTTCTCAAGGAGCCATGCATGGCAAATGCAAAACCAGTTCGCTCACTCTTTCACTCTACTTTTCATGATGGTATCGCCGGTATTTCCCACCGTTTCTTCAGTTTTCCACTTCTCCTGATTCTGTTGATCGCCTTTTCCGGCAGCAGCTATGCCAATTCGAGTAAAGAAACCCGGGCAGCTGCCAAATTGAAAGCTGCCAGCAAAACTGTTTCTCCATCCCGCTGGGCGAAAGGCCGCCTGCTGGTTGTTCCCCGCGCTGGTTTGACTGCGAAGGAATTCGATAAAGCCACTAAACCGTATGGTATGAAATCCAGACGTAAGCTCAACGGGCTGAATGCGCTCATCTACGAACTGCCTGATGGTGTGGATGAAGTCCAAGTGTTGGATAAACTCAAAAAAGACCGGCGCTTCAAGGCAGTCGAACTGGACAGGCTGATTGAACCCGCCCAAGTCGTCACGGACCCCGCTTTTGGCAACAGTTGGGCGCTGCCTAAAATTCAGGCACTTACCGCCTGGGATATTGCTACTGGTGACGGTGTGACTATCGCGATTCTGGATAGCGGTGTAGATAGTACTCATCCTGATCTGGCTGCCAACATGCTTCCCGGCTGGAATGCGTATGACAATAATACTGATACCAGCGATGTCTACGGCCATGGTACCAAAGTGGCCGGCACGGCAGCTGCAGTTGCCAATAACGGTGCCGGCAGTTCCGGCGTAGCCTGGAATGCACGCATTTTGCCGGTGCGCATTTCTATGCCGGATGGCCGGGCATACTTGAGTGACATGGCCAAAGGTATCCGCTGGGCGGCGGACAACGGTGCCAGAGTAGCCAATATCAGCTACGGCGGAGCGGAAAGCCTGACTGTCCAGTCGGCTGCCAACTACATGCGCAGCAAGGGCGGGGTGGTGGTCATGTCCGCAGGTAATACCGGCGGATTGAATAATTTTCCTGCCAGTAATGCCGTCATCGTTGCTTCAGCTACAGACAGCAAAGACGCTCGCGCCAGCTGGTCCAGCTATGGACCTTATGTCGATGTGGCCGCCCCCGGTGTAAGCATCTACACCACGTTACGCGGTGGCGGTTACGGCTATGTTTCCGGCACTTCTTTCTCCAGCCCGATCGTGGCGGCTGCAGCAGCATTGCTGTTTTCCATCAACCCGGATCTGGCTCCGGCAGACATCGACCAGATGCTGACCGCTACTGCGCAAGACATTGGCAGTGCCGGTTATGACCAGTACTACGGCCATGGCCGCATCAATGCCGCCAATGCCGTCAATGCTGCCTATGCACGCATCAGCGTAGACAGAACGGCGCCGGCTATCAGCATTGCCTCTCCCACTGGCGGCACAATCTCCGGCAGTGTGCCAGTGGATGTAAATTATTCCGACAACAAGGGTGTGGTGCGGGTGGATTTGTACGTCAACGGCCGCAAAGCAATCGAAGATATTCAGCCACCTTTTGCTTTCGCCTGGGATACCACCACGCTGGCGGATGGCAGCTACACACTGGCAGCATACGCCTTTGATGCCGCCGGCAACCAGGGTACTTCTTCCACTGTGAAGGTCACGGTAAAAAATACCGTTGCAGATACCACTCCACCAACGATCAGCATTACTTCTCCCGCCGGTGGCGCGGTCGTTTCAGGCAGTGTGCCAGTCAATGTCAATTCTTCCGATAATATCGAAGTGGTACGTACGGAGTTACACGTCAATGGTAAAAAAGTGATGGAAGGGACGGGCAGTTTTGTCTGGGATACCAAATCGCTGGCGGATGGCGGTTATACGTTGCTAGCGTATGCCTTTGATGCTGCTGGCAACCAGGGTGCTTCCTCTGCGGTAGCAGTCAGTGTAAAAAGTACTGGCACTACTACAAACACCGAACCACTGCCGCAAATCAACTCATTCAACCTCAGGGATGGGCAAAAAGTCAGCCGTAACCAGAATATCAGGGTAACTGCCGACAGGAACACCCGCAAAATCAACCTGAAAATCAATGGCGGCACGATCGCTGCTGCTAACGGTAACTCGTTGAGTTATCGCTGGAATACCAGTGAAATCCCCAAAAATAGCAATATTACTGTCACGGCAGAAGCATTCAATGCCAAAGGGGATATCACCAGCAGAACAGTTACGGTAAGAAATTAGTATTCTTTCTTATCGGCTATGAAAGGAAAACGCCCTGTGGAAACAGGGCGTTTTTTGTCGGAAAAATTGACAGTTTATATCATGGCTAAGTTTGTAGAGTATTAAAATTACTTATAAACAACAACATAACGTTATGGCATGTTTTGTGCATAATATGTTTTGCATTATACAAATTACAAGTAGCATCAATTAAATAAAGTTAATCTGGGGGGAGAGAGAAATGAAATTGGCACACTGGACTACAAACATTGCAGGCGCAATGCTGACACTTGCTGTTACCACAGCAAGTGCTGAACTTATCAATGATGTAACGTTTAACGGTGTCGGAGCTAACGGTGTGTATGTTACTGGGAAAGGTGGGACTGGCCCGGAGTCTGGATCCGCTGTCCAAAGCTATGCAAATGACAACAATCTTTTTGGAGCGACAACCAGTTCTTGGAGTTTCCTGGTAAAAGATAAGGATAAAAATAATTCTGTTTCTGCTGACTATAGTGGCTTCCACTTTACGCTTGCTGCTGATGATAAAGATAAAAAATCAGGTACTTGGACATTGACAGTGACTGATCTTAACCCGGATTCAGGGCTGTCTATTCCGTTCGAAATGGATTTTCTGGCCTATATGCATGGCGGAAATAACGGTGCCTTTTACTTTTTTGATGACAGAGAAATCAGTGCTTCTAATGCTGGCACTTTCCAGATAACGTTTAAAAATAATAGTGGTAATTTTCCCGGCCTTTCTAATTTTGATCTGCTGGTTCGGGATTTACGGGATATTTCTACACAGCCACCAGCAGAAGTCGATATTCCTGAGCCGGCCAGCATGTTGTTGTTCGGTGCCGGGTTGTTGGGACTGGGATTGAGCCGTCGTCGTAAGCTGGCCTGATCGGAAACGGATAATAAATAACCATAAGTGAAACAAAAGCTCGGGCGCCGGGAAACCGGCGCTTTTCTTTTGTGCTTTGCGTTTTATTCTGTTTTTCTCTCGTTTATAAGAACAACGTGAGTTACGTCATACTCACCTTGGCATGCGATGAGGCTGAAAGCTGACACCGCTCCAATATTTCTACCAGTGTTGTTCTGGATTGCTTGATGGCATTCACAAAGATGGTAGAAGTTGAGGTGAACTGAACTATGCCTACTCCGTCGTTGCAGAAGGCCGCAGGCCAACACGGCAGTCCAGTGCTTCTGCAATTGATTGACTGGCTTGCCACGCAACTCTAATGGGTCGCCACGACCTAAAGGATCTTGCGATGACAAGTCAGTCAGCTTACAAAGATGGTGTTTTTTATTATCGTGAGTCACGCAGTCTTAACCGGGATCGAAGTGTAGCGGTAGTAATTCCAATTCCAAATCAAAAATGACACGAAGGCGAGCTGCAGACAGTATGAATAATACGGCAAGGCGAAGCCGACAAAGTCAGTCTTGATTTAGAAATGGAATAAGGTGTAGAGATCTGACAGCCCGATTACGAATCGGTCTGATAGGTCTGCCCCAGTTTCCGTTTTTGGCCATAGCTGGTCAGTTTATTTTGCAGTCGTGTCATCCACGGTTCGGTAATGTTGCGGATTTCGGCATCACGTTCCAATATTCCGTGAATGAGGCTGATCTTTTTTTTCTTTTCTTCCTCATTTAATTGCTCGTAAGTGTGCTGCTCCATCAGCCAGGTGGTCAGGCGCTTGCAATCCTGTTCCAATGCTACCAGCTCATCCCAGTTGCTGTTTTTTGCTGCTTGCAACATCTGGTTGGTGATTGCCAGTATGGCTTCATACGTGGTGATGATCTGCATACCGTTTTTGCTGTTGTCTTCTGGCAGATGTCCGGATGAGGTGTCGAATTTCATGCCATTGCACCTGTACTGGTCATGTCCTTTGTGTTTCCGGTAGTTGTGTCCACGGCTGTCTTCTGTACGTCTGTTTTCCCGGCGGGTTGATTACCAATCGATGCCCACGCTTCCTGCAGCTCACCCAGCAGATGGCTGATTTCCTCGATAATCACGATATCATTCTGCAGATTGGCGGTAAGCAGCCGGGCAGTCATGTAGTCGTACAGTTGCTCCAGTTGGTTGGCCAGTTCTCCCCCAGCTGTTTTGTCGAGACTGGCTTTGAGGCCATGGTCGATGATCATGATTGCCTTGGAAATCATTTCCCCCTTGGCGGCAATCCTGTTCTGCCGGATATACAATCGGCTGCAATCCAGCGCCTGGTGTGCACCCTCGAACAGCATCAGGATCAGCTTGTGTGGATCAGCGGATACCACGCCGGATTCGACACCTACGCGCTGATAGCTACTGATTGCGCGGCTGGGGGATTCAATGAACATGATCGGTTTCTCTCGTTTAAGAATAAGGATATTTTAGTTGAGCTGCCTGGCCTGGTGATCAGTCGCCTATTTTAGGCAGATTGGCCAGTTGCTGCTGCAGATAGTTACTGGTCTGGGTCATGCTGGCAATCATCGTATCCAGCGCTGTAAACTGGGTCCGCAGGCGTTTTTCAACTTCTTCCAGCCGATACTCCAGTGCATCACGCTGCTTGCCGATTCCTTTGATTATATTGTTGATGCCGTCCATACGGCTGCTGATCAGACCATCGCTGCGAGTCATACCATCGATTAACTGACTTAATCGGGAAGAAAAACCTTCGACAGGGGTTACACCATTTCCTTCCTGTGTGGCAAAGAATGCCGCAATATTCTTGTCCGGATCATTCAGCACCGCGCTCAGTTTGCTGTTATCCAGCGCCAGTGTGCCATCCTTCTGAAAGCTGATGCCCAGTTCGGATAGTGAGCTGATTCCGCCGGCAGCGGATTGATTGCCATTCAGCATGGCGCGTACCCGGTTTTGTATCATGCGTACAGTGGAATCTCCGGTCAGTACCGATGCTTGCTTGTTGGCCGTATCGTAACGCGAAAGGTTGCCGATGGTTTTTTCCAGCTCGTTATAGGCAGTAACAAACATCTTGACTGCTGCCTCAACGTTGCTTTTGTCTTTCTCCACTGCCAGTGCCGTACTGGTGCCGGGGCTGGCCTTGAGCAGATTGAACGTGACCCCTTCCAGCGCATCGCTGATGGTGTTGGAGGGTTTTTCCACCGTAATGCCATCGATCACCATGATGGCGTTTTTCGCTGCCGCTGTCTCGGTCATGTTGCTGATGCCGCCAGTGGAAGCATCAAACGCAAGTTTCGATAACCCGGTGTTATCGGTGTGGTTGCCATCTGTATCGTCCACGCTGATCTTCAGCGCGTTGGCCAGCCCGCTGTCCTGGGAAGAAATCACCAGCCGGTTGCCACTGCCATCGTTGACGATACTGGCCGTCACCCCCGCATTGGCTTCGTTGATGGCACTGCGAATATCTGCCAGTGTGGATTTGGCCGGGTCGATCGTAATGGTTTTAGCGGCCTTGTCCGCATTGGCGGTAAAAGTGCCATCTTCGTTATACGCCCCGAATTCAATCGTCAGCGAGCCGCTGCCGATCACCGTATCAGTGGTGGCAAATGCTTCCGACTTGATTTTCTGTGCCTGCGCCAGTGACTGTACTTCGATCTGGTGCGTACCTGCTGCCGTGCCGGAAGAAGTGCGTACCGCAGCCAGCGTCGTATCCGCCAGCGTTGCCTTGAAGCTGTTGAACAGAGCGGGTTTGGCCAGTGCCTTGACGCTATCCTGAAATGACGACAGCACGCTTTTCAGGCTGCCAAAAGCAGAGAGCTGGGCCTGCTGTTTCGCTTCTTTAGTGTTGAGCTGTGTCAGTGGGCGCTGCTCGACCTCCATCAGTTTGCTGATGATTCCGCTGACATCCAGTCCTGATCCGATCCCCGGTGCTGAAATCATGATGTGTTTCCTCTTTCCTGTCTGTGGATGAAATCGTTTGTTGCCTATTGTTTCTGTTTACGGCTGGACGATCGAAAACTTTGAGAAATATTGTGAAATTGACCAAATAACCGGAAAGGCTCTGGAGAGCAGTGCGAGTTACAGCCATTTTGCAGTACTTTCTCAGGCTTGGCCGTTGAACAATACTCCCTGAATTTTCCCCAACGTACGTGCAATCGAAAGCGCCTCTTCTGAAGGCATCTGGCGGATGACTTCCTGCGTTTGTACATCCACAATTTTCACTACGGTCTTGCCGGTCTCCTCATCGATCGAAAATTTCAGATTCTGTGATAGCGTCTGGGTAAACTGCTCGATCTGCTGTACTGCTTCTTTCACCTGCTCCGGTTTGATATCGCCGGTTTCAGCCGGCATATGGGGAGCGGTAGCCATCTCATGTTCTCCCGTCCGGGTGGCCGGTACTGCCGGCTGAACGGGTGCTACCGCTTGAAATAGCTCAGCAGCGACTGCGTTGATATTCATGTTCATCTCCTTTTAATCTACCTGATCAGTCTTTGCGAGGCAGTTATAAACCGCCGTGGCAATCCAGCTTGTCAGTTGCCAGGACTCTGGATCGCCACGTTATGTTGTTCCTCGCGATGATGTGGTGCTTATCTCAATAGCGACAACACATTGTTTGGCAATGCATTGGCTTGGGAAAGCATGGCTACCCCGGCTTGTTGCAGAATCTGCGCACGGGTCAATGCAGCAGTTTCAGCGGCAAAGTCGGCATCCTGAATACGACTGCGTGAAGCAGACAGGTTTTCAGAGTTGGTTTGCAGATTGGTGATGACGGAGCTGAAACGATTCTGGATTGCACCCAGATCTGCACGTGCAGCATTAACTACTTGCAGCGCAGCATCCACGGTCTCGATAGCGGTCTGTGCATTTGTTCCGTCAGCACCGGAGATATCAAAAGCATCTTCAGTCGCTACATCTTCCATATTGATTATTGCTGCAATCGTAATTTGATCATCTTCACTATTATCAGCACCAACCTGAAATGTAATATCCTCAAAAGTTCCATCGAGCAAGTTAGTACCGTTAAATTTTGTTGAAGCACCAATACGGATGATTTCATTCGTGAGCTGTGTGACTTCCGCATTCAGGGCTGTGCGATCATCTTCGGAGTAAATGCCGTTGGCAGCCTGTACCGCCAGTTCACGGATACGCTGCAAATTGTTGCCGACTTCAACCAGAGCGCCTTCAGCAGTCTGTGCCAGTGATATGCCATCGTTGGCATTGCGCGCTGCCTGGTTCATCCCACGGATTTGCGAGGTCATGCGTTCGGAAATGGCGAGCCCGGCCGCATCATCCTTGGCGCTGTTGATGCGCAAGCCGCTGGATAAACGCTGCAAGGCGGTGCTCAATGAGTTCTGGGATACATTCAGGTTACGTTGCGCATTGAGTGACGCAATATTGGTATTAATGATTTGAGGCATTTCAGTTTCTCCTTCAGAGTGGTACGACATTTTTTAAAATGTTGTGGCGCCTGTGCCACCGACGTTTTCCGGCCTGATCTGTTGTGCAGAGTTTTCAACCGCCGTTGAGAGCAGTAAACGGACCGCCCGGAGAAAGGTTTAGAGAAATAAACACAGCACCATGCAAATTTTCTGAAGCGCCAGACCACCGAACTGAACCACAAAAATCTTCTTTATTGGTGTTTTGGCTGGGATGGAATATATGACACTTTATTTTTAGACACGGGCTCGATCGCCTTTCGGGTGGGGATGCTTATGACTTTGCTTGCAGCATGCCGTTGAATAAGTCTTCTAACCGTCTTACTCCGATAATAATTTTCCAGGGAGAATATATGAACCAATTTATTTACCATACGTTGATGATGCTGGAAGACGCTGGGATGTCCGTTCGATACCCTAGAATCAGCCATATCACTCTAGATGAAGACGGAAAAAGTACAATGCAGATGCACTCCTTCTGCATGAGTGGTAGGCGAGTAAGCATTGAGCAGAACCAACAAATGAAGTTCATGATGCTTTTTGCACTTCTTGACTTTTATGTGGATGCCACGTATCCCGACATGGAAGGAAAATCCTACCGCCAAAAATACAAAAACTTTCCATCCTGTGGGGATTTTGATTTAATCCTTCGCTAACTATTCAGGATGGCAAAGGTGATAAGAAATGCACTTGTTCACAACTCATCGTCGTTCAATATTTCCGCTGGTTGCGTTAACGTCAACTATAAACATAAAAAAACCAACTTCTCCATAAAAATTTCTTCGGAAATACTGGAGGATTTTTATACCGCAATCGTCATGTATATCAAGGGTGATATGGGGCAAGGGAACTATTTCCTTGGTATTATGAGGTCGATCTACGCAAATGTCCTTGCTGGCATTAGAGGCTTTTCCGATGAGTTTGGCAGTACGCTAGAAAAGCCTTCTTCTGATATAAAAATAAAGCCACATGTCAGGCAGATTTTCTCTAATCCACCGTATGAAATCAGCGATGGAATTGTTTGTATCGATATTCCAGAGAAAAATCTTCAAAAATGGGAAGGAATAGATTTTTATATTTCCTACAACGGCGATGATTTCTTGATCCCAATGGAAGCACTAAGCGAAGACCTTTCGATAGCCGAGTGCGACTTTATCAACAATTGGAAGCGAGAAGGCTACTTCCCCCACGTAAAAACGCCTTAAACATCCTGTCCGCTTATAAAACAGCAGCGCTTAGCACTTCCGGTAGATAGACACAAGGTTGGGCTGAATGGAATGAAGCTCAACATATTTGTTGGTTGTTTTTATGTTGGGCTCGCAGGCCCACCGCCAACCTGTGCCATTTAGCAGCGCGGCAGGATACGGCTTGTATCTCAATCACCACGTCTTGCTGAACTGCAGTCTTGCGTAGAGGGTGTTGGTGTGCCAAGGCGCTTGTCAGGCTGCTGGATGTCGAACTCCGGCCAGCGCTTATCCTCACCGACAAGTTGAGGGTCTATGCGTATGACGCGTACATGCTCGTGTGTGCTCAGAGGTTGGGCACACCGTTGCTGACGTTGGACGAAGCATTCGAGGTCCACGCTGAGGCACTGGGTATCGAAATTCTGGAGATTTAGGTCATGAAAGTCTATTCGTTCTCTGAGGCCCGGCAAAACTTTGCTGCAGTGCTCGACAATGCTCAGAAGGAGGGCGCGGTTCGGATCACGCGTCGTGATGGGAGAGTCTTTATTATTCAACCGGTGGGGGATAGTCCTTCGCCGTTGGCGGTTAAGGCTGTACCGCTCGATCTGAGTCGGCGTGAGATCGTTTCTGCGGTTCGTGAGGGACGAGAAAGAGATTGAGTGCCTAATACAAGGCATGCAGCCCAACATGTTTGTTGGTTGTTTTTATGTTGGGGTTCGCAGGCTCTCACCGCCAACCTGCACAATTTGGCAGTAAAACTGACAGTCACCTGCGAAAACCACCTTTTTTGGGTGTTTAGATAGTAATCCCTGCGCCTTATTTTCTTTCATGTCCGGTCAAGCAGCTTTTAAACTGACAAGTTGCCTTGCCGGATATTTAATTGGGATACATGATGAAAACTGATTTGTTCCTGAGTGTGCGACAGTGCAAGCAGGGTTATTGGACAGATGTCATGTAATTATTGCGTTAGGCACGAGTGATACTAATCTCAGGAGATAACAAAGAGTGACTCCACAAAGAAACCGACCGCAGGCTTTGTTATTATCAATCCATATACAAGACTGCCTTTCAAGGAAACTCCTGATGGAATTTCTCTGGAAAACAAAGTGTTTTCGACAAAGGAAGAGTTAGAGCAGTTTGTGAATGAGCATTGGAAAAATCCTGTATTCGCGACCGAAGTGAAAGAATAGCCCGGAAAACAGGGAACAGACCACGGTTTTCTGGTGAGAACTGTGGCCTGTCCCTATTTTTGTACAAAATCTGGGGATGGCTTTTGAGTTAAAAGGTAGCACTTTCTTGTAAAGCCGCCATGCAATAATCATTTTACAGACCGGGGTCAGGTCGCGAATCAGGAAAATAAATATGGCAAGTGTTATTGATTCTGGCTTGGGCTTTCTGATTTTTCCTGATTTGCCGTAGTTGAGGCAGAGGAGGGCTTTCCTTCCTTGAAACAAACGGTGAAAAAAGAGAGCGATGGCCGATTAAGAATAAAGATGCCCTATATGCTGTAGTAGTTCATATTTGATCTGATAGCAGGTCTTGCCAAGAGGTGGGATTACCCGGTTTGATAGAGGTGCGAATCTTTATCAACCGAACGCGAAAGCGTAAAGGAGTAATCCCATGAGCAGTGTTCATCATAAAATCATTAAACACAAGAT
>Ga0206106_100467_pt1 | contig 29866 bp, 28 predicted proteins | sample 1B1ome_FD_148677 | JGI IMG/M metagenome (GOLD analysis project Ga0206106, IMG submission 148677) | Enriched microbial communities from leaf-cutter ant dump, University of Wisconsin, Madison, United States - 1B110A | ecosystem: Environmental > Terrestrial > Nest > Insects nest > Nest dump | place... | reverse complement strand
AGGATTTAAAACAAGAATATTGGCAAAAATAACAACCCTTACGACTATTCAATATTTGAATAAATTTGTGTTTAACAGGAATATCAATAACCTGAAAATTAATATCGTCTAATAATGCACTACGGGTTTATAATTTAAATCAAGTCGGTTTTCTACTGTATTTTTAAAAAATTACTTACCTTAGGCGCAAAATTATTTTATGTCATATTATCCTTTGCAAAACATTCCCGATTACTATATGCTCGATGATTTATTAACCGAAGAGCACAAATTAATTCGTCAATCGGTTCGTGAATGGGTAGATAGTTTTATCACTCCACAAATAGATAAAGTTGCCCAAGAGCATGAAGATATTCCCAATCTTATGAAAGAATTGGGAAAAATAGGAGCTTTAGGGCCTTACATTCCCGAAGAATATGGAGGAGCCGGTTTGGATCAGATTTCATATGGTTTAATCGCTCAGGAATTGGAGCGGGGAGATTCTGCCATTCGTTCAGCGGCATCGGTGCAATCGTCTTTGGTGATGTATCCTATTTATAAATTTGGTACCGAGGAGCAAAAGAAAAAGTATTTACCTCACCTGGCAAGTGGCGAAATGGTAGGATGTTTTGGTCTTACAGAGCCCAATCATGGTTCCGACCCCGGAAGTATGGAAACTCATTATAAAGAAGAAAATGGATATTACATTTTAAATGGTGCTAAAATGTGGATTACCAATGCGCCTATTTGTGATATTGCTGTAGTTTGGGCAAAAGGAGAAGATGGCAAAATTCGCGGATTAATTGTTGAGAGAGGAATGGAAGGTTTTACCACCGAAGAAACCCTTAACAAATGGTCGCTTCGCGCTTCCAAAACAGGAGAGCTTATTTTTCAGGATGTAAAAGTTCCAAAAGAAAATTTGCTTCCCAATGTTACAGGTTTAAGAGGACCTTTAACTTGTTTAGATTCTGCAAGATATGGGATTTCCTGGGGAGTAATAGGAGCCGCAATCGATTGTTATTGCACGGCGGTACAATATAGCCAAGAGCGAAAACAATTCGGGAAACCGATTGCTTCTTACCAACTTCAGCAGAAAAAATTAGCCGAATTTTTAACTGAAATTACCAAAGCGCAATTGCTGTGTTGGCGTTTGGGAGTTTTAAAAAATGAAGATAAAGCAACACCCGCTCAAATTTCTATGGCGAAACGCAATAATGTAAAAATGGCGATAGATATTGCTCGGGAATCTCGCCAGATTTTAGGAGGAATGGGAATTGTAGGGGAATTTCCTATGATGCGCCACGCTGCCAATTTGGAGTCTGTAATTACTTACGAAGGAACCCACGATGTTCATTTATTAATTACCGGAAAAGATATTACCGGAATTAATGCTTTTTAGCAAATGGCGGATAAATTTTCAGAAGAAGAATATATAAAATTCTGGGAGAAAAAACGATCCAAAGGAAGACGAAAATACGCTCTGATAGACGGATTAAAATGGTCTGTTTCCACGGCGGTTTTTGTCTTTCTTTTTCAGTATTATGTTTTAAAAGCCGCCGATTCCGAATATCTTTGGATTACTATTTTGGTAGATATTGCAGGGCTTTTTATTGCCGGATATATCATTTATTATTACCTGATGTGGCGTTTGTACGAGAAAAAATACCAATCGCTGATTCACAATAAAAATAAGAAAAATGAATAATATTCAAAAAACGTTGCTTTCAATATAAATTAAATTTGATTTATATTATTTTCATTTTATTTTAAATCTATATTTATACTCAATATAATAGATAAAATAAATCTATTTTTTAAAAAATAATTTACCCTTGATATTTGCTTTTTGTAAATTTGCATAATGCAAAAAGGACCTAAAGGTAAAAATCAAAAAGAAGCTGAAAAGCAAGTTTCTTCCAACAAAAACGGTAAAGAAAACACTTCAAATCCTTTATTTAATATAATTGTGATGGAAGATGCACTCCAAAGCATATCTTCTTTTCGCCGCGATTGTTATACTTTTATCCTTACTTTGCAATCTTTTTACATTCGGGAAGGAAAGAGAAAACGCAGAATTTCCGAGCCTTCTTTGTTTTTTTTATCTACAGGAAAAAAAATTGCCATAGAACAAATAGAAAAAAATGAAGGTGGATTTGTGTGTTTATTTTCTAAGGAATTTCTTTCCCAAAAAGGTGGAAAAAAAATCGGAAATCCGACACAATGGAATAAATTTCCCTTCTATTTAGAATTATCGGAGGAATATTATTCGTTTTTTATGACGTATTTTAAAATGATTTTCGAGGAATATCACGGAAGACTTCAACCTGATTTTGAGTTAATTGCTCTTATGATGAAGGAAATGATTTGGAAATATGCGCAATTGGCGGCTTCTGAAAAAACAATAAATAATGATCTACCTCAAATTTTCCTGAATTTATTGCAAAATCAATTTCCGGTGGTGCATCCCACACAGCCTATTACATTTACTACTCCCAAAGATTTTGCACAACATTTTGGCGTACATATCAATTATCTAAATGCTGTCTTGAAAAAGGAATTTGGTAAAACGACCACTCAGCTAATTCAGGAAATGATTACACAAGAAGCTTGTCAATTGTTAAAATTTTCTACTTGGACTATTTCCGACATAGGAAAAGCATTGGGATTTGAGTATCCCCAACATTTTAATGCTTATTTTAAAAAGCAGATGCAAAAAAGTCCCAAAGATTTTAGAAAAGAAAATCAATAATTTTATCATTTTAATGCCCAAGGTTCCCTAATTTTGGAACTTCATTTATAACTCGAAAATTGCGATTATTAAGGATTTATTCGGAGTCGTTTAAAGGTTTATCCAAAGAATCTTGGATGCTTTCCATCGTGATGCTCATCAATCGTTCCGGCTCTATGGTATTGCCGTTTTTGGGCGTGTACATGACGGATCATTTGCACTTCAGCATAGAGAATGCCGGAATTGTATTGGGATTTTTCGGAGTAGGTTCTGTGCTCGGTTCTTGGATTGGTGGTTATTTTACCGATCGCTTTGGCGAGTATAAAGTTCAGATAATCAGTCTTTTTCTTAGTGTTCCGTTGTTTCTTTTAATTCCGCTTTTTCCTACGGTAGAAGGAATGGCTTTTATTATTCTTTTGCAAAGTACGGTTACAGAGAGTTTTCGGCCAGCAAACTCGGTAGCGATTACAAAATATGCAAAACCCGAAAATATTACCCGTTCTTTTTCTCTGAACAGAATGGCCATCAATTTGGGATTTTCTGTAGGTCCTGCTATGGGAGGAATTCTTTCCGCAATATCTTATGAATTTCTGTTTATTGCCAATGCAGTAGCGGTTTTTGTAGCGGGAATATTTTATGTGAAATTTTTTAGAAAAAGAAATAAAATTTTTGAAAAAGATCGGAAATTACATCGTAAAAACAAACAAGAAATAAAGGTAAAGCAGGGCAGAAATGCTTATCGGGATGTTCCTTTTTTGGTTTACAGCTTTCTTTGTATGATATTTTCGGTATGTTTTTTTCAATTTTTTAATACCATACCTATTTTTTATAAAGAAGTGGTGCACCTCGATCAGCAAACCATTGGTTATATTTTGGGTTATAGCGGATTTATTATTGTAATTCTTGAAATGTTGGTGGTTAATTGGGCCGATAAATATTTAAACTTATCCAAAACTTTGCTTTTAGGTTCTGTTCTGGTGGGCGTTTCCTTTTTTCTTCTTTTTTTGGACGCACATTTACTCACCATTTTCATTTCAATTAGCGTGCTGAGTTTTGCAGAGATTTTAGCGTTGCCATTTATGTCCACCATTACAGCGCTGCGCTCCGATGAGCAAAATAAAGGTGCTTATATGGGTTTAAATGGAATGGCATTTGCGGTTTCCTTTATCATTACGCCTTTGCTCGGGACTTGGGTAGCAGGACAATTTGGATTTAAAACTTTGTGGATGGGTTCTACTATCACAATGATTTTGGTAGGAATGGGACTTTATAAAATCGTGCAATATATGCTGGAAAAAAAAGCGAGTTGATGTGCGCGCTTTAAGTGAACGGAATTTATAAAGATAGAAATATATCTTTTAGAAATCATCAGAATCTCTTTTCTTCAAATCCCTGATTTATCCGAAATTAAGTAAATTTGGGGTGAAAATTTATAAATGAAGAAGTAACTCAAAATTACGAGGTAAAAAATGAAAGAAGACATTCTACACAACTTAAAAGTAATTCAAGAAAGAATAAATAAAGTTTGCGATAAAATCGGGAGAAATCCCAACGAAGTGAAATTGCTTTTGGCGACCAAAACCGTTTCTGCCGATCGCATAAAAATGGCGATAGAAGCCGGATATCCTTTAATAGCCGAAAACAAAGTACAAGAAGTTACCGAAAAATACGAAGATCTGAAAAACATTCCTCACACTTCGCATTTTATAGGACATTTACAAACCAACAAAATAAAATTCCTTTTGCAATGCGGAGTTTCGTGCATACAATCTATCGATAAATTATCTACGGCAAAAAAAATTCAAAACCGCTTGGAATTTGAAAATAAAACCATAGAAATTTTGGTTCAGGTAAATACTTCCGCAGAAATAAGCAAATTTGGATGCGAACCCGACCAAACATTACAGTTGGTAAAAGACATTTCCCTTTTAAACCGGATAAAAATCAAAGGATTGATGACCATTGGACTTTTCGCTGCAGAACAAGAAAAAGTACGTCCTTGCTTTCAGTTATTGAAAAAATTACAGCAAGAAATTGTAGCAGAAAATATCCCAAATGTAGAAATGAGAGAGCTTTCCATGGGAATGAGTGGCGATTTTGAAACCGCCATAGAAGAAGGAGCCACCATAGTAAGAATAGGAACTTCCATCTTTGGAAAGAGAATTTATCCCGATAGTTATTATTGGAACGAAGGATAAATCTTCCGGAATAAAAACCGAATAAAATTGGGTGATACTTTAATTTGTACTTTACTATTTTAAAAACCGACATATTTTTTCTGTTTTTTCTACCTTTGAGGAGAATTAAAAAAAATTAAATTAAATGAAAAAACTCATTTTAGGCTTTGCAGTGCTTGTGGCAACTTTGCAAGTAGAAGCGCAGGATCTTTATATGCCGCGCAACATCCAAAAAGCGTATGCTAACGGAACTCGTGATATTTCGGGAGCGCCGGGAAAAAATTACTGGCAAAACGGAGCTATTTACAACATGAAAATAAAAGTAGATGCCCAAACAAAAATAGTTTCCGGATCGGAAATTATCGAATATTCCAACAACAGTCCCGACGATTTGAAAACTTTGGTTCTTCGTTTCGAACCCAATCTTCACAAACCACAATCGTCGCGTGGGCATTATGTTCCCGAAGATTTCCTTAGCGCAGGATTAACCATAAAATCTCTCACGGTTAATGGAGAAACTTACCAAACGGATAGCAATTTTGGAACAGTAACCGGCATCAGACTGAAAAATGCCATTGCAGCAAAATCGAAAGCAGAAGTTAAAATAGAATGGGAATATCCATTATCTAAAATGAGTGGAAGAGAAGGGCAAATAGACGATTCTACATTTTTTGTAGCATATTCTTATCCGAAAATTTCCGTTTACGATGATTATAATGGTTGGAATACTTTAGAACATACCGACAGGCAAGAATTTTATAATGATTTTAATTCTTTCAATGCAGAAATTTCTGCACCTAAGAATTTTGTAGTTTGGTCTGCCGGAGATTTATTAAATCCTGAAGAAGTTCTTCAACCCGAATTTTTAAAGCGCTATCAGGAATCTTTAAAAACAGATAAGTTAATTCATGTAGCAACCGAACAAGAAATGAAATCGGGGAAAGTTACCCAACAAAACGATTGGAATGTATGGAAATTTAAAGCCGAAAATATAACAGATTTTACATTTGCACTCAGCGATCATTATGTTTGGGATGCTTCCAGCGTTCAGTTGAAAACCAAAAGAGTAAGCGTTCAGTCTGCGTATAAATCCGGAGCTAAAGATTTTGAGCAATATGTAGGATGGATGCAGTACAATTTGCCTTGGTTTTCCGAAAATTGGCCCGGTGTAGAATATCCTTTTTCAAAAATGACCGCAGTTCAAGGATTTGCTGATATGGAGTATCCCATGATGATTAACGACAGTTCTATGCCCAATAATTTTGCTTTTGCACAATTGGTGGCCGATCATGAAATTGCGCACACATATTTTCCATTTTATATGGGAATTAACGAACAGCGCTATGCCTTTATGGATGAAGGTTGGGCAACAACTTTCGAATATCTGATCGGGATTAGCGAGCAAGGACAAGAAAAAGCCGATGAATTTTATAAAAATTTCAGGGTGCGAAGATACATCAACGATCCTTCCGCCGAGGAAGATCAGCCGATTATTACGATGAGCACCCAAGTATCGGGAATGGGATACGGAAGTAATTCTTACGGAAAAGCCTCTCTTTCTTATTTGGCTTTAAAGGATTATTTGGGAGACGATGTTTTCAAAAAAGCACTTCACCATTATATGGACAATTGGAACGGAAAACATCCTATTCCATGGGATTTCTTTTATTCTATGAATACAGGTTCCGGGCAGGATTTAAATTGGTTTTGGAAGAATTGGTTTTTTAGCTACCACTATATAGATTTAAAAATTGAAAATGCGCAACAAAGCAACCAACAATTGAAAATAGATGTGGATAATGTGGGCGGTTTTGCCATTCCTTTCGATGTGAAAATTACCTATACAGACGGAAGCTCAGAAAGCAAGCATTTTACTCCAGAAGTTTGGAAAAACAACGAAAAGAAAACTTCGCTAACTATTTCCGCTCCAAAATCGGTAAAAAGCATAAACATCGATGGAGGAATATTTATGGATTATACGCCCGAAGACAACCAAAAAACTTTATAAAATAAACTTCGGATTTAAAAAACAAAAACCTCCCAAATAAGGAGGTTTTTTGTTATTCTTTTTCTACCAGAATTTTATCCAAAACCTTTTTGCTGAAATTCTCTTCATTTTGGTTGTAGCGAACTTTTTTACTCTCGTCGAAGGTTTCGCATTCCAAAACTTCAATTTTTGTTCCCAGATGTAAATTTTTGTTGTTCAGATATTTCAAAAAATCATCGGAAGAATCTGCCAGAGCTACAAAAGTTACCCGATCTCCTTTTTTGCAAAGGCTTAAAGGAATGTAATTTTGCCGGATAATATTTCCATTTTTATCGGGAATAGGAGAGCCGTGGGGATCCGTTTTGGGAAAATTGAGCATTTCGTCTATTTTGTTGAAAAACAATTCGGAGTGAATGTGTTCTATTTCCTCGGCAATATCGTGTACTTCTTCCCAGCCAAAACCCATTTTTTCCACCAAAAACATTTCGGTAAGTCTGTGTTTTCTAACGATTAATGCAGCATTTTTAAAACCTTTCGGGGTAAGTTCAATCGGCTTGTAATTTTCGTAAATCACCCAATCGTTTTTGGCAAATTTCTTCATCATGCTGCTTACGCTGGGCATTTTGATATTAAGATGTTCACTTAATTCTTTTACGGAAATTTCATTATTATCACCCGCCAGATGAAACAATGCTTTTAGATAATTTTCTTTGGATAATGAAGCCATACCCCAAATTTACTTCAAAAAAATGAAGAAGAAAAAAATCCTGTTTTTTATATCGATAAATTAATAAAAGCTTTTGATAAAATCTTAATTTTGCTTTAAACTAATAAAAAATGAAGTACAGTTTTAAAAACGATTATTCCGAAGGATGCCATCCCGCAATTTTAAATGCGCTTTTTAATACCAACGAAGTTCAGCAAGCAGGATATGGAGAAGATTTTTATTCCAAAGAAGCCAAAGATTTAATTAGAAAAAAATTTCATTGTCCCGAAGCACAAATCCATTTTGTTTCCGGAGGAACTCAGGCCAATGCACTTTTGATATCTTCCGTTCTTCGTCCGCATCAATCGGTAATTTCTGCCGATACCGGACATATTTTTACCAATGAAGCCGGCGCAATAGAAGCTACAGGACATAAAGTACACGGATTAGAAACCATTTCCGGAAAATTAACACCCGAAGTTTGCGAAAATTTATTGAGTACTTTAACGAATCTTCCGCATGTGGTTCAGCCAAAAATACTTTATATTTCCAATGCAACAGAATTGGGAACGCATTATTTGTTGAAAGAATTAGAAGATTTATCGCGCTTCTGCAAAGAGAAAAATATCTATTTGTACATGGATGGCGCGCGCTTGGGCAATGCTTTAATGGCGGACAATAACGATATTCTTCCGGAAGATATTGTACGACTTGCAGATGCTTTTTATCTGGGAGGAACCAAAAACGGAGCTTTGATGGGAGAAGCGATAGTAATTGTTAATCCGCAATTGCAGGAAGATTTCGCTTTTCATGTGAAGCAAAAAGGAGCTTTATTGGCAAAAGGAAGATTGTTGGGCATTCAGTTTTTGGAATTGATGAAAAACGATTTGTATTTCGATTTGGCCACGAAAGCCAATGAAGGCGCGATGAAGCTAAAAAATGTTTTTGAAAAACATCATTTTTCTTTTCTCACAGAATCTTATACCAATCAGATTTTTCCAATTTTGCCCAATTCGCTAATCGATGAACTTTTAAAAGATTTCGAATTTTATGTTTGGCAAAAAGTAGATGCCGAGCATTCAGCCATTCGGCTTATTACTTCTTGGGCAACACCGGAAGCGGAAGTTTTGCGGTTTATTGAAATTTTGAATTCATATTGTGGACAACAGTAAAATGAGCTATTTTTCAACGCCTACCGAATCGTCTCCGCGACCATCGGCTACAGCGTGGTAATTTCCATTTTTATCGACCAGAATAAGTTCCACTCTTCCTAATTGAGAAACTTTCTCGAATTTATAATTTTTCTTTTCCAATTCATTTATGGTAGATTGGGGAAAATCGGGTTCTACATTTACCACTTCGGGAAGCCATTGATGGTGAAATTTTGGAGCATTTACCGCTTTGTTTGCTGTGGTTTTAAAATCTATAATATCCACAATTCCTTGTAATACAGAAGTAGGAATGGTGGTTCCGCCGGGAGTTCCAATCACCATATAAGGATTGTTGTTGTCTAAAATCACTGTAGGAACCATAGAACTCAACATTCGCTTGTTGGGAGCGATGGAATTGGCTTCTCCGCCTACGGCACCAAACATATTGGGAACTCCGGGTTTTATGGAAAAATCGTCCATTTCGTTATTCAGAAAGAAACCGGCGCCTTTCACCATTACTTTGCTGCCGTAATGTCCATTGAGAGTTGTGGTAACGCTTACGGCGTTTCCTTCTTTATCCAAAACGCTGATGTGGGTGGTTTGGTTGCTTTCTTGCTGTGGATTGATGATTTTTCCTACTTCGGCACTGGGAGTTGCTTTTTCGGGATTGTAATTTGCCCATCTTTTTCGGAGGTATTCTTCGCTGATGAGCATAGAAGTTTTATCTTCTATAAAGTCGGGATCGCCCATGTATTCTGCTCGGTCGGCGTATGCGCGGCGTTCGGCTTCAACCATTAATTGAACGGCTTCGGGAGAGTTGATTTGCTTATCTTCTAAACCTACGAAATTGACCATTTTTAAAATTTGGGCAAGAATAATTCCACCGCTGGAAGGCAAAGGCATGGTAACAATTTCTTTTCCTTTATAATTGAAAATAATGGGTTTTCTTTCTTTTACGCGATAATTTTTTAAATCTTGAAGAGAAATAATTCCGTTTCCACGTTTCATTTCTTCTACAATTAATTTTGCATTTTCTCCTTCGTAGAAACCTTTTAAACCTTCTTTTTGAATTGTTTTTAAAGTTTTAGCCAAATCTTTCTGCACAATAATATCTCCTGCTTTCCAAGGAGTTTCTTTTACAAACGGAATAGGAGAAGAATTAAATTTTATAAAATCGGATTTGTATGTATTCAGGAGATGGGCTTCTGCATCTGTAATTGCAAATCCTTTTTCGGCCAAATCAATAGCCGGTTGAATGAGTTCTTCCATAGGAAGTTTTGCATATTTGTGCATTTCGAAAAGGCCGGCAACAGAACCCGGAACTCCAACAGCAAGATGTCCGTTTTGGCTTAAATTGGTATCGGCATTTCCTTCTTTGTCCAGATACATGTCTTTTTCGGCTTGAGCGGGAGCGGTTTCTCTGAAATCGAGAGCTAATTTTTTACCATCTTTTGTGGTGGCAACCATAAAGCCGCCGCCACCGATATTTCCGGCTTGGGGATAAACTACTGCCAGAGCAAATTGTGTGGCGATGGAAGCATCGAATGCATTTCCGCCTTTGTTTAAAACCGATGCTCCTGCTTCGCTTGCCAGAGGAAAAGCAGAAACTACTACACCTTTATTTTTTACTTGCAATTCTTTTACAATCTGAAGATTGGTGTATTGCGCAAAAAACAAATGGGTAGAACAAACGAGCAAGAATATAAATGAGAATAATCCTTTTTTCATAAATAAAATGATTCGTATAACAAAAGTAGAGAAAGTTTTCAAAATTTTTTAAATAATAATTACCTTTGTGGTTATAAATATTTATAACCGAAAACATTCTAAATATGGATAAAATCCTTATTACAGGAGCACTGGGACAAATAGGAACCGAACTGAGTGCAGAATTGATAAAATTATATGGTATTGATAATGTATATGGTGTGGGATTGGAGGACGTTCAGCAAGCCGAAAAATCTCCCCTACAAAATTACGCACAAATAGATGTAACAGATTCTGCTAAATTAGATCAATATTTAGAAGAAAATAATATTAAAGTGGTTTATCATTTGGCTTCATTGCTTTCTGCAACTTCTGAAAAAAAGCCACTTGCTGCATGGAAAATTAACCTCGATCCATTATTGTACTTTTTAGAAAAAGCAAAAGACAAAAAGATAAATAAACTATTCTGGCCCAGCAGTATTGCAGTTTTCGGGCGAGGAATTCCCAAAGAAAATGTGGGGCAGGAAGTCCCGCTAAACCCTTCCACAGTATATGGAATTTCCAAAATGGCGGGAGAGAAGTGGTGCGAATATTATCACAATCAATTTGGAGTAGATGTAAGAAGTATTCGCTATCCCGGACTTATATCTTGGAAAGCTCCTGCCGGAGGTGGAACCACAGATTACGCTGTAGAAATTTATTATAAAGCTATTGAAGACGGAAAATACATCAGTTTTATTTCCGAAAATACAGCCATGCCAATGTTATATATGGAAGATGCCATTAATGCAACTCTTCAATTGATGGCAGCGCCACAAGAGAATTTAACCGTTCATGGATCTTATAATTTGGGCGGACTTTCTTTTACTCCTAAAGAATTGGCAGAAGAAATCAAGAAGGAAATGCCGGAATTTGAAATAGAATATGCTCCCGATTATCGTCAAAAAATTGCAGAAAGTTGGCCTTCCAGCATAGACGATTCTGTGGCTAAAAAAGATTGGGGATTAAAATACGATTTCGATATTACCGCGATGACAAAAGATATGCTGAAAAACTTAAAAATAAAATTGCAGAAAGATTAAGAATAAAAGTGAAAAGTAATTTTCACCTTTATTTTTTTACTAACTCAATTCAAAAACGGTAATTTCGGGCTTTATACCCACGCGCCCCAAATATCCGATAACTCCAAAACCACGATTTACATAAAGGTATTTTCCCATAGATTCGTATAAATCGATCCATTTGGGATATTTGTATTCGCTGGGCGACCATTTAACATTCTTTAAATCCAAACCAAATTGCATTCCGTGTGTGTGCCCCGATAAGGTAAGTTGAACGTTGGAAGGATGATGTTTTACAATTTCATCGAAATGAGTAGGATCGTGCGACATTAATATTTTAGCTGCTTCCGGAGGAATTCCTTTTGCTGCTTTATCCAAATCTCCATATTGTGGGAAGGGTGGAAGTCCCCAATTTTCCACACCAATAATGTAAAGTTTTTCGCCATTTCGGGAAATTACTCTGTGTTCATTTCTTAGCATTTCGAAGCCGGCTTCTTTTTCCAACTGAATAAGTTTGGATATATTTTCAGCTCTTGCCGATTCGGTATTAAACCTTCCATAGCTTCCATAATCGTGGTTTCCCATAATGGTAAATTTTCCATCTTTACTTTTAATTGTGGAAAACAATTGTACAAAAGGAACAAATTCGTCTGCATAAGAATTAACCATATCTCCGGTAAAAAGTACCAAATCGGCATTTTGCGCATTGATCATGTCAATGGCTTTTTGCAATTTATCGGGAGAACTAAAACTTCCGCTGTGAACATCGGAAATTTGTAGAACTTTATAACCTTTGAAATTGGCAGGAAGTCCGGGAATTTTTAATCGAACAGTTCTTACGAAATAACGGTATTTTCCCCAGAAAATACCATCGAAAAAACTGTAGGAAAGTAATCCGCCCAAAGCCAGAGCGGTGGTACTCATGAATTTTCTGCGAGAGGGATAAGTTGCATGTTGTTGCTTTGCCAAATTGAATACATATTCTGCTCCGCGAAATAAATCATCGAAAAGTAATATGAAAGCCACCAACAATTTAGGAATAAGAAAAATGGCGAACAAACTTGTGAACCATCCCATTGTGGTGTTGTTTTTGGAAGATGAGTTTTGCGCTAACATCAACCCAATAAAGGAAGCATAAAGAATGGCGGTAAATACCCAATATCCAATGCGAAGGGTTTTGCTTGTAGATAAATTTTTTACGGCTTGAAATACATAAAATTCTAAAGCAATAAACCCTAAAAAGACAAATGGAAGAATTCTTCTTATCATTTATAAATTAAAATCAAGCGTTTTTATAGACCAAACAATTGATATTCATTCCTGCGCCCACAGAAGCCATTACCACATATCCATTCTTTTTAAAAGAGTGATTTTCCATTTCTCCGCGTTTTATCATATCATACATTGTAGGAACGGTGGCAACCGATGAATTTCCGAATTTTTGAATGGTCATGGGAGCAATATCTTCCCGATAAGGTTTGTTGTAGAGTTTGAACAATCGATTGATAATGGCGTGATCCATTTTTGCATTGGCTTGGTGAATTAATATTTTGTCGATATCATCAATATCCAATCCGGCATCATCAAGAGTTTCTTTTATGGCTAAAGGAACATTTTTTAATGCATATTCATATATCTTTCTACCTTTCATTCGAATGTAAGTGCGATTATCCGGAAGTTCAGGATTAAGAGAAAAATCGTTTTTTAAATAATCAATTTCCATACTGTTGTCGCACAAAGTACAGGAATTTATAAATCCTTCATCAGTTCCTTCCACCGCTTGAACCATTACAGCACCGGCACCATCTGCAAAAATCATACGATCTCTATCGTGAATATCTACAACTCTGCTAAGAGTTTCGGTACCAACCACCAATATTTTTTTTGCTCTTTTGGCTTGGATAAGGTCATTGGCTAAAATGAAAGCTTCCACCCATCCGGGGCAACCGAAAATCATATCATAAGTCTTGCATTTTCTGTTTTTAATTCCCAGTCTATTTTTAATTCTTGACGACATAGAGGGCATAAAATTTGTCAATCCATTTGCGGTAACATCGCCAAAGTTGCTGGCAGCAATTACGTAATCCAAATCCTCGCGGTCGATACCCGAATCTGCTAATGCTTGTTCAGAAGCTAAAGCGCCAATTTCGCTGTTCATTTGGTCTTCGGATATGTAACGGCGTTCTTCTATTTCGGTAATTTCTACAAATTTTTGAATAATTTCTCCGTTATCTTTATCTATACGATCTCCGTTTATATCGTAGAATACCGAGTCCATAAAGTAATCTCCTTTTATTACTTCTGTGGGAAGATAATGCCCCGAGCCCGTAATTACACTTTTTAACATTATAAATATTTTAGGTAAATATTCTACAAAGTTAATATATTAATCGTAATAAAAAGATGGAACAAAATAATTATTACCTTTGCCGCGTTTCATTTTTATGAAGAATAGACTTACTTTAAAAATAAAATTTGCCCAAGAATATGATTGAAAATAACCTTCAGCACGACAATATTACTCCCTATAATCATACAGAATCCAAGAAAGAACAAGTGGAAGAAATGTTCGATAATATTGCGGAGCGGTACGATTTGCTCAATCATGTACTTTCGATGAAAATCGATGTAAGTTGGAGAAATAAATTAGTAAAATGGGTGTCGCAAGAAAAACCTCAATCGATATTAGATGTAGCAACCGGAACTGGAGATTTGGCGATTGTATTGCAAAAAGGCACAAAAGCAGATATTGTGGGTTACGATTTGTCGCAAAAAATGCTGAACATCGGGATTGAAAAGGTTGAAAAAGCAGGTTTAGGCAATCATATTAAAATGGTGAAGGGAGATGCGGAAAAAATCCCTTTCGAGAATGATAGTTTCGATATTGTTACTTCGGCTTTTGGAGTGCGAAATTTTGAAAATCTTTCCGAAGGTTTAAAAGAAATGCACCGAGTGGTAAAATCGGGTGGAAGTATTTATATTTTGGAATTTTCTAAAGTGAAAGGAGTTTTCGGAAGTATTTTTAATTTTTATTTTAAAAACATTTTACCCAAAATCGGGAAAATTATTTCCAAAGATTTACGAGCTTACACTTATCTTCATGATTCGGCAAATGCCTTTCCTTACGGAGAAGAAATGAAGAAAATTTTACTAAATGTAGGATTTAAAAAAGTTGAGTATAAAAAACTTACCTTTGGAATATCAAGCATATATAAAGCAACAAAATAGTATGAAAAAAAAATTTGTAGCCTTTAGTTTTCTGTTTTTGCTTTTCGGTCAATGGTCGTGGGCGCAATTGTTCAACACAAAAAACCGAATGGATAATTTAGAAGGTTTCGATGAACAAAAATTCAGTTGGGGCTTTTATTTGGTAGGCAATAATTTCGATTACAAAATAGTGCTTCACCCAAAATACGGAATGGACGGAAATAAAAATGCCGTAGTATCAAAAACCTCACCCAGCTTTGGTGCCGGATTAATTGGAAGAATGCGCATTAACGATAATTTCGATTTAAGAATAGAACCGGCTTTGCAATTTGTAGAAAGGGAATTGCAATTTAGCACTTTTCAAGCCGTGAATAACAATTATGATTTTACTAAATGGCCTATTGAAAACCAAATCCAAGAGCCTACCGATGCAGACAAAGTGCGGAATGTTAAAAGCACTTATATCGATATTCCCGTATTGCTCGAATATCACGGCAACAGATGGTACAATTCTCGGCCTTATGCCGCTGCAGGAGTAAACTGGATGACGAATTTACAAGCCAATGAAAATGCGGTAGACGACAACCAGCTGGGAATGTTCCGAACCCTCAGCAACAATTTCGCTTGGTCTGTAGAAATGGGAATGCAATTTTATTTTATGAGGTTTAAATTAACCGCCGGAGTACGCGGAACATTTATGTTCAACAACGAATTGGTGGGGGATAATGAAGGTACACCACCATATTGGGCAGGAGCCATCAATCAACTAAATACCCGAGCTTATATGCTGGTATTGAAATTTGAATAAATATGAAAGAAAGGAGTTAAATTAAAAATTAATTTGCTATTTTTGCTAAAATAAGTTAGAATTATACTCCTCAGTATGTTGAATGATATAGAGAATAATTTTGCACAAATAGAAAAGAATATTCTAAAGCTAACAAAGAATTATAGAAAATTGCAGGAAGAATATGCAGAATTATCGGGAAAATATCAAAATGTAAAGCAGAAATATGAAGAAGCAAGAAATCATATTGAGGTGTTGCAGGAAGAACAAAAAAGAGTCAAATTAAAAGCGGCAATCTCTGGAAATCCGGATCACAGCCGATTGATGAAAAACCATATCAATCGATTAGTAAAAGAAATAGATGCTTGCATAGATCAACTTCAAAACCATGAGATATAATGGCAGCAGATGTTTATAGGATTACCATAAAAATTGCAGGAAGAAACTATCCTTTAAACGTTTCACCTTCTGATGAAGAAACCCTCAGAAAAGTTGGAAAATCGATTGAAGCGATGGTTAAAGATTTTGAAGCAAATTTTGCAGTAAAAGACAAACAAGATGCATTGGCCATGTGTGCCTTAAGAATGGGCGCCGCGGCAGAGAAGTACAGAATAAAAGACGAAGAAAACACATTAGACTCTACCAAAAGATTGAAAAAATTAAATCAACTTTTGGAAAATGAAATAGGGAATTTATAAATAAAATCCCAATAAACTGCCTACATTAGTTCTAACACAAAGCAGGTAAACTCAACACTAAGAATTATACCGGGCGAAAGTTTACTCTATGGCGTGCCGATTTATCTCGGATTACAGAAAGTAAAAATTAGTCCAAATCGTGTAGATTAGGGGTTTACTCTCAATCAATAGAACTGATGTAGGTTTTTTTTATAATGAGAATGATAATTTAAGATATAGATAAATGACAGAAATAATAATTGGTTTAGCAGCACTAATTATCGGAGTAATAGCAGGATTTATATTTGGCAAAAGCTCGTTGAACTCCAAAGCGAAATACATTTTAGATGATGCTAAGAAAACCGCACAAAGTATATTAGATAAGGCTTCCGTAGAAGGAGAGGCCATAAAAAAAGACAAAATCGTGCAAGCCAAAGAAAAGTTTTTAGAACTAAAATCCAAGCACGATAGCAGCATCCAGCAAAGAGAAAACAAAACCCAAGAATCCGAAAAAAGAGCTCGGGATAAAGAACGCAAACTCAACGACGAACTCTCAAAAGTAGGAAAGCTGGAAAAAGACTTAAAACGACACAGCGAAGAATTAGAGAAAAAATTACAACTCATCAACATTCGCCAAGAGGAGTTGAACCAAATTCATGCACAGAAAGTTGAAATTTTAGAAAAAATATCCAACTATTCCGCAGAAGAAGCCAAAGAACAATTAGTGGAAGCCATGCGTACAGAAGCCAAATCCGCCGCGCAATCCTATGTAACTCAGGTAATGGATGAAGCCAAAATGAATGCCAATAACGAAGCAAAGAAAATTGTAATCGAAACCATTCAGCGCATAGGAACCGAGCAAGCCATTGAAAACTCGGTTTCCGTTTTCAATATCGAATCCGATGATATAAAAGGAAGAATTATTGGTAGAGAAGGAAGAAACATCCGCGCATTAGAATCCGCCACCGGTGTAGAAATTATTGTGGACGATACTCCCGAAGCCATTTTGCTTTCCTGTTTCGATCCCGTGCGCAGAGAAATCGCCAGATTATCGCTTCATCGTTTGGTAACGGATGGTAGAATTCATCCCGCGCGAATTGAAGAAGTAGTAAGTAAAACCACCAAGCAGATTGAAGAAGAAATCATCGAAGTTGGAAAACGCACCGTTTTAGATTTAGGAATTCATGGCTTACATTCGGAGTTGGTTAAAATTGTAGGTAGAATGAAATACCGCTCTTCTTACGGTCAAAATTTACTACAACACTCTCGCGAAGTAGCTAAAATCGCCGCCACCATGGCTGCAGAATTAGGATTGAATGTAAAACTTGCCAAACGTGCAGGTTTGTTACACGATATAGGAAAAGTACCTGAAGAAGAATCCGAACTTCCACACGCACTTTTAGGAATGGAATGGGCACAGAGATATGGTGAAAATGAAGAAGTAGTAAATGCAATTGGTGCTCACCACGACGAAATAGAAATGACTTCTTTAATATCTCCCATTGTTCAGGTAGCCGATGGTATTTCCGGTGCACGTCCCGGCGCCAGAAGACAAGCTATGGAATCCTATATTCAAAGGTTAAAAGATTTGGAAGCAGCAGCACTTAGCTTCGATGGAGTTTCCAGTGCATACGCTATTCAGGCAGGAAGGGAACTGCGCGTAATGGTGGAAAGTACCCGAGTTACCGATAATCTCGCTTCTGAATTATCTTATAATATTTCGGAGAAAATTCAAAATGAGCTTACCTATCCGGGGCAAGTGAAAGTTACCGTAATCAGGGAAACCCGAGCGGTAAATATTGCCCGATAAATGTAAAAAATACAATTTTAAAAGTCGTGTTTTCACACGGCTTTTTTATTATCGAAAAAAACAGGATTATTCAATAGACTTTCCTAAATTAGCCATCTGAATGAAAAAAGTAATCTTCATATTACCATTATTTTTGGCATGCAAAGAACCTCCGCTTCAAAAACCGGTAGGGCAAAATCACTCTGATTCGGCCATGGAAGTCTCAAAAAGCAGGGCAAAAACACTAAATGAAAAAGAACGAGAATTGATTTCGGAATGGATAAAACATCAAAAAGTTACTTTTTATTCCACATCCATGAATTACTGGGTAGATATAAAAGATTTTAAAAAACGTTCTCCTCGAAACAAAGGCGAAAAAGTTTCCTATCAATATCAGCTTTATGATTTCACGCCAAGTTTAATTTATGAAAAACCCATTCGGAAATCCGATCAGGTTATAGGAAAAATAAACGATTTAATGGCAGTTCAGGATGCGATAAAATATTTAAAATCAGGCGAAAGTGCAACATTGTTGGTACCTTCTGTGTTGGCTTTCGGAACTTATGGAGACAACGATAAAATTCAAAACGATGTCCCTTTAATCATTAAAATAAAAATGAATTAAAAAACACAAAACGATTCAATATTTATAAAAAAACAATCTATGAAGAAAATAGTATTTTTGTGCCTCGGATTATTAACCTTAATAAATTGTAAAACTTTGGATTTAAAAGAAATTAATTTAGACAAAGCAAGCTACGACATACTTCCCGAAGGATTGTATGCCAATTTAAAAACCAATAAAGGAGATATGTTGGTGAAATTTTACGAAAAAGAATCTCCCGTTACTGTTGCCAATTTTATAGGTTTGGCAGAAGGTAAAATCGAAAATAAAACCAAGAAAAAAGGAGAACCTTTTTACGATGGAACCATTTTTCACCGAGTGATTAAGGGTTTTATGATACAGGGAGGAGATCCTCGCGGAATAGGAACCGGCGGTCCCGGATATCAATTTGGCGATGAAAAAAACGATTTAAAACACAGCGGAAAAGGTGTTCTTTCTATGGCAAATTCCGGTCCCGATACCAACGGCTCTCAGTTTTTTATAACAGAAGTAGAAACGCCTTGGCTGGATGGAAAACATACCATTTTTGGAAAAGTAGTTCGCGGGGAAGAAGTAATAGATAGTATAGCATCTGTAAAAACCGGCGCAGGCGATAAACCGGTAGATAAAGTAGAACTGGAAAAAGTAACCGTTTTCACCAAAGGAGACGAATATAAAAAATACGATGCAGCAAAGATTTTTGAAGAAGGAAAAGACAAAATTGAAGAACGTAATCGTGCTTATATCGAGAAAAAAGAAGCAGAGAAACAAAGAAAAATAGATTCTTTAAAAAGCGAAATGACGGAAACTTCCAGCGGATTATTTTATAAAATCACCAAAAAAACCGATGGTATTCAACCCAAAGCCGGCGATACTGTGGCAGTACATTATGTAGGAAGATTATTGTCTGGAACCGAATTCGACAATTCCATTAAACGAGGAGAACCCATAGAATTTCCCGTAGGCGTTGGTCGTGTTATCAAAGGTTGGGACGAGGGAATTCTTTTATTAAAAGAAGGAGAAGAAGCTACTTTCCTTATTCCTCCACAATTGGGCTATGGCGTGCGTGGAGCAGGAGGTGTTATCCCACCCAATGCATGGCTGTTATTCGATGTGGAATTGGTAAAAGCTAAATAGTAAAAATCCGCCCTAAATCGTGAGGCGGATTTTTTAGTTAAAACAATCACAAATGATTTATTTCATTTATCAATATTTTAAAATTTACAACTTAATCAAAAGGCAATAATTTTTTAGCATTATAATAAGTGACTAAAATTTATATCCTACACCCAGCTGAAAAAAACTATTTTTCATCGTATATTCGTCTATAGAGAGATGGCTGATATTTGCTAAACCAAGAGTATATCTAGTATCCATAAAGAAATGTTCTGTCAACTGATATTCTAAACCGAGATAAGGACCGAAATTGAAAGTTTTGAAATATTTATTAGCTCTGTCGTTAGCAGTCTTATTATAATCAGCAAGATTATACTCTATATTTCTATTCACATAGAATACAAAAGATAATCCTGCATTAGCAGAGAATTTATTTGTAAAATAATATTTTGCACCCAAAGGAATAATAATAGAGGAAAAATCCACTTTCTGTTCTACAGGTCCAATATATATGTCTTCTTGGTTTACATTAATACTTTCTAAGTCTATTTCATCTTTTGCGCCAAGTTTCGAGAAAAGAAGTTCTCCTTGTAGAGCCCATTTGGGGTTTAGTTTAACTTCAATTAGTGCACCAACATAGAAAGAAGATTTTGAATCTCCTGAATGTGTAGTGCCTTCATATTCTTCAGAAATATTAGATAAACTATAACCGGCTTTAAGACCAAATTTTGTCGATTGTGCATTCATTACTGTGAAAAATGCAAATGCACCGCAGATAAACAATTTTTTCATATTATCTTATTTTTACAATTATTTTAATAAAAGTATATTTACTTCCGTTTTTTTATTCTCGTTCTTTAAAAAACCATTTGGAAAAACTAAAAGGACCGGTACTTTTAGTTTCGATTTTTGCCTGAGGTAATCTTTTTCCACATTTTTTGCAGAAGCGCGCATCCGAATCATTCTCTACATTTCCGCAACGAACACAGGTTTGTTTTTTAACCTTTGTTTGTTGTTTTCTAAATTGCTGAAAATCCAAAGTAACAATAATCGTGGTAACCGCCAAAATACTATATCCACAAATCATAACGATAAGCGATAAAAATTTCCCCAAAGGAGTTTGCGGAGTAATATCTCCATAACCCACCGTAGTTACTGTAACAGCAGCCCAATAAATACAATTCGGAATACTGTTGAAATCTCCTTCTCCGCCTTCAACTATATACATAATGGCTCCCATAATGGTAATGAAAATAAAAATGAAAAGAAGGAAAATATAGATTTTTCGGGAACTGCTTTTTAGCGCTTGTACAATATATCTGCCATCGCTCAAATAATCCAAAAGATTGAAAATCCGAAAAACCCTTAGCAAACGTAAAAGCCGGATAACAATGAAATAATGAGTAATAGGAAAAAATAAACCTAAATAAAATGGGAAAATAGCGAGAAAATCGATAACCCCATTAAAGCTGAAAATATAATCTTTCTTATTTTTTACACAGACAATTCTCAAGATGTATTCCAATGTAAAAAGCATGGTAATTACAAACTCTATATCCCGCATGGCGTGGATGGTTCGCAGGCTCAATGAAGGCATGCTTTCCATTAAAACAATCATGGTAGAGAGCAGGATAACACCCAATAAAATAATATCGAAAAGTTTTCCCGCATTGGTATTGGAAAGATAAATAACCCGAAAAACTTTTTGTCGCCAACCAGGTTGAGGAATTAAATTATGATCGGATTTTATTCTAATATGTCCCATTAAATACATTTAAAAATATACAAATCTTTTAAGTTTATAAAATTTGTAACACAAGCAAAAGTATAAAAAACTAAAGTTTAAACGATAAATTTTAACATTTATCATTTTTTGACAAAAAATCGCCTTATTTAAGTCCGCTTTAGCAGCGTAGTTTTCGATTTGCTCTATCTTTATGATTTAGAGTTCGAAATACTTGACAAAGGGGGTGCGAATGTTGTATATTTGCAGCTCGAAATTTTCCACTGTAACACAATCAAAAAAATATAGAATGAAGACCTCCGATTTTACTTTCAATCTCCCCAAAGAACTATTGGCACAATATCCCACAGGAAACCGTGACGATGCCCGACTAATGGTTCTTCACCGAGATACACAGAAGATTGAACATAAAATTTTTAAAGACTTGGTCGATTATTTCGATGAAGGAGATTTAATGATCTTCAACAATACCAAAGTTTTTCCCGCTCGTTTGTACGGAAACAAAGAAAAAACCGGCGCAAGAATTGAAGTTTTCTTACTTCGCGAATTGGATAAAGAAGCCAGAGTTTGGGATGTTTTGGTAGATCCGGCCCGAAAAATAAGAATAGGAAACAAACTCTTTTTCGATGAAGAAGAAACTTTAGTAGCCGAAGTAATTGATAATACAACTTCTCGAGGAAGAACCCTTCGCTTTTTATACGATGGCGATTACAATCAGTTTAGAGCCAAGTTAAAAGAATTGGGAGAAACACCACTTCCCAGATATATCGAAAGAGATGTAGAGCCTGAAGATGCCGAAAGATACCAAACCATTTATGCAGAAGTAGAAGGCTCTGTAGCTGCACCTACAGCGGGATTACATTTTTCCAAACATTTGATGAAAAGATTGGAAATCAAAGGAATCGATTTTGCCGATGTTACGCTACACGTTGGTTTAGGAACTTTTAATCCTATTGAAGTGGAAGATATTTCCAAACACAAAATGGAATGCGAAGAAGCGATGATCGACCAAAAAAATGCCGATATTATCAATAATGCAGTAGAAAAAAATCGCAGAATTTGTGCTGTAGGAACTACCACCATGCGCACTATAGAAACTTCGGTTTCTACCAACAGAAAATTGAGTCCTTATCATGGTTGGACCAATAAATTTATTTTCCCTCCGTATGATTTTGGAATTGCAAATTCTATGATAACCAATTTCCATCCATCAAGATCTACATTAATTATGATGATTGCCGCTTTTGCCGGAAAAGATTTCCTTTTGGAAGCCTACCACGAAGCCATAAAAGAAAAGTACAGATTCTATTCTTATGGCGATGCCATGCTAATTCTTTAAATTTAGGTTTCGGAAAATTTTATGAAAGATCTTCGTCGACTTTCTTTGGAAGAATTAAAAGAATACTTTGTTTCTTTAGGCGAAAAACCCTTTCGTGCAAAACAAGTGTACGATTGGATTTGGTCTAAAAACCTACATTCCATAGAGGAAATGACGAACCTTTCTAAAAAGCTTCGGGAAAAAATATCGCAAGAATATACCATAAATCCTATTTCTGTAGATGTTCTTCAGAGAAGTTCGGACGGAACCATAAAAAACGGAGTTAAATTACACGACGGCGCAATGGTCGAAAGTGTGATGATTCCCACAGAAACCAGAACAACCGCTTGTGTTTCTTCGCAAGTCGGTTGTTCTCTTAATTGCGAATTTTGCGCCACCGGAAAACTCAAACGCATGCGCAATCTCGAAGTGGCAGAAATTGTAGATCAGGTGGCATTAATTGATAGGCAAAGCCAGCTTTATTTCGACAGACCACTATCCAATATTGTTTTTATGGGAATGGGAGAACCGATGATGAATTACAACAATGTGGTAAGTGCTATTCGTAAAATTACAGAAAACGATGGTTTGGGAATGTCGCCCCGAAGAATTACAGTTTCCACTTCGGGAATTCCTAAAATGATAAAAATGCTGGCAGATGAAAATCTGAAAGTTAAACTCGCTTTATCATTACATACAGCCATAGAAAGAAAAAGAAACGAAATAATGCCTTTTTCTGCCAGTTTTCCGCTGACTCAAATTATGGAATCTCTGCAATATTGGTACGAAAAAACTCGCTCGAAAATTACGTTTGAATATTGCGTTTGGGGTGGAATTAACGATGGAGAAGAAGATATTCAGGCATTGATAAAGTTTTGCAAACAAGTTCCTTGCAAGGTAAATCTTATTCAGTACAACCCAATAGGCGAAGGAAAATACGATCATAGAAATATAGCAGCAGAAGAAAACTATGCAAAGCAGCTAACCGAAAACGGAATACTTTGTGTTATTCGCAAAAGCAGGGGAGTAGATATTGATGCTGCTTGCGGTCAGTTGGCGAATAAAACTGCAAAAAATGAAAATTAAATTTGTCATTTTCTTCCTCTTTATTTCTGCTTTTGCCACTGCACAAGTTCAGATTTTTAATCTTAAACCTTTCCAAAAAGCCACACTTTCCGATACTTTAAAAGAAACCTCCGGATTAACAGTTTTTGAAAACCGATTATTTACCATTAATGATAGCGGTAATTTGGCAGAAATTTACGAGATAAATCCTGATAGCGGAACCATTTTAAAAACCTATAAAACCAATGTCGAAAATATAGATTGGGAATCCATAACTCACGATGAAGAAAATTTTTATATCGGAGATTTTGGAAACAATTTAGGAACAAGAAGAGATTTATATATTTATAAAATTCCTTTTGTTGAAGATAGTTTAAATTTAAATAACATTCAGAAAATCAATTTTTTATATCCCGAACAAACCGAATTTATTCCCCGAAATATAAACAACAATTTCGATGGAGAAGCAATGATTTATTTAAACGGAAAACTCCATATTTTCACCAAAGAATGGAAAAGCAAAAAAGTAACTCATTATACCATAGATCCGGAAATTAGCGATTTGCAAGAAGCCCAAAAAGTGGAAGAATTTCCCAGCGGTTTTGTGGTAACAGATGCTGGTTATTATGAAGAAAAGCTGTATTTGGTGGGTTATAACAAAAAGATGGAAATTTATCTTTTGGAATTTTACGATTTTTCAGACGATAAATTTTTTAACGGAAAATATAAAAAATATTTTCTGGGAATGTCCACTCGTTTCGGTCAGGTAGAAGGTCTTGCCACTTCTCCCGAAGGAATATTTTTGTCCAACGAGGAATTTCACAAATTTATTTTTCACGTTAAGCAGAGTTTATATTTTATCCCTTATAAAGATTTGAAATGATTACCTTTGTAAGGTGCAAAATAGAATTTCATCACTTTAGTAAATATTTTTTGTGGCCAATATCGTAGAGGAAATTAAAAAACCTATAAATGAAAACATGAAACTTTTCGAGAAAAAGTTTTATGAATCTATGAAGAGCAATGTTCCTCTTTTAGATAAGGTAACGCGCTTTATTGTAACCACAAAGGGAAAGCAAATGCGCCCGATGTTTGTTTTTCTGTGCGCCCGTTTGGTGGGGGAAGTAAACGAAAAATCCTATCGCGCCGCTTCTATGATTGAGCTGATTCACACAGCAACTTTGGTGCACGACGATGTGGTGGATGAATCTTTCAAACGCCGAAATTTCTTTTCCATCAATGCTTTGTGGAAAAACAAAATTGCCGTTTTGGTGGGCGATTATTTATTGTCTAAAAGCGTTTTGCTTTCCACAGAACATAAAGATTACGATTTGCTTGCCGTGATTTCCAGAACCATTCGGGAAATGGCAGAAGGCGAATTGTTGCAACTGGAAAAAGCAAGAAAATTGGATATTACAGAAGAAGTTTATTACGAAATTATTCGGCAAAAAACCGCCACATTAATCGCCGCGTGTTGCGAAGTGGGAGTAAGATCCAACCAGGTATCGGAGGAAATTGCAGAGAAAATGCAAAAATTCGGAACTTATACCGGAATGGCTTTTCAAATAAAAGACGATTTGTTCGATTATTTAAGCAGTAATTTTATCGGTAAACCGGTGGGAATCGATATTCAGGAACAAAAAATGACACTTCCCTTAATTTATGCACTGCGCGAAGCCAATGAAAAAAACAGAAAATATTATTTTAACATTATAAAACGCTACAATAAAAATCCTAAGCGTGTAAAAGAACTTATTGCTTTTGTAAAAGAAAGTGGCGGATTGGAATATGCCATTAGCGCGATGAAAGATTTTCAACAAAAAGCCATCGAAATTTTGCAAACTTTTCCCGATACCGAAGATCGGCGCTCTTTACGATTAATGCTGGATTATGTAATAGAAAGAAAATTTTAAAAATATTAAAGCCCATCCAAATGGACAGGCTTTAGATACATTACAAAAAATTACTTCTATTTATATACGAGTTACATTTATTGCATTTATACCTTTACGACCTTCAGCTTTATCAAAGCTTACACGATCGTCTTCGTTGATTTTATCCACCAAACCGCTAACGTGAACGAAGACTTCTTCGCCACTTTCATCAACTTTAATAAAACCAAACCCTTTCTGTGAGTTAAAGAACTTTACAGTTCCTGTAAGTTTTTCATTTTCCATAAATCGGAATTTTAAATAATTAATAGTTCAGCAAAAATAGATAAATTTATATAAAAGCCGCTATTAAATTGAAAAAAATAATTTTTAGCCTAAAATCTTTTTATAAAATAAATTCTGTGGTTTTTATTATTGAAAATTTTATAATTTTAAAAGAATCGTTTTTTGAAGTTTGAATCTATAAGTACATTTACAAGGAAAAAAACAGATTTATTAAAAAATATTAAAAGTTAAGATATTGAGCGGTACAACTTGGTATTTGCATCGTTTTATTCTTATATTTGTAAAAACCGATTATATGCAAGTTACAGATCAAGAAACATCACAAGTGTCTTTTGAAAACTTTAAGAAACAAATTCTTGCAGACTACAAGCTGGGAAGGATTTCCAGGGAAATGAGCCTGCTGGGTAGAAGAGAAGTTCTTACCGGAAAAGCCAAGTTTGGAATTTTCGGCGATGGTAAAGAATTGCCACAATTAGCAATGGCACGAGTGTTTAAAAATGGAGATTTTCGCTCCGGTTATTATCGAGACCAAACTTTTGCCATGGCGATAGGAGCACTAACTCCCGAAAGCTTTTTTGCAACTTTATATGCAGATACGGATGTGGACAGAGATCCCGCATCTGCCGGAAGACAAATGAATGGTCACTTTGCCACTCGATCTTTAAATGAAGACGGAAGTTGGAAGGATTTAACTCAAATAAAAAATATCAGTGCCGATATTTCTCCTACTTCGGGGCAAATGCCTCGCTTAGTGGGATTGGGATTGGCTTCTAAATACTATCAGAATCATCATTTTCCCGGTTCGGAAAAATTTTCAAATCAAGGGAACGAAATTGCATTTGGAACGATAGGAGATGCTTCCACAGCCGAAGGTTTGTTTTGGGAAAGTATTAATGCCGCGTGTGCTTTGCAAATTCCTATGATACTTTCCATTTGGGACGATGGTTATGGAATATCCGTTCCCACAGCCAACCAACGAGGAAAAAAAGATCTTGCAGAATTACTTTCAGGATTTCAGCTTCAGGAAGGCGAGCAGCACGGTTGCGAAGTTATTCAAGTAAAAGCTTGGGATTATGTGGCTTTGCATGAAGCTTATGAAAAAGCAGAATATTTTGCCCGCGTTGAAAAAACACCGGTAATTCTTCATGTGGTGGAAGCTACCCAACCTCAGGGACATTCCACTTCCGGTTCGCACGAAAGATATAAATCTTCCGAACGCTTGGCTTGGGAAGCAGAGCATGATGGACTGAAAAAATTTCGCGAATGGATTTTAAATTATCAGATGACGGTAGAAGGTGAATCTATTATTTTAGCAACTCCAGAAGAATTAGATGCCATAGAGAAAGAAGCCAAACAAAGGGCAAAAGAAGCTCAAAAAGCCGCATGGAAAGATTATAGAGAAGCTATAGATTCATCGATTGAAAAAGTGTTGCCTGTTATTGAGCAAATTATCAATAAAACTAAAAACGCTTCGCTTGTAGAAAGTGAGCTTCAACATTTTAAAGGATTAATAAACTCTTCAAAAAAAGATATTTTCAGGTTGATGCGCCGCACTTTATGGTTGCTCAGGAATGAAGATATTTCAGAAAAAAATATTTTACAAAGTATTTTAAATGAAGCTTTTGAAGTAGAAAGTGAAAACTATAATTCCTGCTTGTTTTCTCGTTCAAAATGGAGTTCGAGAAATGTAAAAGAAATAAAACCTACTTACGATGAAAATCCTGAAATGGTAGATGGCAGAGTAGTGGTTCGAGATAATTTCGATAAGATTTTAGAAAAATATCCAGAAGTATTAATTTTTGGTGAAGACAGCGGTAAAATTGGAGATGTTAATCAAGGATTGGAAGGACTTCAGGAAAAATACGGCGAAGACAGAGTAGCCGATACAGGAATACGCGAAGCCACAATTGTAGGGCAAGGAGTAGGGCTGGCCATGCGTGGATTACGCCCCATTGCCGAGATTCAGTATTTAGATTATGTTCTTTTTGCATTACAAGAAATGAGCGACGATTTGGCTACGCTTCAATATAGAACCAAAGGAGGGCAGAAAGCACCATTAATTGTAAGAACCCGTGGACATCGTTTGGAAGGAATTTGGCATTCAGGATCTTATATGTCCGGAATTCTTAATCTGGTACGAGGTGTAAATGTTTTGGTTCCGCGAAATTTAACCAAAGCGGCCGGTTTTTATAATACTATGCTTCAATCGGACGATCCCGCTTTTATAGTGGAAACCCTTAATGGCTATAGGTTGAAAGAAAAACTTCCGAACAATTTGGGAGAATTTACAGTTTCGGTAGGAAAAGTCGAAATTACCCGAGAAGGAAAAGATGTAAGTGTCGTTACCTACGGCTCTACATGGAGATTGGTAATGGAAGCTGCTCAAGAATTGGAAAAATTCGGTATAGATATTGAAGTAATTGATATTCAATCTTTAGCGCCGTTCGATTTATCGCATGATATTTTGGAAAGTGTAAAGAAAACCAACCGATTGGTTGTAATTGATGAAGATGTTGAAGGTGGCGCAAGTGCTTACATTCTTCAACAAATATTAGAAGAGCAAAAAGCATTTAGATATATGGATTCTGCACCATTAACCATTACTTCAAAAGACCACAGACCTGCTTATGGTTCCGATGGAGATTATTTCTCAAAACCTTCTGTGGAAGATATGGTGGAAAAGATTTATGATTTGATGCATGAAACCAATCCGGTAAAATTTCCTAAAATTTAAATTCACCATCTTTTTAGATTTGGAAAGTTGATACAAACAAAACAAATTATTACTAACAAATATAAATTTATACATATGAAAAAAGTACTTCTCAAAACAACATTAATAGGCGGTCTTGGCTTGATGCTGACTTCCTGTGGTGCCCAGAAAGAACTGGAAGCGCTAAAGATAAATTATGATCAGTGTCTTCAGACCGCGGGGCAAAAAGAATCTACCATCCAAAGCCAAAATGTAAAAATTACTTCATTGGAAGAGCAAATTGCTTTGTTGAAACAACAAAATGGAGTTTTACAAAAAAGTTTGGAAGATTGTGCGGTAAACAGCAGCAAAGGTTCAGCAAATATTGAAAGATTAATTACTCAAATTAAAGAATCTAACGATTATATCAAGAGATTGCAAGATGCGCGCTCCAGACAAGATTCTTTAAGCGTAGCTATTTCCAACAAGTTAAAAAGATCTTTGGATGATTTAAACGATCAGGATTTGGATGTAAAAGTTCAAAAAGGAGTGGTATTTATTTCGCTTTCCGATAAAATGTTATACAAATCAGGAAGTTATGAAGTTTTACCTGAAGCCGAAAATGTACTGAGCAAAGTGGCAACTGTAATTAACGATTATAGCGATTATGATGTTTTGATTGAAGGAAATACCGATAGCGACAGAATGCGCCCTAATGCATTGGTAAAAGACAACTGGGATCTTTCTGCTCTAAGAGCTACTTCAATTGCCCGAATTTTACAAAATCGTTTTTCAGTAGATCCAGCCAGAATTACAGCCGGAGGAAGATCTGAATACAACCCGAAAGCAAGCAACGATACCGAAGCAGGAAAAGCTATTAACAGAAGAACCGAAATTATTGTTTTGCCTAAGTTAGATCAGTTTATGGAATTGATAAACGCTAAAAGATAATTCTTGTTTAAATCTGTTTAAAAAATTAATATAAATTAAACTCGGCGGCGGGAAATTTTCCCGCCGCCGAGTTTTTATTCCATTTCTTTAAGAATGGATATTCTGAATTATTTTATGGTAGTATCTCACAAACTGTGTAAGTTGAAAAGTTATTCTGAAAAATTTTGAGCAATTACAAGCTCAAAAAATTTTTCGGGGATAACTTTTTTATTAACTTTAAATATTACATAGTTATGACAGACA
>Ga0206106_100466_pt1 | contig 29914 bp, 26 predicted proteins | sample 1B1ome_FD_148677 | JGI IMG/M metagenome (GOLD analysis project Ga0206106, IMG submission 148677) | Enriched microbial communities from leaf-cutter ant dump, University of Wisconsin, Madison, United States - 1B110A | ecosystem: Environmental > Terrestrial > Nest > Insects nest > Nest dump | place... | reverse complement strand
CCGTGGGTTGATGCGCGGCTTTTTGAGCGCAGCGGCTGTATCTTCAGATACTGCCCAAGCTCGAAATGACGTGCAGCAGCCCGCGCCGCCGCAAAGCATGCGTCTAATTAAACCGAACATGCTCTAAAGTATACGATCTTCCCCCCCCGGGCCTTGCGGGGGCTTGCGGGGGACTTCTCCGCCTCCGCCGGTTCAGGGCGCGACCAGCACGAGCTTGAGGATGCGCTGGTTGCCGGAATCGTAGACGATCACCCGGTTGTCACTGGCGGCGATCGCCCCGGGGGTGTGCAGCGCGTCGAGCGCATCGCCGGGGGTGTCGGAGTGGCCGAAACGGGCAAGCGGGGCGTCCGAAGACGGGCTCCAGGCCAGCACATGGTGACGCTCCGCATCCGCGATCAGAAGGGTGTTTCCCGGTCCCCCGGCCAGGCGCAGCGTCTTGCCGAAGGTCTCCCCCTTGCCCCAGCCGGTAATCCGGCGCACCCAAACGAGCTTTTCATCTTCCTGCCGCAGCCAGACCACCGCCCCGGGCTCCGCGATCGCCACGTGTCCATCGGAAAAGACGACGATCTCCCCGGGGTCCGAGAGGGAGCCCCCTTCCACTTCCACCGGCTCCCACTGGCCCGTGGGCGCCCACGGCTTGGCATTCATCGGGGAACGCCAGAGGGAGGCTTGCCCGCCCGAACCGGAGATCCACGCCCGGGGCCGGGGCCGGGCGTCGTCCACCGCGTAACCGCCGATTTTTTCCAGCGGGGGCATTTCATGGGCGGGCCGGGAACTGCCGCTGCGCCCCGGCGTCGGCCAGAGGATGACGGTGCTCAGGACCGCAGGCTGGTCCGGGCGACGGTAGGGGCTCTTCTCCGCCAGCACCGAGAGCTGATTGTCGCGAAAGCGTCCGCCGGAAAGCGCCCGTACATTGACGCTCCCGAACCGGGGGGGCGAGGCGGCTCCATCCTCCCACTTCCACCAGAGCTGAAGCATCGGGTGGGTGCCGACGGAGACCCACCCTTCCGGGCTGAGCGCCAGCGCGCTGACTTCCGGCAGCGAGCCGATGCGTGTTTGCAGCGCGAGCGTCTTTCTCTCGCCGTCGTAAACCGCGTAGTAGAGGGAGCTGTAAGGGCGCAGGGCGATGAGCAGCGGGTCGAGCCGCCGGTTTTCGTCCGTGGCGGGCAGGCCGGCCTGCTCCCGGATGCCGACGAACTGGGAAACGTTATCGAGCGAATGATCCCAACTGGTGGTGATCCCCGGGTCCGGCTCCAGATCCTCCGGCTTGAGGCGGCCCGTGAATCCGTACCCGGCGGCATCCCAGACCGCTCCCCCCGCGAAGTTGACGCTTCCGCGGAACCGGGAGGGAATCGCCGGGAGCGGCAGCGCGTCGCGGCGGCGGAGTTCCTTTCCTTCGGGGGAAAATTCGATGATCTCCATCCGGTTCGCCGCCCAGGTGCTCCCCGAGACATAACGGCCAAACGATCCGCCCACATAAAAGTGACCGTTCTCCGGGTTGAGCGCCACGCCGTGAACGGCGAGATCGGCCCCGCTCCCCTCCCATTGCACGATGGGCTCGAACCGGCCCTCGCCGGGATGGAGCCAGCCGACGACAAAGAGGGTCGGCCCCGGTTCCTTGTCGGCGGGCGGCCGGGAATAGGCCAGCAGCAGCCGCTCCTCCTTCCCGGTTTCCCCGGCCAGCACGATGCGCCCCTTGGGCGGCAGGAGATCGGCGAAATTCCAGACCGCCCGGGGTTCCTCCAGCGTGGCGGTATCGAGCGCGAAGAGCGCCGCAGGGCGGAATTCCTTCGATGAGGTCGCCCCGATGAAGTAGAGCCGCGAACCGAGCCGGGCGAAGCCGCGCCCGGCCACCCCCGCGCACTCCGGGCCGAAATGCACGGTGGCCAGAAGGCGTCCGTCGAGCGAAGTGCGGAGCAACGCCTTGCCGCTCTGGAACCAGAGGGTTCCCGCCGGGTCCAGAATCACTCCGCCGTAATCGGCCCCGCGCCTGCTGCCCGGCCAGCTTTCCGTGCGGATCAGCGCCGGGCCTTCCACCCCGCTGTTGCCGAGTACGCCGATCACGCGCAGCCGGGGTTCCGCAGCGGAGGCGACGGGGAAAATCAGTCGGGCGGCCAGGAGCACGCCCAGGGAGAGAAACGGGAGTTTCATTGCGAAAATTCAAGCGTGGTCCATTCCTGCGGAGTGAGACGGCTTTCCGTGGGAATGTCATTGATGATGGAGGTGTTCCGGGCGGAATGGTAAACGCGCTGGACGGTGACGCTGCCGCCCTCGTTGGAGAAAAGCACGCCCACATCGCCGCGCAGCCGCGCGCCCGGGGCGGGAACGCCGCCGAGACCGGCCCACGGGATGCGGGCTTCGAGCCGGTAGCCCTCGCCTTCGCGGGTGATCTCCACTTTCGCTTCCGGGAGCACGACCACCCGCTTGAAGCGGACTTCCCCCGTCGGCGAAGTGTAAACCCGCTCCGCCGCTTCGGCATTCCGGGTCACCGCTTCGCTCAGCACACAGATCGGGACGCCCTCCTTTTCACTCATGAGCAGGCGCAGATCCCCGGCCACGGGCCGGTTGCGGTTCGGGTCCGCCCCGGGGTCCATCCCGAGCAGGACCTCGCAGGTGTCTCCCGTCTTGAAAAGCATCCCCTCGTCATCGCCCCGGTTTTGCATCGGCGAGGGATCGGTGACCTCAAAACGGGCGTAAAGCGCCGCGTCATCCCAGGCGAGGCGGATGACGGCTTTCTGTGTCCCGGCCCCGGCGATCTCCACGGCCTGCGCGGCTTTCCAGTCCGGCTTGCCCGGCGTGGCCAGCCGCTGCACCCGGAGGGTTTTCCGGTCGCCCTCCTCCGGTCCGCGCAAGGTCCGGACGGTATCGGCGCGGGCGGCGTCCGCATCGCTCAGGGTGAGCGTTTCCCGGGCCGTGCGTGCAGTCTCGAAACCGCGCACTTCCCAGATACGGCGATCGATGTCGCCCCCCATGAGATAGAATTTCCCGGTGCGCGGATGGCGGTAGAGCTGGCCGGTGAAGTTCTCGATAAAGATGGTGTTTGCCGAGGCGGCGGGGCCGAGGCGGATATCCGTGCAGAGCGTGGCGACCCACTGGCCTTCCCCGGTCAGGATGTGGTAGTTCCCGTTGTAGCCGTTGGTGGCGAGGAACTTCATGCCATCCTCCCGGGAGACAATGCCGAGCACCTTGTCCGGGCCGATGACGTAGCCCGGCTTCCAGATCGGTGCGTCGGTGGCGAAGCCCGGCCAGACGAGCGGGTAGTCCCAGAGCAGGGTTCCCTTCAGATCGTAGCAGGCGACCGCGGCGTAATCCCCCCGGCTGCGGGTGGTGCCGTTGACCTGGTCAAGCGTGTAGACGCGTTCGCCGTCCGGATCGACCTGGATCGGGTATTGGGTGGAGGTGCGCCGGTGAAAGAGCGGGGTGATCTCCGCGAGCTTCGGGTAGACGGGAACGGCGTCCCCGGTGAACCGGACGGGAGCCACGCGGTAGATGGCGGAGCCGCTCGTCCCCCAGAGGTTGAGCTCATGATCCACAAACTCAACGGCAAAACCGGCCACCGAGTTCCCCTCCCCCCTTTCCAGCGTCAGCTCGGGGGCTTGCAGGATGCCGTCGCCGTTGGCGTCCGTCCATTGGTGCCAGAGGTTGTGGACATGATTGGGCGCCTGCTTTTTTTCGTTCCAGTAGAGCGCCCGGGCCTCCGGCGTCATCAGCTCTCCGGGATCACCGATGAGCAACGGACGCCCCCTGTGCTGCTGGAAGGGATGCGGCACCCCGCGCCCGTAGCTGGCCACGGCGGTGAGTTTCTCCCCGTCGTAGCGGAGGATGCCGCCGATCCGGTGCGCGTAGCCGTGGTCGAGAAAAGCGTAGGAGACGCCGTTGAACTTGCGGAAGATATAGCGCGAGGCGGTTCCAAAGCTGGTCTGCGGCGTCCATCCGTTGTGATCGGGCCGCCAGAGGGTTGCCTTCGGCGTCACCTTGCCGGTGTCGTAATCGAGGTGATAAAGCGTGCCGTGGACGTTGATGAGTTCCGGTTCGTCCAAATCGGCGTAACCGTCGTTCTGCGGTACCGAGGGGCCATGGAAATCGTGCAGAAGCTTTCCGCTCGCGGCATCCCAGCCGCTCACCCTCCGGGGGTAATTGTCGTATTCGGCCACCCAGAGGCGGTTTTTCCCGTCCAGGGCAAGCCCGGCGGGCTGGAGCATTGCGTCGGGAAGGTATTTGCCGATCCAGTGGCGGCCGCCCGCCGTGCCGATCGTGCGTTGCGGTTTTCCCCGGGAATCGAACACCTTCACCTGCATCGCGTCCGCCGTGTCGGAGACATAGATGAGCCCGTCCGCCCCGATGCAGAGCCCCCATGGCGATTTGAGCACCCCCTTGGCCAGAAGCTCCGGCTCGCCGTCGCTGATGCTCCAGAGATCCCGCCCGGCGGCCACGATGAGCCGCCCCCTGGCGTCAAACGCCAGCCCGGCGGGCTCCCGGAGCGGGATGGAGCGCAGCTTCCGGCCCGTTTTCCAGTCGGTGATCACCACTTCGTTCGTCAACCGGTGGGAAGAGGCCAGGCGATCGCCGCGGACGGCCAGGGCCACCACGTTGTGCCGGAAGGCGGAGAGCCCGGAGCGCTCCGGCTCGCGTTCCGGGTTTCGCGCGGCGCTCTGCCCGAGCGAGCGGGGCCACCGCTCCAGCGACAGCACCTCCTTGCCGAAGGGGAACGGACGGCGGCGGCCCGTTGCCGTATCGTAAAGGCGGATGCGCGGTTCGTTCTCCTCGCCCTGCACGATCGTGGTCGCCATGAAGACCACCTCGCCGTTGGTGGCGATGGCGGTGGTCTGCTCGGGATGAACGTGCGGGATGCCCCAGATCTTGCGGGGCGTCTCCCCCGTGGCGTCCAGGCCGATGAGCACCCATCCCGATTCCGCCACGGACCACGCCAGGAAGAGATGTCCGCCGTCGGAAGCCGCTCCCATCGGCGCGGACCAGTCCCCGCCCCAGCCTCCCCGGGCGTCATCCGTCTTCCACGGGGGCGTGCCGCTGTTGTGCAGGGAGGCGACAAAATGCTGGCTGATGCCGCGATGGGTGAGGATGTCGAGCCGATACGATCCGGGGGGAAGCACCCGCCCGTGATTGTCGAGCCCGTCCCAGCGGATTTCCAGATCGGTCCCGGTCTCGTCCGGCTCCCGCGTGATGACCGGCAGGTTGCGCAGCACTCCGCCCTGCGGATCGAGAATGCGCAGGCTCACCGAACGCGCCTCGGGATCGGGCAGCCGGGCCGTGAAGCGCAGGGGCTCCTCCTTGAGATTGAGCGGGGCGATCCCGGCGGGCGGCGCCTGGGCTCCCAGAAAGAGAGCCCGCCCCCAGCCGGCAGGCTCCCCGGCGTCAAGCCCCGCCACGGCGGAAACCACGTCGCGGTAGGTGAGCTGCGGCCCTTTCCCGTCCGGCGTGGCCCATGAGGGCTCCAGCATGAGCGCGATCGCCTGCCCTTCCCGCGGAGGGCGCAGGCCGAGTGTTTTCCACGGCACACGCGCTTCCAGCCAGTAGCCGTCCTCCTGCGCGCGGAAGACCGCGCCTGCCGCCTTGCCGCGAAGCTCCCGGCCATTGATCAGGAGCACCGGTTCCTTTTTCGCGCTGTCATACCAGAAGACGAGGTGCCGTCGCCGCGCCGGGTCCGTCGCGCCCGGTTCAGGCGGCAGCGGCAGCGCGGTGTCGGCCACCAGCCGGACTCCCAGAGCGTCCGCCCCGTGGGGTTGCGGCGGCTGCGGATGGTTGATCATCGGCGTATCGTCCCGGAGCCGGGCCAGGAGATAAAGCGCCTCCCCGTCGTACACGGCCCGCACGCTGCACTGGTAGGCGGGCAGCAGCGCAAGGTCGTAACGGGTCGGCACGGTTCCCTCGGGCTTCCACTCGCCGGGATCACCGTCGATCGTCACCGGATGCGTGCGCGCCAGCACCGGAAGCTCGGAATACGCCTCCCGGGCAAGCAGTGAGGAGAAGGAAAAGAGGACTGAAAAAAGCAGGAAAAGGGCGGGGTATCCCATAAATCTGACGGGAAAAGCGGTTTTGATCGAAGGACGCGGGATGCCGGAGTCTATGGCGGGAACGGCGCCGCCAACGGTTTTTTCACTTCCGGGGAACCGAACCCCGGCGGGATCGCCCCAGCGGCCCCGCCCTTCCAGTGGGCCGGGGTGGTCCAGTCGCCGGAAACGGCGTCCCATTCATACCGGGTCCGGGCCATCAGCGGCTCTCCGGTTCCTGAAAATGTCAGTATTCCGGAGGAAATATCACCAAAATAAAAAAGCCGGATGATTTGGGAGGGAATCATGGGAGGGGGGAGGGAACCAGGTCAGGTTGGCATCCCATTAACATGATGTAAATGATTTTAAATAAGCTTATTCATTTTCCCGCGTTCCGGAACCCTTTCCGGGAATGCGGCGGGCAGGGGCGCAGCGAACCGCGCAACGATTCTGCCCCGGCGCGAAGCAATGGCCACCGCCCCGCTGGAAAACACCCTCTTTGCAGCGGGGGTTCCCTTCCGTTTTATTTGAGGACGGCGCTCAAACGCTCCACCGCTTCGGTGACGCGCTGCCGGGGGCACCCGAGGTTGATCCGCATGAAGCCCTCCCCCTGAGCGCCGAACTTCCGGCCATCATCGAGCCAGAGCCGCGCGCGGCGCAGGAGCAGCTCGTTGAGGTCATCGGCAGGCAGGCCGAGCTTCCTGAAGTCGATCCACGCCAGATAAAGGGCCTGGGTGGAGGTGATCCGCAGGGGGAGATTCCGGCGCGCGATCTCTTCGGCGAGATGGCGATGGTTGGCGCGGATATAATCGAGCATCGCGTTGAGCCAGGGCTCGCCATGGCGATAGGCCGCCTCGCATGCCACCGTCCCCATGCTGCTGTTGAGGAAAAGGCCGCAGCGGTCGCGCTGCGCCAGATAAATCTGCCGAAGGCGTTTGTCCGGAATGAAAATGTTGGCGCATTGCAGCCCCGCGAGATTGAACGTCTTGCTGGGGGCGGTGCAGATGATGGCATGGCTGGAGGCTTCCCCGCCCAGCGTTTCCCATGAAACATGCCTCGCTTCCCCTCCGAAAATGAGGTCCTGATGAATTTCGTCGGAAACGACGATGATCCCGTGTTCCCGGCAGATCGCCGCCATGGCGAGAAGTTCCTGGCGCGACCAGACGTTGCCGGTGGGGTTGTGCGGATTGCAGAGGATAAAGAGCCGCGTGCCGGGGCGGATGGCGGCTTGAAATTCAACCGGATCAAACCGGTACTCCCCGTTCTGTTCGATGAGGGGCGCCTGGGCAAGACGCCGCCCGTTGACGAGCACATCATTGAAGAAATGGTGATAGACGGGAGGCTGCACCAGCACGTGATCACCGGGATGGGAGAACGCCTGAATGGCGATGTTGACGGCGCTGATGACGCCGGGCATCCGCACGAGCCATTCCGGCTGCGCCTGCCAGTGGAAGCGGCGTTTCTGCCAGTCGACCACGGCTTCCACGTAGCTCTCCGGCGTTCCGCAATAGCCGAAGATGCCCCGGTCGATCTCCCGCCGCAACGCTTCCAGAACGGGGGGAGCCGTCCGGAAATCCATGTCCGCAACCCACATCGGAAGAGGGGTGCCTCCGGGGTCGGCGCCCGGAGCGGGGAGAGGATAGGGCCACTTCATTGAATTGGTGCCGCGGCGCTCGATGAGCTCGTCAAATGGATCGGTCATTGAAAGGCGGGTGTTTCCATGTTCCATGTCGGGAAACATCTTTCATCGCTCAGGAGCGAAAGGGAAGCCTCCCCTTCTCTTCCCCGGCGGGATCAGGGCGCCGGGGCCTCCGGCGATTCGTAGAGGAGGCACTCAGAGCGGACGGACGGTTTGTCCGCCCGGTAAAACATCCCGAGGATCTGCTGCCGTCCGTATTGGCGGTGGGCGATCAGCATCAGGTCGAGGCTGCCGCCTGCGGGAAGATCCCAATCCCGGATGCCGGTGCCGCACCAGTCCCAGCCGACCCGTTTCCAGCCATCCCCCTCCCGGCGGTTCCAGCGGGCGGCGATGGTCTTGTGGTCCCGATAATGACGCCCGCGGAAAAAGAGCGGGTACGGATTCGGGTTGGTGACGCGCACATCAATGATTTCGATCCGGTCGGCCGCGTCTTCGAGCCCCTCCATGCTTCGGCCCCGCCCGAGCAACTCGACCGTCACGGGAGCATCGAGTTCCGCCGTCTGGGCCCGTTCCTCCGGCTTGAGCCGGTCCAGCCGGGAAGGGGGGCGGGATGAACCGCTCCACACCACTTTCTTTTCGAAGGGGGTCCCTGATATCATGGCCACGACGGCGCGGGCCTCCGGCGTCAGCTCATCGGCCAATGCGAAAGGGCCGCTGCAAAGCATCGCAAGCAGGATGATTACGGGGAGTTTCATGACCTGCGGAACGATAACACCGCCCGGGCCAGCGGAAAAGCCCCTTTCCTGTGTTCAGGACCGCAAGAAAACACCCGTCGGCTCTCGCGGGGCGGTGCCTACCCCTTCCCGGAATCCGGCACACAGGCGTCACACCCCTTGCCGAGTTGCGCGAAGAAATCGTTCCCCTTGTCGTCCACCAGAATGAACGCGGGAAAATCGGTCACTTCGATCTTCCAGACCGCTTCCATGCCCAGCTCCGGGTACTCCAGCACCTCCACTTTTTTGATGTTCTCCTGCGCCAGAATGGCCGCCGGGCCGCCGATGGAGCCGAGGTAAAAGCCCCCGTGTTTCCGGCACGCCTCCGTCACCTGCAAGCTCCGGTTCCCCTTGGCGATCATCACCATGGAGCCGCCATGGCTCTGGAAGAGATCGACATAGCTGTCCATGCGCCCCGCCGTCGTCGGCCCGAAGGAACCCGAGGGCATCCCCTCCGGCGTCTTGGCGGGTCCGGCGTAATAGACCGGGTGGGCCTTGAGGTAATCGGGAAGCCCCTGCCCGGCGTCGATCCGTTCCTTGAGCTTCGCGTGCGCGATGTCGCGGGCGACGATGATCGTCCCCGTGAGCGAAAGGCGCGTGGAAACCGGGTAGCGGCTCAGTTCCGCGCGGATTGCCTCCATTGGCCGGTTCAGGTCGATGGCGACGACGCTCCCTTCCATCGCCCGCCGGTAACGCTCCGGGATGAACCGCCCCGGGTTCCCCTCCAGCTTCTCAAGCCAGATCCCCTCGCGGTTGATCTTCGCCTTGATATTGCGGTCCGCCGAGCAGGAAACGCCCATCCCGACGGGGCACGAAGCGCCGTGGCGCGGCAGCCGGATGATCCGGACATCGAGCGCGAAATATTTCCCGCCGAACTGCGCCCCGATCCCAAGCGCCTGCGCCTCGCGCAACACCTGCGCTTCCAGCTCCGTGTCGCGGAACGCCTGCCCGAGCGCATTGCCGCAGGTCGGGAGATGATCGAGGTATTTGGTGGAAGCGAGCTTCACCGTCTTCAGGCACGCCTCCGCGCTCGTCCCGCCGATCACAAAGGCGATATGGTAAGGCGGGCAGGCGGCGGTGCCGAGCGAGCGCATTTTTTCCACCAGAAACGGGATCAGCTTCCCCGGGTTGAGCAGCGCCTTGGTTTCCTGAAAGAGATAAGTCTTGTTCGCGGAGCCGCCCCCCTTGGCGACGAAGAGGAACTTGTATTCATCTCCGGTGGTGGCGTAGAGGTCGATCTGCGCGGGGAGATTGTTTCCCGTGTTCTTCTCCTCGTACATCGTGAGCGCCGCCGTCTGCGAATAGCGGAGGTTCTCCTCCCGGTAACAGTCGTAGACGCCGCGCGAGAGCGCCTCGGCGTCGTCCCCGCCGGTCCAGACCCGCCCTCCTTTCTTGCCGACGATGGTGGCCGTGCCGGTATCCTGACAGAACGGGAGCACCCCCCGGGCCGCCACCTCCGCGTTGCGCAGGAGGGTGAGCGCCACGTACCGGTCGTTCTCGCTCGCCTCCGGGTCATCGAGGATCGCCGCCACCTGCGCGAGATGCGCGGGCCGCAGCATGAAGGCGCAATCATGAAACGCCGCCCGCGCCAGCGCCGTCAGCGCCCCCGGGGCCACCTTGAGAACCGGCTTCCCGTCAAACTCCGCCGTCGTCACCCCGTCGCGCGAGAGTTGGTAATACTCGGTCGTATCCGGGCCGAGGGGGAACGGGTCCTGATATTGAAAGGAAGTGGCCATGGGCGGAGATTGGTCCGGAATTAAGGTTGCTTATTCAATCACAAAACATCCTTATACTCAACCCCGAACCGTTCCGCGAATCCTGAAAGCCTTCCTTTCCAGCACCGCCGCGCTTCTGTTGCTCTGCTCCTGCGCCTCCCCGTGGCCGGAGATGGCTCCGAGAACCTACCGGGGGAGTGTCGTCAGCACCGTCACCGGCCAACCGCTCGCCAATGCGTTGGTGAGAGCGCAACGTCCCGGCCTCCGGGGGATCACCCTCTTTCCCGTCGGCCATAAAATCATCGGCACCGCCACGACCGACCGCGCCGGGCGTTTCGTCCTTCGAACCTCCGGGGGATACGCCACGTTGCTGTTGGCAAGTTCCTCCGACCAGCGCCAGGGCGGGACCGCCCCTCCCTCCCGTCGGCTTTCCGGGACCACCCTGAGCGTCTCCCCCGCGCTCCGGTGCATCTCCTACCGGTCGATTCATCCCGATTCTCCGGAGGCCCGGCAGGCCGATGCCGCCATCCGTTCCATCATGGACGAGATCACCCGGGAGAACGGCAAAACCGGTTCCCTCGCTTTTTACCGGGAGCGCGGAATCATCACCCCGGCCCAGTTCGCCCTTTTTGAGAACCACCCGCACCTCTTCTTTGGCCAGGACCCGGAAATCACCTACGAATGGGGCCCGATGGTGTTCCTGATCCGCGATGCCCATTCCCCGCTCCGGTTCCTCCCGGCCAAATCGCGACGGAACCGGCCACGGTGATTTTGTGCTAATAAAACCCGCTCCGGTGCTAGCGGCCCGGGCGGGGATCGGCTATCCTCCGTGGCATCATGAAGGCCGTTGCACTCATTACGGGATCATCCCGGGGAATCGGGCGCGGGATCGCGCTGGAGCTGGCCCGCGCCGGGTCGCATCATCTCGTCATCAACTACGCCGGGAACCAGGCCGCCGCGCAGGAATGCCGCACGCTGGCGCTCGAAACGGCGGGGATCGCAGGGATCGAAGTGGAGATCGTTCAGGGGGACATCTCCTCGGGCGAAGACCGCGAGCGCCTCATCGACACCGTGCGCCAACGCTTCGGGCGGCTCGACCTCCTCGTCAACAACGCGGGCGTCGCTCCGAATGTCCGCGCCGACCTGCTCGAAGCGGGCGAGGAAAGCTTTGACCGGCTCATCAATATCAACCTCAAGGGGCCGTATTTCCTCACCCAGCTTGCCTCCGCGCTCCTCCGCGAGAGCGATCCGCTGCCGGGGACGCCCCGGGCCATCGTCAACGTCACCAGCATCTCCGCCTACACCGTTTCCGTGAATCGCGGGGATTACTGCGTCGCCAAGGCGGGCCTCGCCATGATGACGCGCCTCTACGCCGCCCGGCTCGCGGAATACGGCATCAACGTGTACGAAATCCAGCCCGGCATCATCGCCACGGACATGACCGGCCCGGTGAAGGAAAAGTACGACAAACTCTTCGCCGAAGGGATCACGCCGATCGCCCGCTGGGGCGAACCCTCGGACATCGGGCGCTGTGTCGTCGCCATCGCGGGCGGCGCGTTCCCGTACTCCACCGGCCAGGTCTTCAACGTGGACGGCGGCTTCCACCTCCACCGACTCTGATTTTCTCTGATCTCCCTCTGATTTTCCGACCATGATCCAGATTAACCAAACCCTCCGCCCCGCCGATCTCTCCGGCAAAATCGCCCGGCTCTGGGAAGCTTCCGCGCCCAAGATCCGCGCCATCGACAAAACCGACCAGCCCGGCACCGCCACGCCGGTCTTCACCGTCAAAGGGAAATACACCGCCCGCGGCTGGACGGAATGGACGCAAGGCTTCGTCTATGGCTCCGCCATCCTGCAATTCGACGCCACCGGCGACGAAGCGTTTCTGGAACTGGGCCGCTGGAAGACCTTCAACCGGATGGCCCACCACATCACCCACATCGGCGTGCACGATCACGGGTTCAACAACGTGAGCACGTACGGGAACCTCCGCCGCCTCCTGGGCGAAGGCCGCATCGGCGCGGAAGGCAACGAGCGGGAGTTCTACGAGCTCGCCCTCAAATGCTCCGGCGCCGTGCAGGCCGCCCGCTGGACTTCCATCGCGGACGGCGGCGGCTACATCTACTCTTTCAACGGGCCGCACTCCCTCTTTGCGGACACGATCCGCTCGCTCCGCGCCCTCGCGGTCTCCCACAAGCTCGGGCATGTCCTGATGGGCGAGCACGACGAGGCGATTTCCCTGCTTGGCCGCCTCATCGCCCACGCCCGGGCCACCAGCAAATACGCCGTCTTCTTCGGCGAAGGACGCGATCATTACGACACCCCGGAACTCCGGGGCCGCACCGCGCACGAGAGCGTCTTCAACCTCAACGACGGCCAGTTCCGCTGCCCGAACTCGCAGCAAGGGTACGCCCCCTTCACCACGTGGACGCGCGGCCTCGCCTGGCTCGTGGCCGGGTATCCCGAGCAGCTTGAATTCCTCGCCACGCTGGAGGACGCGGAGTTCGAACCGTACGGCGGGCGCGCCGCCGTGGAGGGCGAATTCCTCCGCACCGCCCGGGCCGTCTGCGATTTCTACCTCTCGCAAACCCCCGCCGACGGCATCCCGTACTGGGACACCGGCGCGCCGCAGCTTCACCGCCTCGGCGATTACCTCAACGAACCGGCCCGGCCTTTCAATGATTTCGAGCCGGTGGACAGTTCCGCCGCCGCGATCGCCGCGCAGGGGCTCCTGCGTCTGGGCCGCTACCTTCAGGGCCGGGGCGAGACCGGGGCGGGGACGCGCTACTGGCAGGCGGGGCTCACCGTGGCCGATACCCTCTTTGGCGATCCCTACCTCTCCACCGATCCGGAGCATCAGGGACTGCTCCTCCACAGCGTTTATCACCGCCCCAACGGCTGGGATCACATCCCGGAAGGGCGCAAGGTGCCGTGCGGGGAATCGAGCATGTGGGGGGACTACCACGCCCGCGAACTCGCCCTCTACCTCCAGCGCATCGCGCAGGATCAACCCTACCTCACCTTCTTCGGCAATCTATGATCATCACCGACATCAACACCGCAGAGGGGCGGAAATTCCCCGCCCGCCGCCGGACCCGCAACCTCGTCGGCGGGGCCGCCCCGATCCAGGCCACGCAGTTCGCCACCGGCTTCGTCGTCCTCGAACCCAAGGGCGGGCAGGTTCCCTGGCACAACCAGGAGCAGGAAGAGGTCTACTTCATCGTGGAAGGGACCGGGGAGATGTGTCTGGGCGGGGAACGGCAGACCGTCACCGGCGGGCAGGCCGTCTACATCCCCTCGGGCGTCTTCCACCAGCTCACCAACATCGGCGATACGCCGCTGAAGATGATCTACACCTACGGCCCGGCGGGCGATGTCGCCCACTGGCGGCAGGAACTTGATGGCACCCTCCCCAAAGCCGGGGTGGATGTCCCCGCGCTCCCCGAAGGGGCGTGGCCGCAATGCACCGAAACCTTTTAACCGCTTTTTTCTTCCAGCCATGAGCATCAAAACCCACCGTATCGGGGTCATCATGAACGGCGTCACCGGCCGCATGGGGACCAACCAGCATTTCATCCGCTCCATCCTCGCCATCATGAAAGAGGGCGGGGTGAAGGTGAGCGACGGCGAAGTCATCCTTCCGCAGCCGGTCCTCGTGGGCCGCAACGAAGCGAAGCTGCGCCGCCTCGCCGCCATGGGCGAAGGGATCCGCGTCACCACGGATCTCGACGCCGAACTGGCCAACCCGGAAAACATCATCTACTTCGACGCCCAGACGACGGGCCGCCGCGTCGATGCGGTGAAAAAGGCGATCGCCGCGGGCAAGCATGTCTACTGCGAAAAACCGACCGCCGTCTCCACCGAAGCCGCCTACGAACTCTACACGCTGGCCCGCGACGCCGGGGTGAAACACGGCGTGGTGCAGGACAAGCTCTGGCTCCCGGGCCTCGTGAAGCTCAAGACGCTGATCGACTCCGGCTTCTTTGGCGAAATCCTGAGCGTGCGCGGCGAGTTCGGCTACTGGGTCTTCGAGGGCGACGTGATCACCCCGCAGCGCCCTTCCTGGAACTACCGCAAGGAGGATGACGGCGGCATCATCGTCGATATGCTTTGCCACTGGCGCTACGTGATCGACAACCTTTTCGGGGCGGTCAGGAGCGTCTCCTGCCTCGGGGCCACGCACGTGAAGGAACGGATCGACGAAGCGGGCAAGCCGTACCGGTGCACCGCGGACGATTCCGCCTACGCCACCTTTGAGCTGGAAAACGGCGTGATCGCCCATTTCAACAGCTCCTGGACCGTGCGCGTGCGCCGGGACGACCTGCTCACCGTGCAGGTGGACGGCACCAAAGGCTCCGCCGTGGCCGGTCTGCGCGACTGCATCGCCCAGCACGCCTCCGCCACGCCGCGCTGCGTCTGGAACCCGGACATCGACAGCCCCGTGAACTTCAACGACGGCTGGAACCGCGTGCCGGATTACCAGCCGTTTGAAAACGCCTTCCGCATCCAGTGGGAACTCTTCCTGCGCCACGTGGTGTTCGACGAGCCGTTCCGCTGGAACCTCCTTGAAGGAGCCAAGGGCGTGCAGCTCGCCGAACTCGGGATTGATTCCTGGGCGAAGCGCGCCTGGGTTGACGTGCCCGTCCTTCAGGCGTAAACCGGCGGGAGGAAAACGGGGCTCCCGGCCGGATCAGGACGCCCCTTCGCCCTCGCCCACCCATGACCGCCTCCGGCATTCTGCTCGGGACCGATCCCGGGGCGTTGCGCCGCAAAAGCGCTTCGCCCCGCGGCGGCGTGTTGTGGCGGTATCTCGTGACCCGCTGGGAAGGGATCGCCGCCCGCGTGCGCGAGGAAGGGAAACCGTTTGATCAGGGGGCGCTCGCCTGGCACGGCGTGACACCGATGATCGTGGAGGCCGCCGTGATCGCGCGGCTTACCGGGCGCGATGATGCCCGCGCTTACGTCTGGGAGCGGATCGCCGGGTTGCTGGAAAGTTACGGAGCCGCCTCCGGCCCGGAACGGCTCGAAGCGATGGCCCGGGGCACGCGGGACCACCGGGAACGCCCGAAAGTCCTCTCCCACGGCGAAGCGGCGCTCGCCGCCGCCACGCTGGGGGAAGAGGCGCTGCCGGAGTCGCTTCGCGAGCGTTTCCTCGCCTTCATGCGGGAAACCGTGATCCCGTTCACCGACTTCGACCATGGGCTCACCGGCCGCGCGGCGGGCGGGAACGTCGCCCTCTGCCGCAATGTGAACGCGGCGATCGGCGCGCTTCTCTGGGGAGCCGCCGCCCGGTTCCCGCAGTGGGAGAGCGTGGTGGATCGCGCCTGCGACGCCGTGCGCCAATACCTGCGCAACGGGTGCGATGAAGCGGGGGCGAGCTACGAGGGGGCGGGCTACGGCGATCAGGTGATGCAGTTCATCTTCCTCTTCGCCCACCTGCTGCGGGGCGCGGGCTGGCATGATGATCTGTTGCGCGAGGAGCCGCGCCTGCGCCGCATCCCCGCCGCCTACCAGGCGCTCATCCTCCCCGGCGGGCATTACGCGGCGACCAACAACGACTCCGGCCACCGTTCGCCGGTCAGCCTCTGGTGGATGCTGCTCGCCGCCCGGGAATGGGACCGGCCCGATTACCGGGGCGTCTGGGAATGGTACTGCGGGCCGGAGCACCCGGTGCGCCCGTGGGGCGATGTCTGGCCGCGCTGGGCGGCGCTTTCCGGCGGCGATCCGCGCATGGTGGAACACGCGGACAAAACGCTCCTGATGACCTTCCTCTACTGGGAGCCCGACGCGCCGGTCCTCTCCGTGGAAGCCTCCCCGGAGCCGACCGCCTTTTTCGCGGAGGGAACCGGCACCGCCACCTTCCGCACCGGCTGGGGGCGCGACGCCCTCTTTGCCACCCTGCTCGGCGGCGGGCGCAGCCGGGGATGCACCGGCCATGCGCACGCGGATTGCGGCCATATCGGGATCGCCCTCGGCAACGAATTCCTCGCCATCGACACGGGCCGCTACAACACGAACGAGGACCAGCACAGCGTCGTCCTCATCGACGGAGCCAACCGGCACGAATCGGCCACCTGCGGCGGCGGCATGGTGCAGGACACGACCACCGGCTGGCTGCGGGGTTTCCAGCGCCACCCGCTGCTCGACTACGCGATCGCCGACGCCACGCACATGAAAAGCGCCGTCTGGGCGCTGCGCCACTTCTTTTTCGTCCGCACGGGCGGGGACGAAGGTTACGTCGTGCTCTTCGACAATCTCAACACGGACAACGGCGCGCAGTTGCGCGACTACCTCTGGCAGCTTCAATGCGCGCCGACGACGCGGATCGCCCTCACCGGCGCGGCCACCGCCACCGTGCAGGGGGGGAACGCCCGGATCGACTGCGCCTTCTTCACCCCACCCTCCGCCGGTCCCGTGGCGCTGCGGCAGGATGAAAAGGAATGGGTCTGGCCCTACGGGAAAGCGTTTGCGGACACCGCACGGCTCGCGGCAACGGAGGGGTGGAGCACCAGCGTGCGGCGGCCCCGGCTTCTGGCGGGCGTGCGCGGGTGGAACGGCCAGCTTCTCACGGTTCTCTCCGTGCGGCGCGGCGGGGCTCCGGCGCGGGAAATCCGCCCCGTGCCGGTCCGCAACGGCCTCGGCGTGGAAATCCGGGGCGATGGCGTTTGCGACACCTTTCTGGCCGCGCCGGATCACCGGCTCATCCTCTGCGGGGAAGGGAAATGCTTCTCTGAGTTCGCCCTGATCCGCCGGGATGAACGCGGCCACCGGCTCGGGTGCTGGAGCGAGAGCGGGGAGCCGTTCCGCTGAAGCCCGCGCCTACGCCCCGCGCTTGTACGCCTTTTGCAGCCGCTTGAGCTTCCCGGCCAGCCCGGCGCGGGTGGCGGTGTCCATCCGGTCGATGAAAAGAACACCCTGGAGGTGATCCACCTCGTGCTGGAGCGCCCGGGCCAGCAACCCTTCGGCTTCGAAAGTGATCTCCCGCCCGTCGAGAAGTCGGGCCCGCGTCGTCACCCGGGAGGGCCGCCGGATGTCCGCCACCACGTTCGGGAAGCTCAGGCACCCTTCCGTGCCGGTTTCCGGCCCGCCGCCCAGGGTCAGTTCGGGGTTGATGAGGATGAGCGGGCTCCAGTCCGCGATGTTCACCTCCCTGCCCTCCATCCACATCCGGCTCGGGCGGTCGTCCACCTCGGAAACATCAATCACGGTGAGTTGCAGGGCGTGGCCGACCTGTTGCGCCGCGAGGCCCACGCCGTGAGCCTCCCGCATCGTCTCGATCATCTCCGCGGCGAGCGCGCGGATTTCGTCGGTAATGGTTTCGATGCGCTCGCCCTTGGCGCGGAGCACGGGATCGCCGTAAGGTACAATGTCCACAATGGTTGCCTGTTTCGGATTACTCTTTTGGGATTTCGCGGATTTCGGTAAAGGCGGGCAAGTTACCTTTAACCCCGGCCTCTTTCAAGGCGTCCATCACGCGAACCACCCGCCCGAAGGGGGCGTTCGTATCCGCCTTGAGCGCGATCCCCCCTTCCACAAAGGGTTTCAGCGCGGCGACGAGCCCCTCCACGGCGACGGCGGTTTCGTTGAAAAAAACGGCGCCGTCCTCCGCGACGGTGATGGTGAGCGGCGGCTCCTTCTCCAGCCGCGTGACGCCGGTGGCCGCGCCCGCCTCCGGCAGCCGCAGGACGATGGAGGGCTGCGGACGCTTGAAGGTGGTCGTCATCACCACAAAGATGAGCAGGATGACGAAAATATCAATGAGCGCGACGATGATGATCGTCGGCATCCGCCGTTTGCGGGTGTAGAAATTCATGAGAACTCGGGCGTGGCCGCCGGGGTTGATTCACTGCCGGGGAGCGCGGTGGAGGCTCTGCCGACGCCGAAGCGGCTCTTGCGGGAATAACTCTTGGCGAGGAGTTCGCTGATGATCGCCTCCAGCTCCGCCGCCAGCGTCTCCACTTTCTTGGCGAAATAGGAGTAGGCGATCAGGCTCGGGATGGCGATGGAAAGCCCGGCGATGGTGGTGTTGAGCGCTTCGGAGATGCCGAGCGCGAGCATGCGCGGATCGTTGATCGTCTCGCTCGTGCCGAGGCTCGCGAACACCGTCACCAGCCCGGAAACCGCCCCGAGCAGCCCGATGAGCGGGGCGATGCCGACGATCACCTCCAGCACCACCAGCCCGGATTCCATCCGGATCACCTCCCGCTTGGCGCGGGTCTGCACGGCCTCCACGTTCTCGCTCCGGGGCCATTCGATGTGGCGCAGGCAGACGAGCGCGATCCGGGCCAGCGGCGAGTCGTCCTTCTCCACCAGCGTGGCGAGCCGGGCGAGCGAACGGCGGTTCTCTCCCGGGGAGAGCGCCTCGATTTCGTTCCAGAGGGTGGGCGGGATCACGCGATCGCGCCGCAGCGCCCAGCCGCGCAGCAGCATCGTCGTCACGGAAACGAGCGAGCAGGCCACCAGCAGGTACATGAAGAAGCCGCCTTCGAGAAAAAACCGGGTCAGGGAAAAAGCAAGGGTCATGGGGTCGGGTAGATGGTGAAGGAGTATTCGATATGGATGCGTCCGCCGGAAACGCGGGCGAGCCGTTCCGCGGGAACCGGCGGGATATCCGCCTCGCGCACGGCCCGCACGGCGTAGTCCGCATTCGCCTTGTCGGCGGAGTTGGCGAGGATGCGGATGTCGGAAGGGGTTCCCTCCGCGTCGATGGTAAAGCGCAGGCGCACGGTGCCGACGGCGAGCTTCTCCGCCGCCGCTTCACGGTAGCGGTTCCACCCCTGGCCGATGCTGTTGCCGACGGCTTTTTTCCATTCCCCGATGGCGGCGATCCCCCCCTCGCCCTCGTCGTCACCCTCCTCCCCGGCTTCCGGGATGGCCGGGGCCGATTGCACGGCGGCGGTTCCCGCGCCATCCTCCGCTGCCGCGGGAACGGGGGTCGGTTCCGCCTCCGCCTTGCGGCCCGGCAGGGAATGGTGTGCGGCGACGAAAGCCGGTTTTTCCGGGGCGACGTCGGATTTTTTCAGGTTCACGGGATCGAGCGTGGTCCGGAGCGGCTGGAGGGCGGGGGCGGAGGCCACCGGGGCCGGGGTGGAACGGGTCACCGGCAGGGCGGGCGGCGGTTCCCGGGCGAGCGCCACGGCAGCCGGTTCAGGCTCCGGCTCCGCTTCGGGCTCCGGGGGCGGCGGGGTCTCCAGCACGATCTCCAGCGTGGCCGGTTCGGCATCCTCGGGGAACGCCGCCGGCGGGTTGAGCGCCACGGCGTCCGGCAAAAAAGCGAGCGCCCCGAGCAGGAGCCCGTGCAAAAGCACCGAGCCCGCAAAGGCGATCATCACCCGTTGCAGCGAGGTCAACCCATCGCCGGGGCCCGGAACACCGCATAATGCCTCCCACCGCCGCGAGGCGGCGCTCAGGAAGGGCTGGAAACGGGCTGACTTCAAAACCGGGGTTATGCTACGGGGGGAGTGCGCCGCACGCAAACGCGATTTCGCCTCCGCGCCCCGTTTTTGAAACCCCGCGTCGGATCGCTACCGCTTGGCCATGAAGGCCGTCCCGCCGTTGATGATCTTGTCCACGAACCCGGTGTTGTAGTCGCCCCGGATGAAGTCCGGGTTCGCCATGATCGCCTGCTGGAAGGGGATGATCGTCTTGATGCCGGTGATGTAGTAGTCGCCCAGGCCGCGCGTCATCCGGGCGATCGCGTTGGAGCGGGTGGTGCCGACGGCGATCAGCTTGGCGATCATGGAGTCGTAGTGCGGCGGCACGGTGTACCCGGCGTAGGCGTGGGTATCCACACGCACGCCGCGCCCGCCCGGCTGGTAGTAGATGTCGATCTTCCCCGGGCTCGGCTGGAAGTTGTGGAAGGGGTCTTCCGCGTTGATGCGGCACTGGATGGCGTGGTAACGCAGCTTGGCGTCCCGCACGTAGGAGGTCAGCTTCTCGCCCCCGGCGATCTTGATCTGTTCCTTCACGAGATCGCACCCGTAGGCTTCCTCCGTGATGGTGTGCTCCACCTGGATGCGGGTGTTCATTTCCATGAAGTAGAAATTCCCGGTGGCGTCCACCAGGTATTCCATCGTCCCGGCCCCGAGGTAGCCGACGGATTCCGCCAGCTTGATGGAAGCCTCGCCCATCTTCCGGCGCAGTTCCTCCGTCATCACGGGCGAAGGGCATTCTTCGACAATCTTCTGGTTGCGGCGCTGGATGGAGCAGTCCCGCTCGCCGACATGAACCACGTCGCCGTGGGTGTCCGCCATGATCTGGAATTCGATGTGGCGCGGGTTCTCGATCAGCTTTTCGATGTAGACCCCCGGGTTTCCGAACGCCTTTTCCGCCTCCATCCGCGCGGCGTGGAAGCCTTGCACGAGGCTCACGTCGTTGTGCGCCGGGCGCATCCCCTTGCCGCCGCCCCCTGCCACCGCCTTGATCATCACCGGGTAGCCGACCGCCTTGGCGATCTTGAGCGCCTCCTTTTCGGTATCCACGCACCCGTCGCTGCCCGGGGTGATCGGCACTCCGGCGTTGCGGGCGGTCTCGCGGGCGCTGTTCTTGTCCCCCATGGCGCGGATGGCGTCCGAGGAAGGCCCGATGAAGGTGATGTTGCAGCTCTTGCAGACATCGACAAAGTGCGCGTTCTCCGCCAGAAAACCATATCCGGGGTGGATCGCATCGACATCGGCGATCTCCGCGGCGGAGATGATCCGGTCGATCTTGAGGTAGCTCTGCGAACTCGGCGCGGCGCCGATGCAGATCGCCTCGTCGGCGAGCTGGACGTGCATCGAATCGACATCCGCCTCGGAATAAACGGCCACCGTCCGGATGCCGAGTTCCTTGCAGGCGCGGATGACACGCAGGGCGATCTCGCCCCGGTTGGCAATCAGGATTTTGTCAAACATCGGCACAGGTGGGAAAGGAGAGGCGCGGCGCGGGTGTCGCCGCAGAGGTTACTTGACCCGGAAGAGCGGCTGGCCGAACTGGACCGGCTTCCCGTTTTCCACGCAGATTTCGACGACCGTCCCGCTGATCTCTGCCTTGATCTCGTTCATCACCTTCATCGCTTCCACGATGCAGACGACGGCATCCGCCGTGACGCTCTGGCCCACCTGCACGTAGGCGGGGGAGTCCGGCGAGGGGGAGCTGTAGAAGGTGCCGACCATCGGCGAGGTGATCTCCCGGTAGGTCTCCTTCGCTTCCGCGGGAGCCGGCGCTGCGGCGGGGGAGGAAGCGGCGGGAAGGGCGGGAGCCGCCGCGCCCCCTGCGGGAACGGTTGGCAGGGTGGCGGGCTGGTAGTGGGTGATGACCGGCTGGTCATCGCCGCCGCGCTTGAGGGTGATTTTGAACCCTTCCTTCTCCATCTTGAAGGTGGAGAGGTCGTTCTTCCTCATCAGGTCGATGAGAGTCTTGATGTCTTTGATGTCCAAAGTGCCTCCTGAGGTTTTCTGGTCCGCCGACGTGAAGCACCGGGGCGGCTCCGGTCGTGCGGGTGGACCATCTAAGCCGCGCACACGGAACAGGTCAAGCCCGCTTCGATGCGGTTGACCGTGTCGCTAAAAAATCTCCGCCCCTTCGGAAAGGCCTGGATCGCGGCGGATGGATTCGAGCGTCTTGCGCATCCCCCGCTCCGTGGTCGGCCCGAGCCAGCGGCGGGAGAGCACCTCGAAGACGAGCGGCAGCGTCGCCAGCGCCCCGACCGAGAGCATCGCCAGCGCCGTGTTGCGCTGGGCGTTGCGCGGGAGTTTCGTCGCCAGCAACAGGCCGACGCCGCAACTCAGGGCGGTCTGGGTGATGGTGGCGAGGCTCTGGACGGGAATTTCCGGGCGGTACAGGGACGGCTTGGGCATGTTACAAAGGGAATCGGTTCGTTTCACACTATTTGTTTGAACGCTTCGAACTTGCAAGTCAGATTGCTCCTTCATGGATCGTAAACTCTACACGCTTGTCCTCGCCGGCGGTAGCGGTGAACGTTTCTGGCCGCTCAGTCGCCGGGAAAGCCCGAAGCAGCTCCTCTCGCTTTTTTCCCGCGAAACGCTGCTGGAGGCGACGCTCGCCCGGCTCGAAGGGGTGGTCCCGCCGGAGCGGGTGCTCGTTCTCACCAATCAGGAACAGGAAACCGCCGTGCGCCGGGTGCTCCCGCAGCTGCCCCCGGAGAATATCGTGGCCGAACCCGCCAAGCGGGACACCGCCGCCGCCATCGCGCTCGGGGTCGGGTGGGTGGCCGCCCGCGACCCGGAGGCGGTCATGGCCGTGCTCCCCGCCGATCACCTGATCGAAGACCGGCCGGGGTTTGCCCGCACGCTGGCGACCGCCGCCGCCGCCGCGCAGCAGACCGGCGCGCTGGTGACCATCGGCATCCGCCCGGAGTGGGCCTGCCCTTCCTTCGGGTACATCGAACTCGGGGAGGCCGAACCGCTCCCCTCGCCCCCGGCGCAGTCGCCCGCCGTTCACCGGGTGCGCCGGTTCCGGGAAAAGCCGAGCCGGGAGGTGGCGCAACAGTTTCTCGAACAGGGGAATTTCCGCTGGAACGCCGGGATGTTCGCGTGGACGCTCCCGGAGATCCGCGCCGCCTTCGCCGCCCACACGCCGGAACTCGCGGCGTTCATCACCCGGCTCGAAACCGGTTTTGAGGAGGCGCTACGGAACGATTTCACCACGCTGCCGAAGATTTCCATCGACTACGCCGTGATGGAAAAGGCGCGGCGGGTGCTCGTCGTGGAAGCGGCGTTCGCGTGGGATGACGTCGGCGGGTGGGTGGCCGCCGCGAAATACTGGCCGGGGGACGACCAGCGCAATGCCGCCCGCGCGCGGCTGCTCGCGCTGGAATCCTCCGGCAACATTGTTTACACCGCCGATCCGGAGATGCAGGTCGCCCTGTTGGGAGTGCGCGATCTCATCGTGGTCCAGACGGCGGATGCGCTGCTGGTCTGCCATCGGGATGAGGCGGAGAAAATCAAGTCGATCGTTCCCCATCTTCCCGAGGCGCTGCGGTAGCCTGTGCCGAACCCCTTGCTGAAGTCCGCCGGTCGCCGCCGCCGGCTGGTCCGCCGCCTGTCCTGCCCGCGGCGGGGCGGGTTTACGCTTGTCGAACTGCTTTTGGTCGCGGGCATGGCGCTGCTGCTTCTGGGCCTGAGCGTCCCGGCGGTGCAGGCGCTGGCGCGGGGTTCACACCGCCACGCCGCCATCGGGGCGGTGATCGCCCGGCTGGAGGCGGCCCGCGCGGAAGCGATTGCGGGAGGGCGTCCGGTCTCGCTCGTTCTGGCCGCGCCGGAGAGGCCGGGCGAGGGCCACCGGGCCACGGCGCTCTATCGCCAGCCGGAGGACTACGCCTTGCCGCCCGAACGGGTGAGCGCGTGGGAAGCGCTTCCGGCGGGGTTTGTGCTGGAGGAAGACGCGGCGCTGGAACGCCTCCCTGCCGCCGAAGGGGAGGAACCGCTTTCCTGCGTCGTTTTCGGCCCCACCGGCGCGCTCGAAACCGCCGGGTCCCCGCCGTGCCTGATCGTGAAAGCGCCGGGAGGCGCGCGGGAAAGCATCGCGATCGCCCGCTTCACCGGGCGCTGCCGTCTGGAACCATGAGGAAAGCGGCCTTCACCCTGCTCGAAGTGGCGCTGGCGCTCGGGTTGCTGGCCTTCTGTGGCATGGCGCTCCTGAGCCTGCTGCCGGTCGCCCTCCGGCATACGGCGGAGAACCTGCACGAAACCCGGAGCGCGCATCTCGCCGGGATCGTCTTTTCCACCTTGCGCGGCGAACCCTTCCGGGCGGCGAAATGCTTCGGGAGCGTGGTCGATCTCGGCGCGCCCGCGGGCGGCCCGCTCGTTTTTCACGGAACTTTCGGGGTGGACGGGAAACCGGTGATCGCCGCTTCCGGCCCGGCAGATCCGGACCCCGGGGACGGCTACCGGCTGGAGCTTCGGCTCGAACCGGTGGCGACCCTTCCCGGGGCCGCCACCCACGTCCTCCTCGACATCCGCGCGGCGGGGGAAACCCGGCCCCGGCGTTTCCGGAGCATCATCGGCGACCCATGAACCGCCGCACCGTCCGCTACACGGCCCGCCGGGCCTTCACGCTGGTGGAAATGCTGACGGCGAGCGTGCTGGCGCTTTTCATCGCCGGGCTGGTGCTCGGGGCGTTCCGGGCCACGGCCACTCTCTGGCGGCGGAGCGAGCAGCGGAGCGACACCGCGCGCGAAGCGCGGACGGCCATCGACCGGATGGAGCGCGATCTCGCCATGGTCGTCCCGGCGTTCGGCGGCGTCGCCCCGCTCCGGTTGAGCCATCTTCCCGGCACCCCGCCCGGGGAACGGGTGTACGATGCGCTTTACGCCCTCGCATCCCTGCCGGACGCGGGGGCTGGGGCGATCAGCGCCATCGGCTACCGGTGCCGCTGGGATGCCGCGGCCCGGTGTTACGTGCTCGTGCGCCTCTTCCGGGATGCGGAGGCCACGCTGACCGCGCTGGAAACGGCTCCGGAGACCGTTTTTGACGACCCTTCCGGAGCCGGGGAGGAACCGCTCGCCCGGTATGTCTGGGATTTCGAGGTCCGCCCGTGCGTGAAAGGTGAACCGGCTTCCGCCTTTCCCAATCGCGCCTACCCGGGGGCGTTGCCCGCGTGGGTGGAAATCCGCTTCAAGGTCGCCGGGCCGCTGGCGGTGGAGAAGCTCGCCAGCCTGCCGGTGACGCGGGAGACCTGGGAGAACCCGGATGACCCGCTCTTCCGGCGCGTCATCGCCCCTTACCAGCAAACGTATGTCACCCGTATCCGTCTTCCCATCGGGCAATAAAAGGGGCGGCGGGACATCGGGCTTCGCGCTCGTGCTCACGCTGGTTCTCATCGTCGGGCTGGCGGCGCTGGTGGTGGCCTTTCTCGCCAGCGTCCGTTCGGAAACCGCGGCGACCCACGCGTTCTCCAACGCCGTCCGGGCGCGGCAGACGGTGGACGGGGCGCTCGCCGTCGCCATGGCGCAGCTCCGGAGCGCGCATGAACAGTGGCCGGACGCCGCCACCTGCTGGGAACCGCTCTCCGATGCCGACGGAAACAGGCTCACGGAAGGCACCCTCCTCCATTTCCGCACCCCGGCGCTGACCGGCGAGCGGCGGCTCCTGCCGCTTCTCTCCGGCGGGGTGGCCGTGCCGCTCGGGCAAAAGGCGCGGGCGCTCACCCGGCCGCACCCGGATCGTCCCTTTGCCGATCCCGATAACTCCGTGGACCTCAACCGCGCCCGGTTCATGGGCGATGCCACCGGCTGGCTCGGCTCCCCTCCCGGAGCGGCGGGCCGCCGTGTCATCCGGGTGCCGTGGGTGGAACTGACCGACCCGGAGGGGCGCGTCACCGCCCGCTACGCCTTCTGGATCGAGGACGAGAGCTTCAAGCTGCCGCTCAACCGGCTCGGCACCGGTCCGCTGGGGGAGGGGCTCGCGCCGGAGGAACTCCCGATGCGCGGGTTGCTGGCGCTGCTCGGCGGGCCCGCCGACCCGTCCGGGCCGGGGCCGGGGCCGGATGTGGAAGCGGTCGTGCGGCTGCGGGACCGGTGGTATCCGCTGCCGGATCACGGGCTGCTGGCGCGCCTCCCCTCGTTCGCCTCCGGAACATCCGGTTCCCCCGTGGAGGCGGCCCGCTTTTATTCCAGCCTGCATTCCGGCGCGCTCAATCTCTCCCGCGCGGGCACCCGCCGCCTCAACGTGAACACCCTCTTTACCGCTCCGGATGCCGATCCGCGCACCCGGCTCGATCGTTTCATCGCGCCGATCGCCCGGCAGCTTCCCCGCTTCGGCGAACGTTTCTACCGTCTCAACACCGACCGGAACGCCGCGCAGGTGAGCGGGGCGCACCAGCGCATCTACCTCGAAAAGATCGCCGCGAACCTGTGCGACGCGCTTGATGCGGATTCGCAGCCGACCGTCATCCTGGCCGACGGCACGCTGGCGGGAGCCCCGGCCCGGGCCATCGTGCCGGAGAGCGGGCTCGCGGGGGAGAACCCGGTGATCGCCGTCGGCAAGGAAGCGATCCCGTACCTTCAGGAATACGCCTGCCGGGTGCGGCTGACCCGGTTTGACCCGCCGCGGAAAAGCGCGGGCGTCACCTCGGCGAGCTACGACTTTTACCTCGATTACTACTTCGAGTTCTGGAACATGAGCCCGCGCGACATCACCGCCGCCAGCCTCGGCCCGCACCCGTACCTGCGCGTGGAGAACCAGCCCGGGTTTGACACCGGCACCGGCGGCACGCCGATCCCCGCCGGGCGGGCGTTCACCCTGCCGCTGCCTGCCGACCTGGTTTTCCCGGCCGGGCGCGTCACCGTCCTGACCACGGACCCTTCCCCTTCCCCGGCCCTTGTCGCTGACGCCAGCCGCGTGGTCTCCCTTGCCGCCGCGGATTCCGTCCGCCGTTACCGGGGCACCACCACGAAAGTCGCCAGCAACGGGTTTCGCGTCGATCTCATCCCCCGCTCCAGCGCCCGGACCGATCACGAGACGGTCGTGATTCTCGGCAACGACCTCGGGCTCATCGAAACCTTCGGCGCGCTGCCGCTGATCCGGGGCGACAGCACGGGAAGCAACGCCCTTTCCATCCATAACGACGACACCCTCTCAAGCGAACGGCTCCTGCCCGACACCATCGCCAACCATCACCTCTACTTCATGCGCGGCGGGAGCCTGCGCGGCAACCGGCTCAACCCCGGAGCCACCCAATACGGCGACCCGCGCACCAACAACGAACAGCTCTTCCTGCGCCTCTACGATGCGGGCGGCGACATCGAGCAGACCCGTTTCTACAACAGCGACCTCGGCAACGCGCAGGTTCCCGCCGGGAGTTCCCTCGGCCTGCCCAACCGCAACTACGTGGACCCCGAAGCGTGGCCGGAGCCCTTCGTGTGGTCGGAAAACGGCGTGGACGCCCCGATGACCGTTCCCGACGGGCCGTTGCGTTCCATCGGCGAACTCGGCCACCTGTTCGATCCCGCGCGAGAGCCGGGACCGTCCGGCGACATCCGCTACAGCCGGGGCGGCGGGCGCACGCTGGCGATCGGGCGGCCCGACCCGCTCTGGGACGGCGATCCCGATTCCGCGAGCCGCCAATGGACCGCCTGGCGGCTCACCGATCTCTTCGCCGTCACGGACGAGGTGGTCCTCCCGGGCCGGATCAACCCGAACGGTCTCCGGCGCGATGGCGGCGCGGTCTTCCGGGCGCTCTTTCATGGCGATCCCTCCTACCCTCCCGAGGCGATCGAGGCCACCATCGCCCTTCTCCTCCAGCGGCTGGAGAGCCGCGGCTTCCCGCTGGAGGAACGCGGCGAGCTTTCCCAATGGCTCACCCCGCTTTTGCCCGCGTCGGGCGATCGCAAGGAAGCGTTCCGGCGGCTCGTGGAACTGACCGCCACGCGCGGCAACGTCTTCACCCTTTACGCGCTCGGGCAGGTGATCGCGGAAACCCCGGCGGGAGAAAAGCGGGTACGGGCCACGGCGCGGACCCGGCTCACCGTGGAGCTTCTCCCGGAATGGACGCCGCCGCTCGATGACGCCTTTGACCCCGCGAGCCCGGAGGCCGTCGCGGCCCGGCTCCGCCCGCCGGATCGCTACCGGGTGCGGGTGTTGCGGGCCGCTCCGTAGCCTTCTGCGGCATGGCGGCACGCCTCATGCCTCACTGTACCGCCAGCGCGATCCCCCAGCAGAGCCACGGCAGCGTCAGCGCCAGCCACCCGAGCGTGCGGCCGAAGGCGGGAGTGGGCGCGACCTCCCGCCCATGTCCCCAGCCGAACGCCAGCCCGAGCCCGCCGCCCGCCACCATGCCCCAGAGGTGGCCCATCACGTCGATGTTCGAGTGTTCCTCGCCGATGCCCAGAAAGGCAAAGAGCGCCACCCCCGCCGCCACCGGTACGAAGAGGACGCGCAGGCGGGTCTGCCGCCGCCGCAGGAGCGCCGAGACCTGCCACCCCACCAGCAGGCCGAGCGCCCCGAACACCGCCGTGGAAGCGCCGATGGAATCATGGCCGGAGCCGCCGTAGACCCAGGCGTTGATCGCGTTGCCGAGCGCGCCGGAGGCGAGGAACCCGAGCCACGTCCCCCCGACGCCGAGCCACGGCAGCAGCGCCGCGGCAAAGATCGCGCCCACCACGAGATTGGCCAGCAGGTGTTCGAGGCTGCCGTGCAGCGTGAGCGCCGTCACCGTGCGCCACCATTCCCCGGCGAGGATCGAGGAGGAGCGGGCGGAGCCGAGCCGGGACCACCCCGGGTCCGCCGCCTGCTGGATCATGAAAAAGATCGCCAGCACCCAGCCGTAAACGACCAGCGAGATCACGCCCCCTTTTGGCAGGGGCGGGGTCGGCAGGCGCTTGTGCCGTTCGCGGTGGAGATCGCGGCGTTCGGCCTCGTAGCTGGCCAGTTCCGCCGCCACGCGGGGCGCGTGCGTTTCCTCCACGAAAAGATGGTAGAGCCCCTCCTCCTCCGCGATCCAGTACGGGAGGCCGAGGGCAAGCACCACCAGCGCCCGTTCCTCGGCCTGATTGCGGCGGAGGTAATGGCCGACGGAGATACGGGGCGGCGGGAACACCCCTTTACCCTGCCGGTTTCCCGGGGGCGGGTCAATCCACGGGCTTGACGAAGGCGGCCGGCGCGGATTCATTGCCTCCATGCCGATCTACGTCTACGAAACGGTGGCCCCGCCCCACGATCGCTTTGAAGTGCGCCAGAGCATGAAGGAAGAGGCGCTCACCCGCCATCCGCAGACCGGGGAACCGGTGCGCCGGGTGATCTCCAGCGGGTTCGGATACCTGCAAAAAGGCGGTACGGCCTCCCCGGCCCGGCGGGCGGGGGAGGAGGAAGGTGCGGGTCCGGCTGCGGGTGTCATTAGGCTAGTGACCCGCAATATCACAGGGAACGTTTGGAAAGTCTGTATTAGCAAGGATCACGTCGGCAGCCATTCTGTTTTCAGCCAGCGCCATGGTTGGGGAGACGATGCCGGGGAGCCCGCAAGCTCAAGACGGGAGAAGTCAGTGCACCAGTGTGCACAGATCTTGGCTGGCATGTGTTTCAGGTAACTGAGAGAAAGAGCCCGCCGCCATCGTCTTTCCGGGATGTGCGCCCCAGGGTGGAAGCGGCCTTCCGCCGGGAAGCCAAGGCCCGGCAGTGGCGGGAAGTGATCGACGGTTTGCGGGCGAAATACGGAGTGAAGATCGCTTCGTTGTCTTCCGCACCCGCTGATGATCCGGGCGAACGCCCCCCAAAATAGAAACGCCGCATAAAACCGGGACAAACCGGGACAAAGACCGGACAAGCAAAGGAACCGAGGAAATTGCGAGAGGAAACAGACTATGGATACGGAGGAAACGAAACGAGCCCGCGGGACGGGTCACCGTGCCGAAATGGAAAGGCGCCTTTCTTCGATCACCCCGCCAGGGCCCGGGCGGGCGTGCCGTCGAAGGAGCCGGTTCGGAGCCATCGCGGCGGCCCTGCTCCTCTGCGTCACATCGCTTCATGCGGACCCGCCCTCCGGCGTTTACTCCGAATTCCTGCGGGGATACTGGAGCTTTGATTCCGTCACCTCAACGCAGGCGGACGACCTCTCCGGGCTCGACCACCATGCGGAACTCCTCCTGACCACCCAGTCCAACCCCGGCTACTTCGGCGGAGGAGCGCTGACCTTCGGCTCCACTTCACTAATGATCATCGGGAATGATTCCCATCAGGTGATCGGCGCCAACGAAGCCCCGTTCACCATCACCTTCCGGGTCCGCTTCGATACCCTCCCCGCCGTTTCAACCATCTCCCTCCTCGAAAACGACGACCTGAG
>Ga0206106_100464_pt1 | contig 30055 bp, 19 predicted proteins | sample 1B1ome_FD_148677 | JGI IMG/M metagenome (GOLD analysis project Ga0206106, IMG submission 148677) | Enriched microbial communities from leaf-cutter ant dump, University of Wisconsin, Madison, United States - 1B110A | ecosystem: Environmental > Terrestrial > Nest > Insects nest > Nest dump | place... | reverse complement strand
GCCTATGAGCAAAGGAAAAAAAGAAAAGAACAAGGACGGTCAACAAAAGCAGGATAAGATTTACTGGGACGGTCCAGAAATGGATCTTTCCCGTTTCGATAACGATGAACCGGAAGTGTTCATTGACCATGTTTGCGTGGAATGTGGATGTATCGATCCGGTGCCTGAATTTATTGTTGCTGAGTGTGCCTATGATTTGGAACCTGGAGAAGAACTGGAGTTTTTTTGCCCTGAATGCAATGGAACCTTGGTCAGAAAAAAAGAGCCAACGGACAATTGATCCGTTGGTGAGCAGGATAAGTCACCCGTTAGGGTGATTTTGTTCTCGGCAGACCGCATGCGAAAAATGAGCATGGCGGACATGATGCGTATGGACCGTTTCGGCGATCGTTTGTGAAGGCAGTTCGACTATACGGGAAAATGGACGGTGTTTGCGATTGCGAGGTGGAGACAAGGGCATATAATGAGGGGAAAGACGGTTAGGGATGGGGGTGACAATGATTGCCGGGCTGAAGGGAACAAGAAGCGGAACCGCCAAGCGACGCAGCGAGTGCCGACGACGGGCACGGGTTTGCGCCCGCCGGCGCAGGCCCGGCCGCGCACAACGGCAGCGTTGCTCGCGGCCGCGATGCCACGGGAAATTCAGGCGCACGGTACAGGCGTGCAGAAGCAGAGCGCGCATTCGCCGCAGGGTACGCAAGCATGCGACGAACGCGCGCCGTCCGTTCGTGCCCGGCGCTTCTCCCGCTTCGACCGCTCCCACCGGACCGAAATTCCCCGGCGAGACGGAGTCGCGGCCTGAACCGTCACAGCCTTCCGTTCGCATCAACCCGATCGTCATGCGGTTCTTCTATCTTCCTCCCTCCGACATCTCGAATGTAGAGGCGTGCGTGTTGCCGGCAGTGTGGTTCGTGAACGATCGGGGGGAGGCGGCTGACGGGTTTCCGGATTGCGGGATGGCAGGGTATTGCAATCTGTACATCAATGGATTGATGCAGGGAGGAAGTATTTACGACGTAAGCCCGTCGTCCGTCACGATCAGGCCGACGGGGCAGACAATTGCGGCCGGAACGCCGATCATCGTGGAGTCGGTGAGCTTCCGCGCGGCGCTGTCCAATGAAAAATAGGATGCTGGCGGGTGGGAAATGCCAGGGCCGTCGATCGAACAAGCCGAATACAATATCCCATCTCCGTTCAGGAGAAGGAGGTGGGAAGTTCATGCCGTTGCAGTTAATGAAGCTCCAGGTCAGCGTAACCACGACGACGAATGTCACACCGGCCAGCGACAAATATTTTTACGTGACGGTCGCCGAAACGGAAGCTAACGAGTCGTTGACAATCGACGCTGCCAGTTTCTTCGACGATACCGGCGACGCGGTAACCGCTCTGCCGGTGCTCGCAGCAGGCAACAGTTATTTTCAGGTTTATGTCAACGGTGTTCTGCAAATGCAGGACATCCTGACGTATACGCCGGGAGCAACCGGCGTAGGCTTGCTCAAGATCGACGTCCCCGACGGAGAAGCGACGATTCCGACAAATTCGCCGGTTGTGCTGGAAATCGCCGCCTTTGCGCCGACCTCGACATCTACGGTCGTAACGTAATGCCGCCCGAATAACTCTTCGCACGATAGAACAAATGTGCCAGGATGCCGGAATCAGGCTGACGCTTTCGGATCCAGCCCACGGACGAACTCGAGTGCTTGCTTCAAGTCTGCGACGGGTACGAGCTTCGGCTTCAGGTTCAGCTTCTTCACCGTCTTCTCGGCATCGTTCCAATTGGAAAGCCCTGCATTCTTGTCGTAAGGGACAAGGAAGTAGTCGGCTTTCTCTTTGTCTGCCGCCATCAATTTATACTGGATGCCGCCGATCTGCCCGACCGTGCCGTCGCCGCCGATCGTGCCTGTGCCGGCGATCCGATAGCCTTGGGTCAAGTCTTCGCCCGTCAGCTGGGCGACGATCTCCAGTGTCATCATCAGGCCTGCCGAAGGCCCGCCAACATCGTTGAAGTCGAATTTGACCGGATCGGGCGGCGTCACCTTGACGACGCTGTTGTGCTGAAAGCCGACGCCGGCTTTTTTTGTTTGCGGCATCTCGATGAGCGGTACCGTCACTTCAAGCGGCTTGCCGCCGCGGGTTCCGGTCAGCTTGACCTTGTCGCCCGGCCTATGCGAAGTCAACGCCGCAACGAGGTCCTCTGCCCGCGGGGTCGGCTTCCCGTCCACCGCTGTGATGATGTCGCCTTCCTGCAATCCGCTCTCGATCGCTTTCGTATTCTCGATGAACCGAACGACGATGACGCCCTGCTGTTCCACTTCGATGTTGCGATCCATAGCGCCGTATGCGGCGAGCATGGCGGTCGCCTCCGAGCTGTCGCGCATCCAGGCGAGCAGGTTGCGATAGGCGGCCAAGTTGGTCGTACCGCCCGTCGCCGTTTCCTCTGTCTGGATATCCATGCGAGGATTCATCCAGGCATAGGCCAGCGAGAAGGCATTCGGCTTGGAGTAGGTAGACACGGTCGTGAAGAGAAACGATCCTTTCTCGTCCAGCTTGCGGCCCGTCTCCACGCGGGGGTGGACAGGCTCGGCCGAACCGGGACCGTAGATCACGTAAGGCCAGGACAGAAACTGCGCGAGGCCGAGCAGGATGACGAAGAGAACGAGAATGAGTACTTTCCAGTAGCGTCTGAACAACGACGCCGAACGGTTGGACAAAGACGACACCTCCGGCAACGGAATCAAGTTGGAAACAAGATGGTCTTATTATAACCGATTCCGCCTGCCGGACCAAAACAGGTGTCCGCTGCCCTACCCGTTCGAATTCGAACCCAGCGGCAGATTGCCTTTGCTCTGCGCGAGAATTTGGGGAATATGCAGCTCGCGAAGCACGGCGATGACCTCCTGCACGCTGTCTTTGCCGAATTTCTTGAGGATGCTGTGGATCTGGGATTTGAGCGTCGAAGGCTCGACATGGCGCATCTGGCAAATTTCTTTGCGGCTGTAGTCCTTCATCAGCAATTCCAGCACCTCCAATTCGGTAGGGGTGAGCTGGGTAAGAATATGGAAGTTCAAGAGCAGGCTGTCTTCATTCGTCTTGATCCGCTTGAATTCCCGGGTGATCTTCCCTGCGATGTTCGCATGCAGCGACGGCATGCCTGCATAGGCATCCTTGATTGCCTTCACGATCGCGTCGGCCGGCATGTTCTTGAGCAAGTAGTTGACGGCGCCGACTTCGAAAGCCCGGAATATCGATTCATCGGTATCGCAGACGGTCAGCATGACGATCTTGATCTCCGGCATATAGGCCAATATTTCCGATGCGGCCCGCAGTCCCGCCTGCTTATCCTCCAGCTCGATGTCCATCAGAATAATATCCGGCTTGTTCAGCGCGGCCAGCATCGTTCCTTCATAACCGCTGGCCGCCCTGCCGGCAAATTCGATGTCCGGATCCTTGCCCAGGATCATCTGGTAGCGCTTGGCGATCAGGTCGTCGTCCTCCACGATCAACACCTTGATGGCAGTATGGCTCATCCCGCGCCTCGCCCCCCTCGTTGTTAAGATGTCCGGATCAAAGGCATGACAATGTGAAACGAACTGCCTGCCCCCGGTTTGCTGACAGCGCTGATCTTGCCCCCGTGCGTCGTAACGATGGCGTGACACAGCGACAAGCCCATGCCCCAGTTCGTGGCGGTAGGCTTGGAGGAGAAGAACGGCTGAAAAATTTGCGCCAATTGCTCCTCCGCCATCCCGACGCCATTGTCCCGAATGACGAGCTCCACCCACTTGTTTTTCCGAAGGGTTCGGATTTCGATTCTCCTCGATTTCTCCGGCACATGCTCCAGGGCATCCGCCGCATTGGCCAAAATATTCTCGATCGCTTGCGGAAAATAATAGGAGTCGGCCATGATGACCAGCGGCTGCGGAAGCCGGTCGTAGACCACCTGAATATGCTTGTGCGCCAAATCCATCTCGGCCAGCGTATGATCCACAAGCTTGTACAGCGAGACGGGCTTCAGCTCCATCTTCGATTTCAACGTCTTCTGATGCACGACATCCAGTCTATCATAGATATTGCGGCAGCGCCGCTCGATGACCCGGATCTCCTGGACAACCTCGGGCGACTGCTCGGTCATCGACTCCAGAAACTCGGTTTGCGCCATGATGGCCAGCAATTCGTTCTTCAGGTAATGGCTGAACACCCGCGATGTCAGCAGCGCGGAATCGATGTTGCGGGAGATGACCGCTTCTTCGTTCTTGATGCTGTTCTGGATTCGCGCATACGTATAGATGCCGTACAGGCTGACGAGCAGGCAGAAGCCCGCGATATAGGGAAGCAGCGTGTACATCGACGGATTGCCGACCAGGTTGATCGGCTTGAAACGAACGAAATGGGCCGCTTTCGACACGGTGACGAGCACATCCGGCGCCCAGAAGTTGATATAGTAATAGGTCACCTGCAGCGAAACGTAACTGATCAGGATCATCAGGATATTGCTGCGGATCTGTCGGACTTTGGGCGCATCGAACAGGGCATAGATGAGCAGGAAGATGCCGGCGGCGATATAAATCGTGTTGACGACGAGCGTAATTCGGTGAACGGTCTCGTAAACGGCGACGAATCCCTGGGAAGAGATGACATCGGGGTAAAGCCGGTAATACAAGGCAGTATAGAGGCGCGGGTCGTACAGAACGACTTGGACGGCGCACGGCAGCGCCAGCAGAAGCAAAATCAGCCGCCCCTGCCTGGGGGTGACGCTGAACGCGAAGAAGACGGCGGAGCATAGCCCGGTATAAAGAAATGCCATCGCGGACACATTGAGAATGCGAATGAGGACAAAGCGGGAAATCGGCAGAAACAACAACTGGTTCTGCACGTACCGGTTGATGCCGAAGTAATCGTACAGGCTGTAGTAGTAATAAGCGTCTTTGGACATATAAGTGATGATGCCGGAAACGACGAGCAAGAAGGACAGTCCCATGAACAGCATGAACAGCGTTGCCTTCGTATATTTCTGCTGAGTGAGGCAGAAGATCGCGATCGCAATGAACAGGATAAACATGAAAAAGATGACCATCGCAGCTCAATCCTTATAGGTTAGTCCGATAATCTCCTTCGCGCTTCACGCACTCCTAATTTGTCCGATCTGATTTATTTTAATGCCGTTCCCCCGACTTGGGAAGGTTGAAATTTCTTCACCCGCCCGCCGCGCGCGTCCCCTGTTCCAGCGTCAGCACCTCCGAAGAAGAGGATAAAAGATCAACCTTATCCCGTTATCCGATTGCAGCTACTATGGAGATATACCACAACATAGTAGGAGGGGTTCTGAAATGAATCACAAGAAACGCTCGCTCGTCACGCTGCTCGCTGCCGCTCTCGTGCTTGCGATCGTCGCCGGCTGCGGCGGCGCCAAAACGAACAATGAAGGCGAGCAGGGCAGCAGCGCGCCCGCCAATGACAAGGTAACGCTCCAATATTACACTTGGACGGACGAAGCGGACTATATGCAGAAAGTAGTCGACGCCTTCAACGCCCAGAACGAGGACATCGTCGTCAAGCTCAACATGATCAGCAACAACAACGACGAGTATAACACGAAGCTGATGGTCAACCTGTCCGGCGGGTCCGAAGTGGATGTCTACAGCATGAACGGAACGAACGGCCTCGGCCTCTATACTTCGAAGAAGCAATTGCTCGATATGACCGACCTGGTCAAGCAGGAGAACCTGGACATCGGCGCCTATGGACCCAGCTACCAGGACATCGTCAACGTGCTGACGGAGGGCAAATATTACGCGCTCCCTTACCGCACCTCGCAGTATGCCCTGTTCTATAACAAGGCCATCTTCGACAAGGAAGGCATCGATTACCCGAAGCAGATGACTTGGGACGAATATGCGGAATTGGCCAAGCGCTTGACGAAGGGCGAAGGGGCGGACAAGCAGTGGGGCGGCTTCTTCGCAGACTGGATCGTTCCCCCGCTCGGAGCGCTTCAGCAGGGCAGCACGATACTGGATGACGATCTGGCTAACGTGAAGGATTGGCTGAACTACCTGGATCGCCTGTTCTACCAGGATCAATCCCATATGAGCTACAAGCAGATGAAGGCGGAGAGCATCGACTGGATCAAGCAATTCGAGATCGGCAATGTCGCCATGCTGGTGAACGGCGAATGGACGGTTAACATGCTGAAGGCGGATATTGCGGCAGGCAAGACGAATATCGACTTCGACATGGCTGTACTGCCGCAGCCGGAAGGCCTCGGCGATCCGACAACGGTCGGCGGAGTCAGCGCGTTCATCGGGATTAATCCGGCCGGCAAGCATACCGACGCCGCGTTCAAATTCGTGCAATTCGTCACCGGCGAGCAAGGCGAATCGATCATCGCGGATTCCAGCGTACTGCCGGCTTACTCCAACGACAAGACGCAGGAAGCTTTCCTGAAAGCGACGGGCATCCAGGGAAGCGGAGCTTTCTTCGAAGCCAAGACCGTCGTCGAGAATCAACCGGTGCCGCAGATCGACCAAGTGAATAATGCGTTCAGCGAGCAGCGGGACCTGTTCCTGTTCCAGGAGCAGGATGCGGACAAGACGATTCAAAACTTCGTCAGTCAGCGCGCGTCCATCTTGGGCAAATAACGCCAAACGCAAGCGAGAGCCGCCGATCGGCTGCCTCAGGTGATGCCTGACGGCAGCCGATCCTTTCGCTGGATTCCGTGCGGCATCCGATAGGGGGTCCGACATACTGATGAATCGACTTCGACGACAACTCAGGGAATATTCGACGGGAACGATGTTCATCCTGCCGGCTTTCGCCCTGTTCGCGGTATTCATATTCATCCCTCTGGCCTACGGTTTGTTCATGAGCTTTACCGACTACGGCGGGTTCAACATCAAGCCGAACTTCACAGGCTGGGACAATTACAGGAAGCTGTTCCATGACGACTATTTCCTCATCTCGCTGAAGAACAACATCGTATACACCGGCTTGTTCGTGCCGCTCACGGCAGCGCTGGCCCTGCTCTCGGCGATCGCCCTGAACAGCGCCTTGCATCTGCGCAAGTTTCTGCGCATGTCGTTCTACTTCCCGCAGATCACGTCGATGGTCTCCATCGCGATCGTCTGGGGCTTGCTGCTCAACCCGATGCGCGGCCCGATCAATCATATGCTGCAATGGCTCGGAATCGCCCATCCGCCGGAGTGGCTCATGTCTTCGCGTTGGGCGCTCATCGCCATCGTCATCGTGGCGGTCTGGAAGAGCTTCGGCTACTACATGATTATTTTGCTGGCGGGCATTCAGGGCATTCCGGAATATTTGTACGAATCCGCCAAGCTGGACGGAGCCGGCGCCTTCAAACGATTCCTGTACGTGACATTGCCGGGGCTGTCGCCGACGCTGTTCCTGGTGATCATCCTTGCCATCATCAACTCCTTCCAGGTGTTCGATCTCGTGGCGGTGATGACAAACGGAGGGCCGGGGCGCTCTACCAACGTGCTTGTCTTCCGCATTTACCAGGAGGCGTTCGTCTATTACCGGATGGGGTACGCCGCGGCGATGTCGATGGTGCTGTTCCTCATCGTCATGACGATCTCGTTTATCCAGTTCAGGCTTGAAAAGAAATGGGTCACTTATTAAGAGGGGGGAGAAACCGTCGCATGTTGAACGCCTTCGGGAATACGAGACGGGACAAGCTCCTCTATTCGCTTCTGCTCGTCTTGCTTGTCGTCAGTTCGATCGCCACGCTGTTTCCGTTCCTGTGGATGATCTCCGCTTCGCTGCGGACGGATGTCGATCTCTTCCGCAATCCGATGAACTGGATTCCGTCCTCGCTGTATCTGGACAATTACAGAACGGTGCTGACGGAAATTCCGTTCGGCCGGTATTTCTTCAATACGCTGAAGCTGTCCGTCATCGTGACCGTGCTGCAGGTGCTGATTTGCGCCATGTCGGCCTATGCGTTCGCCAAGCTGAAGGTGCCTTTCAAGAATGCCGTCTTCGTGCTGTTCATGACCAACCTGATGATGCCCTGGCAGACGATCATGGTGCCGCAGTTCTCCGTCGTGAGCCAACTGGGATTGTACAATACGCATTCCGGTTACGTGATGATCCAGCTGTTCAGCGGGTTCGGCATCTTCCTGCTGCGGCAGTTCTTCAAGACGCTGCCGGACGAGTTGAACGAGGCGGCGCGCATGGACGGGTTCAGCGAATGGGGGATCTTCTGGCGGATCATCCTGCCGCTGTCGCGCGCTGGCCTCTCGACGCTGGCCATCTTCACTTTCATGTTCATGTGGAACGATTACTTGGCGCCGTTGATCTATTTGCAGAGCGACGCGCTGAAGACGCTGCAACTGGGCCTGACGACATTTCAGACGGAATTCACGATGGATTACGGCTTGCTGATGGCGGGAACCGTGCTGGCGACAGCGCCCATGATCGCCGTGTTTCTGATCGGCGAAGGGTTCTTTACGAAAGGGATTGCCACGACCGGCATGAAAAACTAGCGGGGGAGGCCTGGCACCATGAATGTATCCTTGAACGGCGGTTGGAAAGTGACGCATATCCCCTTCAAACAAGCTTTATCCGGCATGCTCGACGAAACGTTCGTTCCCGAGGGCTGGCTGGACGCCGATGTACCGGAAGAAATCCACGCAACGCTGCGGAAGGCGGGGATGATCCGGGGCCAGGTGTACAGCAAAGACACGGATGAAGAGCGATGGATCGAGGAAGCCGACTGGGTTTATTACAAGGAATTTTTCGCCCGGCCCTCGCTGAAGGCCGGCAGGGTAGTTCTTGCGTTCGAAGGCCTGGATACTTTCTGCGATATTTACTTGAACGGGGTTAAGATCGGCTCCGGCAATAACATGCACGTCCCTTTCCGGGCGGAGATCGGCGACGTACTAAAGTACGGGGAGAGGAACGTGCTGATCGTCCGTTTCTATTCCGCGGTGAAGTTTGTGGAAGACATGGATCAGAAGGGCATCTTCTCGATCACGACCAGCGACCGCATCCTGGCGCGCAAAGCGCAGATGAACTATTCCTGGGACTTCTGCGGACGGTGCGTCACGACAGGGATCTGGAAGGACGTTCGCATTCAATCGAGCAACGATGCGCAGATCGATTCCTACTACTTGTATACGAGAAGCATCGAAGACGGGGTCGCGCGGCTCGGCCTGGAGGTGGAGGTCGATCGTCTGGAAAGGGAGCTCGACCGCCCGGCAGATGGGCTTGCCCGGCCTGAAGGAGACGACAATGGCGGGTACAGCTTGTCCGTCAGCCTTGGCAAAGATTCGCGAGTGGTGTTGGCTCGGGAGGGAAGCTTGCGCGAATTTGCAGCGCTGGAATTGACGATAGACGATCCGGCCCTGTGGTGGCCGCGGCCGTATGGGCAACCGGAATTGTATGATTTCTGCCTGACGTTGAAGCGGGACGGAGAAATCATCCACGAGAAGCGCCAGAAATTCGGCATACGAACAGTCGAAATCATTCAGGAGAACCAGGCCGACGGCCGGTCGTTCATCTTCGCTGTCAACGGAAGAAGACTGTTCATCAGAGGCGCGAACTGGGTTCCTCTGCATGTGGTGTACACGGAAATTGCCGACCGGGATTACGAAGAGGCGATCGATTACGCCGCGAACGGCAATATCAGCATGCTCCGGATTTGGGGCGGCGGCATCTATGAGAGCCATCGGTTGTTCGAGCTGTGCGACGAGAAGGGTATTATGCTCTGGAGCGACTTTATGTTCGCCTGCGGGATATACCCGCAAAACGACGAGTTCCTGAGCGATGTGGCGATTGAGGCGGAGCACGTGCTGAAGACGTACAGGAACTATACGTCCCTGGTCATCTGGGCCGGCGACAACGAGAACGGCCAAGCTTATGGCTGGGCCGGCAGGCCGTACGAATTTCAGGAAGATCGCATCAGCAACGTCGTGCTGCAAGAGGCTTGCCGGCGGCTTGATCCTCATCGGCTGTATATGCCGACATCGCCCTGCAGCCCGGACGAATGGTTCAAGGGCGGGGATAACCCGTCGTCTCCCTATCAAGGCGATTCGCACTTCTATATCATGTCCGCCGACCCGGGCGTGAACGCGAACCGCGATTACGGAAACAACTATTACAAGAGAATCAGGAGCTGCAAGCCAAGATTCATGAGCGAATTCGGCTTTATCAGCTTGCCGGAGAAGGATACGTTCTACCAATACAACTTCCTGCGGGAGCCGATTCGCTACAAGGACGAGATGGTGCAATTCCTTCCGTTCACCCGTGAATATATCGACAATGCCGAGCATGACAAATTGATCTATTACAGCCAGGTCTATAATTCCATGGCGCTCAAGTATTGGATTGAGTACTTCCGGAGCTTGAAGTGGACTTGCGCCGGCTCGCTCTATTGGAAATTCAACGATCCCGTGGCCGATGTTTCCAAAGGCTATTTCTTCCCTTCGCATATGTCTACGATCGACATGTACAAGCGTCCGAAAATGACCTACTATTACACGCGCAGAGCGTACGACGATCTGATCGTTGCCTTTGCGGAATCGGACGACGGCTTGGAGATTTATGCCTGCAGCGAGTTGCTGGAGGATGTCGAAGGAACACTGGCGATTTCCCGCCTGGATTTCTCTGGAAACGTTCTGGCGACGAAGACGATGCCGTGCACGGCCGCCAAAGACGCTGCGACGCTGCTGCACACTCTGTCTTGGGATGACTGCAAGGCGAACAACGCTTATCGTGAATATGTGAAAGTGGCGTTCATAACGCCTCGCGCTGTGTACGACAACCGTTACTTTTTTGCCGACATTGGCGAAATCAACAAGCTGGAGCTGGAAGATTCGGGCCTCAAGATCGTGCGCGCGAAGCGAAGCGGGGCCGAGATCAGGGTCGGATTGAAGACGGAGCGCTACGCGCGCCATGTCCGCCTGAACATTCTCGACAGACGTGCGGATTACAGCGACAACTATTTCGAGATGGACGCCGGGTCCGACAAAGAGATTACGATTTTGCTGAAGGACGCTGCAGGCATTGAAAATACGGTTCTTTACGTTGAAGGTGAAAATGTGAGCAGGCTGACGCTGTCATTGGCTGCGATATAACGATCACAGGAGGAGTGCACAATGGCGAATAACCCCTATCCGTTCGTGCAAGTAAGCGGAGAAGATTTCACGGTTGGCGGAGAGAAGATCGTATTTCGCGGCTTCGGGTTAGGCTCCTGGATGAACCTGGAGCACTTCATGATCGGACTGCCGGGCACGGACACGATGATCAAGCAAGCGTTCGCCGAAGTGTACGGCAAAGAGCGCAGCGATCAATTTTTCGACCGGTTTCTGCTGGAATTCGTGGACAAGCGCGACTTCGCTTTCCTGAAGAGCCTGGGCGTCAATTCCTTGCGGATCCCTTTCAATTATAAATATTTCATCGACGATCAGTATCCGGACCGCTATAAGGAAGACGGATTCCGGTATTTGGATCATGTCGTCTCCCTGTGCGAGCAGTTCGAAATCTACGCGATTCTGGACATGCATTCCGTGCCGGGAGGGCAAAATCCCGATTGGCATTGCGATACGTCCAGCGGACTTCCGCTATTCTGGGAATACGGAGCGCTGCGCGATACCGCAATCGGCCTGTGGGGGCATATCGCCCGCCACTATCGCGATAATCCCTGGGTGGCGGCTTACGATATCGTGAACGAGCCCTCGATGGTAACGAACGCCAAAGTGTTCAACGAGTTCTACGACAAAGTCATCGCGGAAATTCGCAAGCACGACCCGCACCACATTATTTTTATCGAAGGCAATCGGTTCACGACCGACTTCTCCATGCTGGACCCGGTCGACGATTCGCAGGTCGCCTACGAGTTCCACTTCTATCCCTTCGTTGACGAGCCGGCCGTGTTGTCTCCCGAGATGGATCGGGCGCGGCGCAAGGAAATCTTCGCCGCCGATTTCGACAAGCTGCTGAGCATCCGGGACAAGTACAAGCGGCCTGTGTGGTGCGGCGAGTTCGGGATCGTGCTGGAGCCGGAATCGATCGACTTTCAGGTTAGCATCATCGAGGACATGGTGGAGCTGTGCGAGGCGCATGATGTGTCGTGGGCGTTATGGACCTACAAGGACGCTGCCTGCATGGGCATCGTGTATCCCCGGAAGGATACGCCTTGGCGGCAGTTGACGAGCCGGATTCGGGAGGTGTGGGACCAGCACCGGGAGCAGGAGAAGGGAGAAGCGCTGGTCGATTATATGGCGCAAACCTATTTCCAGCCGATCTCCCAAGAGCTCCGATACCCGCTGCAATTCCGGATGCGCACGATCATGCAGGTGATCTGCGTGGAGCAGAACTTGAAGCCGTACCTGCGCAAGCTGCCGTGGGAAACCGCCTGCCGGCTGCCGGAATCGTTCCATTGGGACCAGTGCCAGTTATGTGACGAGTTGGCTGAGCTGGTGCGGAAGCATACCGGGGCTCGGTAAGATTCGGTTGACAAATCTAAAGATCTTCGCAAAATGGAAAGAAACGGCGCCAGCCTCAGTGAAGCAAAAGTTCATAAAAGTTGGCGGACGGCGGGCGGTTGGCAGAATAGTGAAGTAAAAGTTCATAAAAGTTGGCGGACGGTGGGCGGTTGGCAGAATAATGAAGCAAAAGTTCATAAAAGTTGGCGGACGGTGGGCAGTTGGCAGAATAGTGAAGTAAAGGTTCATAAAAGTTGGCGGACGGTGGGCGGGCAGTGGAATAGGTTGACAGGAGGAAGAAAAAAGAAGAACCTCGCCTCGTCGGATTTATCCCGGTGAAGCGGAGGTTCTTCTTTATAACGGCGCGCTTATTGTCCTGCGATCATCTGACGCAGCACAGTCTGCAGAATGCCGCTGTTGCGGTAGTAGTCGACGTCGACCGTCGAGTCAAGGCGGACGATTGCCGGGAATTCGAACGAGGTGCCGTCCTCGCGCCGCGCGGTAACGGTGATCGTCTGGCCCGGTGTTACGTCATTGGACAAACCGGATATTTCGAACGTTTCCCGGCCGATGATGCCGAGCGTCTTCCAGCTTTGACCCGGCTGGAACTGCAGCGGCAGCACGCCCATGCCGACGAGGTTGGAGCGGTGAATGCGCTCGAAGCTCTCGGCGATGACGGCTTTCACGCCGAGCAGGAACGTGCCCTTGGCCGCCCAGTCGCGGGAGCTGCCGGTGCCGTATTCCTTGCCGGCAATGACGATCAGGTTCGTGCCCGCGTCCTGGTACTTCATCGAAGCATCATAGATGGACATGACTTCATCCGTCGGCAGATAGGTCGTCACGCCGCCTTCGGTGCCCGGCGCGACCTGGTTGCGGATGCGGATGTTGGCGAACGTGCCGCGCATCATCACTTCATGATGTCCGCGGCGGGACCCGTACGAGTTGAAGTCTTTGCGCGCTACGCCATGCCCGGTCAGATACAGACCGGCAGGGCTGTCTGCCTTGATGTTGCCGGCCGGCGAGATATGGTCGGTCGTAACCGAATCGCCCATCAATGCCAGCACGCGGGCGTTCCTGATGTCCGCGATATCGCCAGGCTCCGGCCCCAGGTTCTGGAAGAACGGCGGGTTGGCGATATACGTCGACTTCGAATCCCATTCGTAAATTTCGCCCTTCGGCACCGGAATCTCATTCCAGCGCTCGTTCTGCGTGAAGACGTTCGCGTACTTGTCGCGGAACATCTGCGGGTTCAACGCTGTGCCGATCGCTTCGCGAATTTCATCGTTCGTCGGCCAGATGTCTTTCAGGTAGACCGGGTTATTATCGCTGTCGTAGCCGATCGGATCGTTCGCCAGGTCAATGTTGACGGTGCCCGCAAGCGCATAGGCGACGACCAGCGGCGGGGAAGCCAGGTAATTCGCCTTCACTTGCGCATGCACGCGGCCTTCAAAGTTCCGGTTGCCGGACAGCACGGCCGCAACGGTCATATCGTTGTCGGCGACCGCTTGACTGACCTCGTCGGGCAGCGGGCCGGAGTTGCCGATACAGGTCGTGCAGCCATAGCCTGCGACATAAAAGCCCAGCTTCTCCAAATACGGCAGCAGGCCTGATTTCTCCAGATAATCGGTGACAACAAGCGATCCAGGCGCCAGCGAGCTCTTCACGTATGCCGGTTTCTTCAGACCGCGCTCCACGGCCTTCTTCGCGACGATGCCTGCGCCGACCATGACGCTCGGATTGGATGTGTTCGTGCAGCTCGTGATGGCGGCAATGACAACAGCGCCTGCTCCAAAACGGCTGACTTCGCCGCCAGGATGGCTTACTTCCACCGATTCTGCAATCTTGCTGTCCGAAAGGCCGTAGCCGCCCTTCTCGATCGGGGTGCGGATAATGTCGTCCCACGCCTGTTTCATCGCAGTCAGCTCGATGCGGTCCTGCGGCCGCTTCGGACCGGCGAGGCTCGGCACGACGGTAGACAAATCCAGTTCGATCACGTCGGTGAACACCGGGTCCGCGGTCTCGTCGGTGCGGAACATGCCATTCGCCTTGTAATAGGCTTCGACAAGCGCGATTTGCTCCTCGTCACGGCCGGTCAGCCGCAAATAGTTCAAAGTCTCGTTGTCGACCGGGAAGAAGCCGATCGTCGCGCCGTACTCCGGCGACATATTGGCGACCGTGGCGCGGTCGGCAAGCGTAATGTTGGACAGGCCGGAACCGTAGAATTCGACAAACTTGCCGACAACGCCCTTCTTGCGCAACATTTCCGTAACGGTCAACGCAAGGTCGGTAGCCGTAGCGCCTTCTGCAAGACTGCCGGTCAACTTGAAGCCGATGACCTCCGGTATAATGAAATATAGCGGCTGTCCGAGCATGCAAGCTTCTGCTTCGATGCCGCCGACGCCCCAGCCGACAATGCCCAGACCATTGATCATCGTTGTATGGGAATCTGTGCCGACAAGCGAATCGGGGAATACTTCGACAACGCCGTCTTTGCTCTTCGTTGCGGCTACGGATGCCAGGTACTCCAGGTTGACCTGGTGCACGATACCGGTAGCCGGAGGCACGGCGCGGAAGTTGTCGAACGCAGTTTGCGCCCAGCGCAGGAAGCGATAGCGTTCCTCGTTGCGCTCAAATTCGAAGTTCATGTTCATCTGCAACGCATCTGGGGTACCGAATACGTCAACCATGACAGAGTGGTCGATGACCAGATCGACAGGAACGAGCGGGTTGATCTGTTTCGGATCGCCGCCCGCTTGCTTCACGGTGTCGCGCATGGCCGCGAGATCCACAACGACGGGAACGCCGGTGAAGTCTTGCAGGACGATCCGGGCGGGAATGAGCGGTATTTCCTTGTCTTCGCGCTCTTCTGCCCAGCCAGCGAGCTGCTTGATGTGCTCCTGCGTGATGCTGCGTCCGTCGTATTGGCGAACCGCCGCTTCCAGCAGCACTTTAATCGAGAACGGAAGTTTGGATACAGGCCCCAAGCCTTGCTCTTCCAGGGCTTGCAATCGATAGTACCGGTACGATTGTCCGGACGACTGCAGGTTGGCTTGGGTTTCAAATGGCAGTTTAGACAACAGAATAGCCTCCTTGCATGTATGTCGTTCCACTCCGTGAAACGCAATTTCATATTAGTGCCTCTTGTAAGTATACCTTCTCGCACGTGCGCCGTAAAGGCTTTTTGCTTTAGCATCCACCCGCAGGCAAAGTTTCATCCGCAAGGGCGCGAATCTTCCTGCGCTGGAGTCATGTCCGGGCCTTGTCGCGAATAAAATAGAGGGACGCCATCCGGAGCCCGGCGGCCAAGCGGAAGGGAGGAAGGTACGGGTGACCTCGCCAAAAGACATGCAAGAGGGCTGGAAGCAAACATTGGTGAATTACGTGAATGCATTAAATGAAGCAGGCTTGCAGAGAAATGGACAGCTGCGGCAAATGTTGACGGATCCGCAGCACCGGCGCCGCTTGGCCGCGCGATTGGCGGAAGAAGCCAGGCGCGAAGCGGCCAGAGGGATCAAAGTCACGCGCAGCGAAGTCCGGGTCAGCATCGAACGCCGAGAAGCGACCGGCGAGCGCGATGCTTCGGCAGACATCGCGATGCATATCGTCAGAACCTGCGAGCAATGGGGCATCCCGTGGCAGGAAGAGCGCGTGGAGCGCGAGCGAATCCGCTTCGTGCGTGCGGGGAGCGAATGGCGGCTGGACACGGTTGAATTGCTCGGACCTGAAGGGCGCCGTCAAGTGATGAGCGGGCTTGCCCTGACAGACACGCCAGACGACCTGTATGAGCGGCGCGATGCGATGCCTTCGCTTCCTTATATTAATGTGCAGCCTGGAAGCGGGACTCGGTCGCGAGTATACGCGGGAGGCGATTCGGATCCCGACAGGAGCGGATTCGATTTCTATCGGCAAGCAAGCGCAGGCGTCTATGATGCCTATAGCCGGAGAACGCCGTACAAGCGGGAAGAAGCCGCCGCATATGCCGAAAGATGGTGGAAGGAGCAGAACCCCGCTTACGAGAATTTCGAAGTGAATTGCACGAATTATGTTTCCCAATGTCTCTTTGCAGGCCAGGCGCCGATGAACTATACTGGGAGAAGAGAATCGGGCTGGTGGTACAGCGGCAAGTCGAACGGCCGCGAGATGTGGAGCTATAGCTGGGCGGTCGCGGACAGCCTGCAGCGCTATTTGCCGCGTCCTCGCGGGGCGGGGGTGCAGGCGGAAGAGGTCGATCGCCCGGATGCGCTGCAGATCGGCGATGTCATCTGCTACGACTGGGACGGCACCGGACGATTCGGGCACAATACGATCGTAACTGCCCATGCACCGGACGGCGCGCCGCTCGTGAATGCCAATACGGTCAGCAGCCGCCATCGATATTGGGATTACCGGGATTCTTACGCTTGGACGGAGAGAACGCGGTACCGCTTCTTGCGCATTGCCGATTATTTTTGAACAGGCTTGACGGAGGGGAATCATGGGGAACAAGATACGCGTCGGCCTCGTATACGGCGGTCGCTCGGGGGAACACGAAGTGTCGCTGCAGACCGCGCTGGCGGTGCTGCAAGCATTCGATTATGACAAGTATGAACTGGTGCCATTCTATATCAATACGGCCGGGCAATGGCGTTCGGGCGCACGTCTGGCGGCGCCTCCCGCTTCCGTCGGCGAGCTCAGGCTGGGGAGCGGCGCCGCTTCGGCTGCCGCCGATGCCGATCCAGCGCTGCCTGCGCTTCTTGGCGGCATGACGGAACGCTCGCTGCAAACTTCTGACGGCGGCGGGTCCGTCGTCGACGTCATGTTTCCGCTGCTGCACGGCACGTTCGGCGAAGACGGCACGATCCAGGGGTTGTTCGAGATGGCGGGCCTGCCGTATGTCGGAGCGGGCGTGCTCGCCTCTTCCGTCGGGATGGACAAGGTCGCGATGAAAATGATGTTCGCGCAAGCGGGTCTGCCGCAGGTGGAATTCCGATACTTCACCCGTCACGATTGGAAGCATCGCCGCGATGTTTGCATCGAAGAAGCCGAGGCGCTGGGGTACCCTTGCTTCGTAAAGCCGGCCAACCTGGGGTCGAGCGTCGGCATCTCCAAGGCGCGCAACCGGGAAGAATTGGCCGAAGCGGTGGAGACCGCGCTGCGTTACGACCGGAAGGCGATCGTCGAGGCGTTCGTCGACGGGCGCGAGATCGAAGTCAGCGTGCTGGGCAACGATGAGCCCCGGGCCTCCGTGCCTGGAGAAATTCTCAGCTCGAACGAGTTCTACGATTATAAAGCGAAGTACGTCGACGGCAAGTCCGTGATGGAAATTCCGGCGAACATTCCGGCAGAGACGGCGGAGGCGGTCCGCGCCATGGCGCGAACGGCGTTCCGGGCGATCGACGGCTCCGGCTTGTGCCGCGCGGATTTCTTCCTTCGCCGCTCGGACGGAGCGATCTTGATCAACGAAGTGAACACGATGCCCGGCTTCACGCCGTTCAGCATGTACCCGCTGCTGTGGAAGGAATCCGGCGTCTCCTATCGGGAGCTGCTGGACACGCTCATCCGGCTCGCCATCGAGCGCTTCGAGGAGAAGCAACTGCTCGATTACGCCGGCGACGGCGGACAGTAGACGGAGGGCGGGTTATTTATCGCGTGCCAAACGGCTTCACCGCCCTTCAAGGGACGGGGAGGCCGTTTATTCTTTCCGAAACTGTGCTAGGCCTGCCTGCTTGCTGTTGCAGATGGTAGGCATCATTTGCGATCATCGAATGTATGTCTTGTCTATGACGCATTTTGCTGCAAAAAGTGCAGTTCTTTTCCGTTAGATTCCTCGATTCTTCGCGATGAACTGCATAACGTACAGTTGATCTCTACCGAACATTGTAAATGAGCAGGGAACAGGCTCATTCAACTGTACATTATGCTGCTCTTTGACCTGATTACTCACTACCCAGGAATACCGCCTGCACCTTTTACATCTCTTTGCACCCATACCATTCAGGAAACTCCCCAATTCGAGAACCGGGAGGAAGCCGTGCTCTATTTGTGTACGTGGGCGGAGCAGTCGTTCAACGTCGTGCAAGCCGTCCTGCTGGCGGAATTCGATGGCGTGGTGACGATGGACAACGCCTCCGGGAGCAGGCCGATGACGATCGATGCGGACGGCCGGACCGATCCCGCCGCGCCGGATGCGAAAAGCGAATATAAGCTAGTAGAACGATCCTGAAGTAACGTTATTTATACTCTGTAGCCGGGTTTTGTCGGGTTAGGGACCACGTTCGCAGTCGCTGGGATGCTGCAACCGGGTTTTGTCGGGTTAGGGACCACGTTCGCAGTCGCTGAGGTGCTGTAGCCGGGTTTTGTCGGGTTAGGGACCACGTTCGCAGTCGCTGAGGTGCTGTAACCGGGTTTTGTCGTCTTTCTTAGATTTGAAGGGCATGATATCTCTCCGGTCGAAATGTTCTATGAACATTACACCACAAACTTTTTTGGGAATATAGTTGCATTATTTATGGATCGTTATACTAGTAAGTGTCTATGCGAGCGTGGGCGATCGAAGCGGGAGCAATGTGCAGGCGGCATAGCTGGGTCGCGCGCCGAACCTATGAGATGGAGTTGTCTGTCGGGACCGGCTGGTTATCCATTCACGCGACTTTTCACGTTTCCCAAATGATGCCGCATAAGGGTATAATCATATTCAGATGCATGCAGATCAGGGGAAGGTGGAGTCGCCATGGGTTTCCAAACGGAGTTCAACAGCGTGTGCAAGTTCAAGTCTGAGCAGGAGCTTTACGAGTTGCTTGAATATGGCAAGTGCAAGATGGTCAAGCGGGATTTCCGCGTCTATCCGACCGGGCAAAAGGTGATCGCCTACGCGCCGGATAACCGGGCCGTCGCCATCGTGCGCATCATGGTATCCATCGCGGAGATCAATTTCCAGGGCGAAGAAATCACGCAAGTCGAGATGGAGTTGATTCGCAAGCTGACGGAGGAAGAGGCGCGCGTCCAGACGGCGCTGGCGCACGAGATGTTCTTCGGCGAGCAGGCGTAGGGTACGAACAAGATTATAGCTGCACACAGAGAGAGGGATGCCGCAAGCAACAGTCGCGGCGTCCTTCTTTTGGCATGAGCATCAAAGCCTTTTGTGCCGGATTGAGCGAGAGTAACTCAAATGGATCGTGTAACTCGGCGTTCGGGGCTTGGATGAAAGGGAATTGCCCGATGGGGCTGGGTAACTCGATGCTCGAAGGCGCTGCAAGCCGGAGCTACCTGGTTGGGTTGGGTAACTCGATGCTCGAAGGCGCTTCAAGCGGGAATTACCCGATTTGGGAGACTGTCGATTAATGGATAACAGCATGCATTGCGCACGAAGCATCGCTTTTTAGCATAGCCATCCATCGCAACGGAACACAGCGCCGTTATTCGGTGAAGAGGGTTCCGCTCTGGATTTTAACGGAACACAGCGCCGTTATTCCGCGGTTTTACAGTGATTTTGGCAACGTTTGTTGCTAATAAAGGCCCACCGTTCCGTTAGCTTTTCCAAAACACCCTTTATTGCCGATTAAGGCTTCTGAGTTCCGTTGCGCTGCCCACACAGGTTGTTTTGCCCGATCCACAATTAATCGACAGTCTCATTGTCGGGTAATCGGACGCCATCGAAGAGGAAGCTGATGATATCGTCAAAATGACGGGGTGCGGCGGTCGGTCGAGGAAAATAGTGATGATGAACGTTAAAACGGCGGGTGCGGCGGTCGGTCGAGGAAAACAGGCGATGACATCGCCAAACCGCCTAACTGGCGGGGCACGTGGGAAGTTCCGGATATCCTCAAAACCAAAAAGAATCGTCAGGGCACTATGAAGCGCCCTGACGATTCTGCTGTACGGCCAGACGACTAACGAACCGGGCGGTGAAAGCGCTCTGTGAGAATGAATGGGCAGCCATTTGTCTGATTATTGCCCGATTCCGTCATTCGCCTGTGTCGTCGATCAGTCCCGCCTGGATCAGCAGCGTGCGGAGCAGGATCGCCGTTTCCGCTCTCGTTATGCTCGCGTCAGGACGCAGCGTGCCCCGATATCCGTGGACAAGTCCGCGCTTCACGGCTGCTGCAGCCGCAGGCGCCGCCCAGGCGCCGACCCGCCCGCCGTCAGAGAAGGCGGACAGCGTATCCGCTTGATCGGCCGCGCTCATGTCGGTATCCAGCCCTGCCAGCTTCATCGCGTTCGCGGCGATGACGAACGCCTCCGCGCGCGTAATCGTCTTGTTCGGACGGAAGGTACCGTCCTCGTAACCTCGCACGATGCCGTATTCCGTCGCTTTTGCCGCGACACCTGCATACCAGGCCCCGTCGGCAATGTCGCTGAAGTTCGCGTTCGCGCCGCGATCGGATAAGCCGAGCGCCCGGATCACGATCGACAGGAATTGCGCGCGGGTGATAGGGGCATCAGGGTCGAACAGGCCCGCGCCCGCTCCGCTCACGATGAGTCTCGACCCCATATCCGCAACCGCCTGCTCCGCCCAGTGGCCTGCCATATCCGCAAATTCCGCCGCATTCAGGATCAAGGCATACGTGCTGTTCGTCAAGCTGTTGACGATAGCGACGTATCGACCGTCTCGCTGGCTGACATAGGTCGGCACGTGCCGGACGTTCCCGTCGTTCTCCAGGACGACCGCAGTCGTGATGCGCGACGGGTCCGCGCCTGCTGGCAGCGGAATTTCCCGCTCGACGTAAGTGTCGAAGCGATCCGCTTCCAAGGATTGCTCGCCATAGGACACCGTGACGAAGAAGTCGACGGGAGGCGCCGCCACGAGGAAGTCGCCCTCCTTGGCAGCTTCCTCCAGCAGCGCGCGTTTGCCCGCATCGCCTTGGGCGATGTGCACGCGGACCGTCAGTCGCGCTGTGTCGATCGTGCCGCCGAACGATTGTGCCAATTGGCTGACGGGCAGCTTCGCGGCCGGAATCCGGTAGGTGCCAAGCGGCGTTTGCAATTCCAGCGTGCCCGACTGCCGGCCAAGCGCGGCAACGGCGTCTCCGGACAGTTCAACGTAAATTTGATCCGCCTGCCCGGTGACGGGAATGACGATCGTCGGGCTCGCTGCGCCCTCGATTTGCGCTGCCAGGCGGGAAGCGTCTACGGTCACGGCGATCGTGCTTTGCCCTTCCTGCTCTGACAGCTTGCTCGAAGCGATCCGCTCATGGCGCTGCCCGTTCACGATGACTTCGAACCCTTCATCCCGGGGTTCTTCTTCGTCCGGTTCCTTCTCGTCCGGCTCCTCCTGCGAATCGTCGCCGGGGTCCGGCGCCCGCGTGACGCTGACGGTATACGATTTCTTCGTCACGCCGTCCTGCGCGGTCACTTCCACCCGAATCGGGTTGTTTCCTACGACGAGCGCCATGTCAACCGGTGTACCGCTGAGCGTTGGCTGACCATTCACGGTCATGCTCGCGAAGGTGTCGTAAACCGCTGCCGTCACCGTAACGCTGCTCGCCGGATAGGGAACATTCGCCGTATAATGGACCACATCCGGGTGGAAGATCGGCTGCATTTTACCGTCTGTCAGCGTCAAATTCGCCAGATCTGCATTGTCGCTGTCGACAGGCGGCGGGCTCTCCTCGGCCGTCGTGAACGTCCATGCTCCTGCGTCGGTAACGCCTGCAAACGCGACACTGTCGGCATTCACGAAAGCCCCGGCCTCGACCAGCACATAATACGCCGTCCCGGGATTCAATTGCCCTGCCAGTCGATACCCGTAAGTCGCGCCCGTGACGGAAACGTCAACCGGATTCGCAGCATCGATCGCTTCGACGAGGCTGTCATCGGCCTGCTTCCGCACGATCAACTGCTTGCCGGGCATGGCCGATACAGATTCGTTGAAAGTCAACGACAACTGCGCATCGACCGCAACGCCGCCCGCGCCAGCTTCCGGCGAATACGCGACGGCAAGCGGCGGGGCAGGCTGATCCGCTGCCGTTACGGGGCCGATAGCATCGCTGAACACCGCTTCGCCTGTCAGCTTGCCGGACCGCGCCTTCGGCGTTACCTCGAACAGGATATACTTGCCGATCTGGTCGGAACCGAGCGTCAATGTGCTGCCCGATTCGCCGGCAACGACGGCGAGGTTCGAGCCGGATGCGTCATCGGCGGTATACCAGCGGAACGTCGAATCGCCTTCCGCATCGCCGTCTGAGTCGTCGTACGTATAGTTTGCGGTTAGCGTGAAGTCAACTTTCGGCGTGCCGGTCGCCTGGACGCCGCTCGCGGTCGGTACGTCGTTCGCGGCGTAAGCCATCACGGAGATTCGCTGCCCGTTCCCCTCATCTTCAAAAGCGACATAAGGGATACCGTTCATGAAGGCGATCGACGGCTCTGCGGCCATCCTTGCGGAGAAGCCCCGGCTGCCTACCTCCTCCCAGCGGCTGCCGGTATATTTCATGACGGTAGCCCGATTATGCTCGTCGGAATCCATATAGGCTACGTATGGCTCACCCTCGAAGACGTCGAGCGACGTGTAGAACGCCTGGTCCGCCGAGAACCCGGCTGCGCCAACGGATGTCCATTGACCGCTGACTGCATCGAACTTCATGACCGCCGCCTCGCGCGCCAAGTTTTCGTATGCAACGTACAGCGTTCCGTCCTCGATGACGAGAGACGTATCGAAGGCGAAATCATTCGTGAACCAGCGTGGGCCGACCTTGGACCATGTGTTGCTCGACGCATCGTACTTCAACACGGTGGCTCCGAAGCCGGGATAGACGTAATCCTGATAACCCAGGTATGGCGTGCCGTCATCGATGAAGAGGGAAGGCGTAGAGATGTCCCCTTCCGACACCCCGCCCGGGTCGCCCAGAGCCGCCCAGTTCCCGGTTCCGGCATCGTAGCGTACCGTCATCGCTTTGTTGTCGGGGTCTGCCCCCCTGTAGGCGACATAAGGGATGCCGCCATCCACGAACAGGGTTGGATCGCTGTCCTCTCCGGCGGTCAAGGGAGCGCCGACAGCCGCCCAACCGCTGTCCCCACTGCCGTCGAATTTCATAACCGCGACTTGCACGTCTGCGCCCGCGCGTTGTTCATAGGCGACGTAAGGGATGCCGCCATCCACGAACAGGGATGGGGAGCGCACACCGGCGGCCGTGAAGCCCGGCGTTCCGATCGGCATCCATCCCGTCGCGGCATCCGCGTATTGCATGACCGTGATGCGGTCGTCGCGCGTCCGGTCCACATAAGCGACATATAGCGCGCCGTCGTCATGGAACAAGTCCGGCGAGCCGGCCGCGCCGTCGGACAATCCGACATGGCCGACATGGACCCAGTCGGCCGCGCCGTCCGCCGCGGTCGTGAAGTTCCAGCGCGACGCGCCCGCAATCGCCATGTTGGGCCGATCTTCCGTATCGCGGAACGCGCCGGCTTCCACCGTCAAATAGTATCCGGTTAAGGGAGCGAGTACTGCGAACGGCATGATCGACACGGTGGCGCCCGCGACCGTCACTCGATCCGCATCGTTCACATCAATCGATTCCACCAGGCGGCCGCCCGCGGACTTGCGCAACTCGATCCGCTTGCCCACTGCCGGCGTTACGTCATCGCTGAAGACGATCGTCAGTGCAGTGCCAGTCGCGATGTTCTCCGCATTGTCGGACGGAGACAGCTGAACGATTTCCAACTTCGACTCCACGAGATTGTCGGCCGTGACCGCGTCGTCGTCCAGCTTGTTGCCGGCCAGGTCCCGCAATGGCGAAGCGACGCCGGCTTCATAACTCACGGTTACCGTCTGTCCGGCCTTAATCGGTTCGGCGAGCACGAGTGTCAGCGTTCTCGTCTCGTCGCCGATCCGGAAGCCGTCCGCCTCCACGACGGACACGGGATCGCTATCCGCCTGAACGAGAAAGTGCACGAGCACGTCCGCATCCATTGCGATCTTCTCCTGAAAGACGATCTCGACCCGATCGCTGGACTCATTCTTGACACTGGCGCTCTTGAACGCCGGCGGCGCCTTGTCGAAGGCGATCAGCGCCGGATAGCCGGTCCGATCGTCGAGCTGCCACACGCCGGAGAAGTCCCAGCCCGCGTAGGTGCTTTCCCGTCCCATCTCGGCTGTCGTCTGCGGCTCGCCTCGCCCGTGATCGGATTGTCCTGTCGTCATTCTGTCATAATAGCCCCCGGTTACAGTGCTGTCCCCCGACAGCGCCCCGACCAAGCCGCCGCCTTCTTCTATAAATAACGGAGAGACATTCCCTTTCGCATAGCTGCGGTAAATTTGCGAGCCGTTCTCCGCAAGCCCGATCAACCCTCCGAACTGCGATGCTCCGGAAACCGCGCCCCGAGCATAGCTGTCAGCGGTCGAACTGCCGGACAGATAACCGATCAACCCGCCCACTTTCGGCCCGAATCCTCCGGCGATGTCGCCGGAGGCGAAGCTGAGTTCCACGGAACTGTCCAACGCGTCGCCAACGAGCCCGCCAATGTTGTAATCCCCGCTTACAGAACCGGTCGCGAAACTCAGGCTGATTTCCGCAGCGTCTTCCAAACTTCCGACCAGCCCGCCAATTTGCGAGCCTCCCGAAGCATCGCCTGCGGCATGACTATTCGTCACCGAGCCTCCTGACATGCGTCCGATCAAGCCGCCGACGTACATGTTGTAGCTTGCCGTCACGTTGCCCTCTGCATAGCTGTTTGCTACTGCGGTATTCACGGAACTGCCGATCAGCCCGCCGTTTGTTCCTCCGCCTGTGACGTCGCCGCTGGCATGACTGCCGTCGATCGCGGAGTCGGCCGCGCTGCCGATTAACCCGCCTCCGCCGGACATGTTGTAGGCGGCGTTTACACCGCCTTCGGCGTAGCTGTCCGTGACGGTGCCATCCTTCAGTTCGCCGACGAGCCCGCCGTATTTGCCGTTTCCGCCTTCCACATACGCGCTCGAACGGCTATTCTCGATCAGTGAACCCGCCAAGCCGTTGCCGATCAGCCCGCCGATATTGGCGAATCCGGAAACGGCCACCGTCCCCCCGCCAATGTGAACGTTGCGTACGGTTCCCGACAGCTGCCCGGCCAAAGCGCCAGCCGCGTTCAAAGAGTACGAACCGGTTACGGCAGGCGCTTGCAGCGTCAAATTTTCGATGACGCCTGCCGTGCCGATGTTGCCGAACAACCCGGCTTCGGACTGGAACGTGTCGCCCGTATCGACGGCGAGCCCGGATATCGAATGTCCCGCGCCGTTGAAATGCCCGGTGAACGGGTCCGAATACCACCAGCCGAATTCATTGGCATAATTGCCGATCGGCGTCCAGTTGCCCGTCAGCGAGATATCGTTGCCGAGTTCATACCAAGCCCCAAGATTGTTGCGCACGAGGTCGAGATGCTCCGCGTCTGTGATAATATACGGATCTCCCTCGATGCCATGGCCCACCATGGCTTCCGGCGACAGCGCTGCCAGCGCCCGATCCGGCGGCAAGAGCATGAATCCCTGAACGGCCATAGCGACCGCGAGCAGGAGTGATACGGCTTGCCGACGGAAGCGACCGATACGTCGTCCCGGTCTGATGGATGTCAGAACTCCCTTTGCCACTTTCATGTCACGATTCCCCTCGTTTCCCTTTATTTCAACGCGATTCGACAGCAGTCCCGACCATCCTAATTCATTGCGCCTTAAAGAAATCTTAAAACGTGTCGGAATCGGCGGATTTCAGTTTGCTCCGTGCGGCAGGAACGAGGCGGAATCGTGTCGAATTGGGAACCGTAACCGGAATGTGCCAAGGAGACAAACTCGATGATTCGTGTCCTGTTGATCGACGACGAAGAAGATGCGTTAAACCTGTTGGAAATATTGCTGGGCCAAGTCGGGGGCGTTGAAGTTGCCGGCAGGTATACGGACCCGGCGCGGGCGATTGCAGCATTGCTGACGATCCCGGTCGATGCCGTATTCCTCGATCACCAGATGCCGGGGATGACCGGGATGGAAGCCGCGCGGCGGATGAGGCTGCTGAAGCCCGATATTCCGATCGTATTTACGACGGCGCACGCAGAATATGCGGTTGAAGCGTTCGATATCCAATCGACCGATTATTTGCTCAAACCGATCTCCTTGCACAGGATGGAGCGCTCCGTGTCGCGAATCAGGCAATCGTTGCCCGCGCGGCGAGAGATGGTAAGGCAGCTTGCCGACGAGCGGCCTTATATCCGCGCAATGGGCGGCTTCTATGTCGAGACGCCTGCGCCTGCCAACACGGCCGGCCTTCTGCCGTGGAAGACGAACAAGGAGAAAGAACTGTGCGCGCTGCTCTACCACCATGGCGGGATGCCCGTGGACGCCGCGCACATCATCGAATCGGTCTGGCCCGAATCGCAATTGGATAAAGCCAAGACATATATGTACACATGCTTGTCTTACTTGCGCAGAAGCTTGAAGCAGCATGGCATTCCGGCGAGCATAGGCAAGACCGGAAGCGGGTTCGCGTTCCTGTCCGAAGGTCTGGCGTCCGATGTGTCCGAACTCGAGACGGCGCTGGAACAAGCCGTGCAGACCGGGCATTCGGATGAACGGCTGTACGGCACGATTGTCGACCTGTACCGCGGCGGCTATATGGAAGGATGCGACTACCGGTGGGCGCTAACGAAGCAGGAAGCGCTCAAGCACCGCTATATTCGCGCGCTGCGCAGCTTCCATGGCCGATTCCGCGAATGCGGCAACAGGGAGCTGGCGGCGGACAGCCTGCAGCGCGTGCTGGCGGTCGCGCCCGATGCCGAATCGGACGGCCGCGAATTGATCCGGCTGCATCTGGCAGGCGGCAATCGGGGCGAAGCGCTGCGCGTCTATCGCCAGTTGGAACAGGCCGTCCGGCTTCACCTGGGCGTCGAGCCGGAGGAGGAGACGCTGCAATTGGCGAGCCAACTGACGGGGGGCCGGGCGAGCGGATGAGAACGAGATGGATGGCGGCGTTCGTCACGCTGGCGATATTGGCGGCAACCTACACGCTTTATTTTGTTTATTTCTCGGCGAACGACAGGCAGACGCCGTATGCGGCGGCCGGGGTGCTGGATTTGTCCGGATGGGGCTTCGAGGAAGACGGCCTGGTGCCGCTCGACGGCGAGTGGGCGTTCTATCCGGACAAGCTGCTCGGACCGGAGCATTTTGCTGCCTCCGCCGTTGCGCCAGCAAGCGGACAAGAGTCGGAGCGCATCCAGGTGCCCGGATCGTGGTCCGGACATATGAACGCACTGGGGGCGGCGACGTATCGGTTATCCGTCAAGCTGGGCGATATCGCATCCGGCCCTTCCGCCGTCTACGGCCTGAAAACATCGTCCATTCAAATGGCAAGCCTGATTTATGTGAACGGCGAAGCCGTCGGCGGCAACGGGAATCCGGCGGTCACGCGGCAGAGCGGCTCGGCGAACAAGCCGTTCACCGCGTATTTCGCGCTGCGGCCCGGGTGGAACGAGATCGTCGTACAGGCGGCCAACTATCATTTTCCCGCCGTCAGCGGCATCAGCGAATCAATCTATCTGGGGACGGCCGCGCAAATCTCGGGTCTTCGCGACAGAGCCATGGCGCACGATTGGGTTACGATCGCTTCGTTCCTGATCATGGGCCTTTATTTCATCGGACTGTTCTCCCAGCGCCAGGACGACCGCTCGCTGCTCGCGTTCGGCACAGCCTGCGTATGCATCGCCCTGTTCTCCGCAACAAGAGGGGAAAGGGTGCTGTACAGCCTGTTCGAAGACGCGCCGTTCTGGCTCTACGTCCGCGTTCAGATTTTGTCGGCGCTCGGGGCCGGCATGTGCTTCCTCTTATACGTTCACCTGGCGTTCCGGCCGTTCTGTTCCCGCTGGCTCGTGCGGGTCGGGCTTGGCGCGGGTGCGCTGATGATCGTGCTGTCCGCCGTGTTCCTGCCTCATATGATGACAGGAGGGTATCGGCAACTGGTCACGGTCTATTCCACGTTTCCGCTGCTGTATGTCATTTACGTCTTCGTAAAAGCCGCCTTTCACAAGGTGGAGGGGAGCTTGTACCTGGTCGTCGCGGCGATCGGCTTGAACGCCTATGCGCTGATGCAGAACCTGAACGTCTATTTTTCCGTCTCCATCTATCGGGTCGTGCCGTTCGAGCCGTTCCTGTTTCTGCTGATGATTGCCTTGCTGATGTCGCTGCGGTTCTCCAATGCGTTCCGTCAGATCGAGAAGCTGTCCGTGCAACTGTTGAAAGCGGACAAGCTGAAGGACGATTTCCTCGCCCGCACCTCCCATGAATTCAAGTCGCCGCTGCACGGCGTCACGCATATTGCCGAATCGCTGCTTAGCGACGCCGTACAGCCGCCGACGGACCGGCAGCGCGAGAAGCTGCAGCTCATTGCCGGCATCGCGGACAGGCTGTCGAAGCTGGTGTTCGACATTCTGGATTTCTCGAAGCTGAAGCAGGGGGAGCTGTCCGTCGCGCCTGCGCCGGTCGATGTCCGCTCGGCTGTCGAGGTGAACATGCGCATCTATGCCTACCTGTGCGAGAATCGTCAAATCGCGCTGGAGAACCGGGTTCCCGAACAACTGCCGTACGTCTATGCCGACGAGAGCCGGTTCAGTCAAATTATCGGCAATCTGCTCGACAATGCGGTGAAGCATACGAACAACGGCCGCATTGTCGTAACGGCATCGCACAAAGGCGAAACGGTGGAAATTTCGGTTGAGGACACGGGCGAGGGGATCGATGAACGGGATCTGCCGCACTTGTTCGAGGAGTTCAAAGCGTTCGATACGACGATGGCGCACCGGGGCTTCGGGCTTGGCTTGTCGATCGTCAAACAGCTTGTCGAACTGCAGCAAGGTAAAATATCGGTTGCTTCCAAGCGCGGAGTCGGCACGACGTTCACGTTCACGCTCCCGGCCGCCGCAGACCGCACCCGCAAGCCGGAGCCGCCCCGGACGGAGCGGCTGAAGCCGCTCGAACCGGCTTACACGCTGGCAACTCCGTATTACTTGCAGCAGCACGGACGGCATACCGTCCTGATCGTGGACGACGAACCCGTGAACCTGAAAGTGCTGATGGACGCACTGGAGCCCTTCGGCTATGACGTCATTGCCGTCAAGAACGGCGAAGAGGCGCTCGCACAGCTCGGCCGGCCGCAGCGGATCGATCTGGTCATCCTCGACCTGATGATGCCGGGGATGTCGGGCTACGAAGTATGCAGGCGCATTCGCACGGAATACACGCTGCTTGAGCTGCCGGTGCTGATGGTGACCGCGGCCATCCAGACGCAGGATAAAATGGCGGCGTTCGAAGCGGGGGCGAACGACTATTTGCCGAAGCCGTTCGATCTGGCGGAATTGAAAGCGAGAATGGGCGGCCTGCTGGCGTTGAAGTCGACCTTGGCCAAAGCCGTCGACCTGGAAGTCGCGTTCCTGCAGTCGCAGATCAAGCCGCATTTTTTGTTCAACGTGCTCAACAGCATCGTCGCCACCAGCTACACGGACGCGGACCGCTCCAGGAAATTGACGGAGCAGCTATCCGAATATTTGCGCGGCTCTTTCCGCTTCAACCACCAGGACAATCGCATCCCCTTCCGTGAGGAATTCGACTTGATCCTGACATATGTCGGCATCGAGCAAGCTCGCTTCAAGGGCCGGATCCGTTTCGAACATGACATTGCCGAAGAGGCATA
>Ga0206106_100462_pt1 | contig 30107 bp, 25 predicted proteins | sample 1B1ome_FD_148677 | JGI IMG/M metagenome (GOLD analysis project Ga0206106, IMG submission 148677) | Enriched microbial communities from leaf-cutter ant dump, University of Wisconsin, Madison, United States - 1B110A | ecosystem: Environmental > Terrestrial > Nest > Insects nest > Nest dump | place... | reverse complement strand
AAATCGCTCAATTTATTTAACAGCTTTTCTTTTACAATACAGGCTTTTGTTTGCTGTCGGTTTTTATCCTTCGCAAACATTAATATATTCACATCTACGGTAGCGCTTTCAAATATCTTTTGCCCGGCAAAGTCTATCAATAAAAGCGGATTGGTATGTTCTGCAAAAAACTTACGGGTACTTTCTCCATAACCGGCACGCATCCATTTGTTCGAGGTAATAAAACTCAACACTCCTTTAGGTTTCAGTAATTGCCAGCCTTTTTCGTAAAACAAGGAATAAATATCGCCGGTACGGGCAAAAGTTTTGTACTCGCAATGCTGATATTGTTTTGCAAGCTTTCCACCATCATTTTGTAACTGTATATACGGCGGATTTCCAATCACCACATCAAAGCCGCTTTTCAAACCAAACATCCATTCCGCATCAAAAAACGGGGAGCTGCTGTTTTGGTCGTAGGGATTCCACAGCGCTAATTGTTTGGCATCTTCAGGGGCATAGTCTCCATTTTGTTCCAGTAGTATGGCTAATTCTTCTCTAAATTCTTTATCTTCCTTTCGGAGTTCTTTTTTCTTTTGTACCGAACCGGGAGAAAAGTGTTTATGCCGTATTTCTAAGAGCGACTTCTTCAAAACCTCTATTTGTGGGTCTTCAAACAAAGTAGCTACAAAATCGCCTTCTTTCTTCTTTTTAACACCTAGCAAAGTATTTGCCGCTACAAATTTGGTTTCTAAGTTGGGCAAGGTAATTACTCCATAATTTTTTTTGGTCAAATCTTTTTCGCCTTGCTCCACAATCAATGAAATAAAGAAACGAAGCTTACTTATTTGTGCCGCTATGGTTTGCAGGTCCACACCGTAAATGCAATTTTCAATCAGGTGCAGTTTCAGCTTGTACATATCCAACTTTTCTGCCACGCCAATTTTTTCGAGCAAGGCAATAATACCGTTTAAAATTCCCATAGGGAAAGCGCCCGAACCGCAGGCAGGGTCGAGGATTTTCACTTTCAGTAAAGCGTCGTAAACAAATTTTGCGTAGTGGTCTGAACTATGGTTTTTATGATTAAATGATTCGCCTGAATGCTTATCGAACAATTCGTTTACATACTTTTTGTAATCATTTTTATCATAAGCATCAGGTAAATCAAGATTCAGACAATAGGCTTGTAAACTTTCACTCACCATATAGTCCACTATTTCACGGGGCGTGTAAAAGCTACCCGACTGTTTTCGGGCTGTTTCTTTTGTTTCGCTGTTGAATGCACCTAACAGGTTTTCAAACACATTGCCCAGCAATTCCGGGTCAAGTGCCACCTGTACATCTTCCGGGGCGTGTTCTTCTACCGTAAAATTGTAGCGTTGCAGTAATGGAATAATCCCTTTTTCTTCGTGGAAAAACACAGTGTTCGGGATAAAAGCCCTGTGCTTAAAATTACCATTGGCACTGCGTTTATCATTCCGGCTAAAGCCATCTAAAAAATATTTCTTCCCCTCGGCATCTTCTTTATCCAGACATTCAAACAAGCCGCCATTCAAAAAAGGAATGGATTTGAATAAGTCTATTATTTCATTTTCCGAAATGCTGAACATTTCATCATAGCGATACAGCGTTTTAATATCCCGAATAGTTTTTGTTTTGGCAAAGGCTCTTTCGTCTATGGCTTTATTGAGCGTGGCAAAAAACAGGTTTTGGAGAATAGCATTGTAATAATTGCCTTCGGTATTGCTTTGCGGGTTAAGTTCCTTCAATATTTTTTTAAGCTCCCTGACATCAAACAAGCTATCCGGCACCAATTGTTTCTGCTTGATAAACCAAACGAATAACAAACGGGTTATCAAACGGATGATTTGCTCTTCTAATTTCTCTCTGTCATCTTCTGTGGTGTTTGGATTTTTGGGAAAAGTAATGCCTACTTCTTCAGTAAGCACCCATTGATACCATTTGAATAGTTCGTTGTAAAATTCTTTGGTAAGGGTGGAAACCGAAAACAAACTACGGATATCTTCGAGATAAAGTTTTTTTCCTGCTACATCAAAAAATCGTTCGGCTGGCGTTCTTACTTTTTCGCCTTTACCTAACAGATAGGTGTATCTCTTCGGTTCAGTTGCCTGTTTGATAATTTCGCCCTCATCGTTGAGTACTTTTATCTCCGAAATGAAGGATAATCTCCATTTTTCGTCCTGAACAAAAACAACAATAGCACCATCCACATCATATTTGTAAACGTTTCTAAGCAATTCACGAAGACTAACTTTGTTTCGTTCTAACCATACATCTGATTTGACGTCAATACGATACAAACCGATAATCCGATCGTCAGAAGTAGTAAAACTTCCCAATTCAAAAGCTGCTGTTGCACGCTCATTATTGGGGAGTATAATAGGTTTGGGTTGTGCATACAATTGTCTTGCTCCAAAAACAGATTGCAGCACTTCTAACCAATCCTGGTGATGATATGCTTTTTCAAATATCTTATGTAAGGTTGCTCTGTCCATTAGTCAGTATTATTTTGGTGATTTTGTTTTGCAATAGCAATCGCTTTATGCAATTTTTCGCTCAGTATTTTTTTGTCGGGCAATTGTGTAAAATATTGTGCAACTCTGATATTGCCATCTTCCAACATCAGGTATTCAATATGCTCGGTATTGCCTTCACTGCAAAGTATCAAGCCAATGGGAGATTCTTCGCCCTCTTTTCGTTCGTTTTTATTGAGATAGCGCAGGTAGAGCAACATCTGTCCTTCGTGCTCGGGTTTAAACTTGCCCAATTTCAGGTCGATGGCAACCAGTCTCCGTAAACCTCTATGAAAAAACAGCAGGTCTATACGATAATCAACAGCATCTACCGTAATGCGTTTTTGTCGGTCGAGGAATGCAAAATCATTGCCCATCTCTTTCAGAAATGATTGCAGATTTATAAGTATGGCATCCTCCAAATCTTTTTCTGAATAAGTATCAGCCAGTCCAAGCACATCTAAAAAATAGCTGCTCCGAAAAACCACATCAGGCGAAAGCGTGTTGGTTTCCTTTATTTGTTGGAGTTCCTGTTTTATCAGATTTTCGGGCTTTTTGCTCAAAGCAGTGCGTTCATAAAGCATTTGGTCAATTTTCTCGTCCAATGTGCGGGTATCCCAATGCTCCAATCGGGTCATTTCCATATAGAATGAGCGTTTCAGTTCATTTTCAAGAAACATTATAGAGCGTAGATGGGTCCACGACAATTGTATACGCATTGCGTACACAATTTCATCTTCGGAAAAAATAGACGCAGCGCGTATACAATGTAACAGTTTTCGGTCGCTCCAACCTTTCCCATATCGTTCAGTCAATTTTTCCGCCAGATTTTTAACAACCTGCTTACCGTATTCCGAACGTTGGTTGTAAAGCACATCTTCTTTTATCCGCTTGCCGATATACCAATTCATGTAACATACTTCGGCATTTACCGTAGTGGCAATCCGTTGACGGCTTCCTTCTATAATTCCGCAGACATCGGTAAATAATGGATTATTATCCTGATTCCGGACAAGCAGTTTTTTATCTTTCATTTTTAGTCAATAAATGTTTCAGTGATGACTATTTCAGGAGTGATATTCAGATCTATATCGTTGGTTGACGATTGATCGTCTTCGCCATCATTAAACACATCATATTTTTTTGCAAGGGCAATAATTAAATTGTCTGCTTGCCCATAAGATGTTTCTTTCTTATCTAATCTCCGTTTCAATTTTCTTATTTCATTAGGTAAAGGGGTAAACGCTCCTTTATCTATTAAATCGGCTAATACTTCACAAGCTTTTTTAGTATCAGCTTTTCTTGTAATTGATTTAAAATCACGCAAAAATTTCTTTGCCTGTGCTGAAATGGCATCGGCTTTATCCGTTGTGGTAACTGTATCTGTTGTGGCACCTAAGAAATCCTTATCAAATTCTTCTAATGCTGCCTGTACATGAGCATAGTGATTTGCAGGAACATCGTATCCTTGTTCGTTTACTTTTGCCTCGAACCTTTCGGCAGCTTCCAAAAAGGTCAAAGGCGTTACCTCATTGTCTTTAGTAACAGCATAAAACTCCATTTTATAGGGTGATTTCAGGAAAATAAGGGTAGCATCTTTTGTTTCTTCTGTTATGGTATTTTCGTGTTTTCGGGTAGTACGTGCTTTTAGCGGAAAGTTTTTGATACGCTTAAATTCTCGTGGATTAGCGTCTTTAAACTCCCTGATAAATCTTAAATACAGTAATCGCTTATCCTCTTCGTCCGGCATCCCTTCTTTGAAAAGTTCAAATTGTTCGACCAATTCTTCATGTGTAAATACCTGTGCGTCCTCACCAAAAGCAGAATGAAATCCTTGTAACTTTAATAATGCATTTTTATACAGCTTAATCTCCTCATCTCCTTGCTGTGACGGATAAAATATATAATTATAAATCACACCAGCAACACTTCCGATTCGGTTAATTCTTCCGATTCGCTGCATCAATCTTGTGGCATTCCAAGGGGTGTCATAATTAACCAAAACATTGGCCCGATGTAAATTCACACCCTCTGCTAAAACATCAGTTGTTATCAAAATTTGATAGTCGTCCTTTCTTTTGCCTATGTAATTCGCATCAAAATTCTCCTGAATGGTTTCAAATATTTTATTTCTGTTAGCCGAAGAAACCTTTAATACGCCTTTCCCGATACGCTTTTCTAATTTTTCTGCCAGATAATCTGCTGTGTCATTACTTTCCGTAAATAAAATGAGTTGTTCTGTCGGATTTCTGTCTTCGTTTAATAACTCATTTTCAAGTGCTAGGAATAGTTCTTCAATCTTGGGATCTTCTTCTACTTTAGCCCATTCATTACTAAGCTCTTGTAATAAAACTTGGTCTTTTCTTAAGCCAGCTAATAATTCAGGCTCAAAATCTTCTGCTTTGAAAATGTTATTCTTCGGTTTCTCTGTACTTAACTCTATAATAAGGTTTTCTATATCATCCATAGAAAAGCCTTTCTCTATCAATTCGTTAATATTGAGGTCGGGAGCAATCAAGACCTTATCACTCTCAAACATTTTAATCATTCTTTGAGTAGAAACTAAAAGATTGTTGAGCGTGATTTGGAATGCATGGAAACTACTTTCCAATCGCTTAACCATTAATGTTTTCATGATTCCAGCCAAGGATTTAGAAATCAAAACAGCTTGATCATAATAAGCGTCTTGTAAATCTTCTCTCAAAAAACGAATAGCCTGATAACGATAATAATTAATCTTATCATCATCAGTCAAATAGAATATGGTGTGATAAAAAAGCTTACTCAACTTGGCATTCAGGCTATAGCCCACAGTACGCAGAGGTGCTATTTCAGGAAAAACAATTCCCTGTTCCTTCAAATCGTCAAGATACTTAGGGTAATTCGCTAAATCTCTTCTTGTTCTCCTAACTGTAATTTGAGAAATGATTTTTTCACGGATTGTATTGTACAGCTCACGAATTTTTTCCACATTGGGCTCGTCCTCTCGCATCACATCTTTATATTCCCGAATAATAGGACCAAAGAACGATTGGAGATTAGTAACGGGAAGCGTACTTCTTCTTGCATCCTGAAACAATAATAATTGATAATAGAGATCCTGTGGTCTGTTGTTAAGCGGAGTAGCTGAAATTAATATAACCTTTTTATTTTTTCCTGTCACTAATCCTTCGCCATTTCTTGGAGCTTTGCAAATACGTTGCAATAGTCCAAAAGCTTGCGAAGTATGATTTCTATATTTGTGTGCCTCATCAACCAATATCAAATCATAGTCCTCTTTAGCCCAATAATTCATATCCTCTCCATTGACTATTTTCTCCAAACGCCCATTAGTAACAAATTTGGTATGTCTGTCAATTCCAAACATTCTAAATGTGGATTTCCAGTTTTTTTCCAACGCAGGTGGATAAACTACCAATATTTTGGTGTTTAAAGAGCCGTTGGCAACCAAAAACCTTTTAGCAATCATAGCAGCGGTTATCGTTTTACCGAGACCAACAACATCTGCTAAAAAGAAACCATTATGATCCATTAACATCTGAAATCCCTGATTAACGGCATCTACCTGATAACTTAGTTTTTTATAACTCTTGGGCAAATCTCCAACGGTGTCAGGATCATAATCAATGTTGTTACCAAAATATTCGATTAATAATTTAAGATAAATTTCAAATGGAGTAAAGACTTGTCCGATATGAGTTTTTTTCTTATACTCTAAAATATCAGCAGGTAAGATTTTCGTTGAATGATCCCAAAGTTTTTGAAACTCTTTTTTGGTAAATTCAACATCATCAAAATCCTTTAGTGCAATATTTAATTCGTAATTGGGAGATTTTTTAATGCCTAAGCCTGCTTCTGTAAGATTAGAAGATCCCATAATCACCCAACCGTCTGAATGTTGGGAATGAAGTTCGGGTAAAAAAAGATAAAATTTGGCATGAATTGCCTTTGAGTTGTGTGCTCGTACTTCTATTCTACCATCCATAATATCCTGGATAAACTGTAAAATACCTTCTTCTACTTCTTTGGAATATTTAGCTTCCTTCAAATCCTGTATAAACCAGTTTAAAAATTCTTCTTTCGTCCTTTGTTCATCTCCAAAGTATAACAGACCTTTTTTCTGAGCATCTGCAAACATCTGATCTACATTTATACCAACCAGTATTTTTATATCCTTTATGTTTTTTAAATAAGGCTGTAATGCAAAATATCCTGAAGAACGAAAATAACCTGCCACAGCATGAAAGGCAAATACATCTTTCATATTTTCAAGGATACCCTTGAATTTATGAAAAACTGTATTTTCTTCTGTATTTGTAAAAAACTTTGTACTCATCAATCAGTTATTTTTGTCTTTAATTTCAATCAACAATTCTTTTACCGGGACATCTAATATCTTTGCAATGTCGTATAGTACTTCTAAGCGAGGTTGCTGTCTGTTCTGAACGTAGCCGTTAACAATATTACAGCTCTTTCCAAGTTGCTCTGCAAGCCACGTTTGTTTAATGCCTTTTTCCGCCAATACTTCTTTGATTCTATTCATACCTGCTTAGTAAGAAAGGTTGCAATTCTTAGAGAGAAGAAGAAAATTGCAATGTACTGTTTTTTAGTGTAATAAAACACCGTTTTTATGCGTAAATTTAGCTGAAAATTAAAAATGGCTACCACAATAGTCTTTGGTATATTTTTACTGAATTTAATTTTAAAATCTCATCATTTTCTGTAATTTTCGGCATTATGGCAACCTATAAGACATCAAAAGCAAAAGAAAATATCCTGAGGAATATCCGGCAGGCGCTGAATGAAGAGCAATTGCCCATGCCTTATCCGGAGGCGGATAAAGGCTCCGTTCCTTTATTTCATCCACCTGAAGCCAATTTAGAGGAAGCCTTTGCCAAATCATTCACGGAAGCGGGCGGCAATTTTATTTTTTGCAATAATTATGATGAAGTATCCGATTATATTCAGACGCTTGCTTACAGCCGCAAATGGACGGAAGTGTTTTGTCCCTGCGTACCGCTGTTTTCGGCACTGATGGAATACAAGCTGCCTTTTCTTCACGAATATAACATGAGCCATGACCGGGCGGATGCCTGCATTACCGATTGCGAAGCGGCCATAGCACGAACCGGAAGTTTTTTATTCAGCAGCCGGCAAAACTACGGACGTACCGCCTCCATTTATTTCCCCGTACATATTGTCGTGTTAAGTCCTAACCAGATTTTGCCGGATATAGACAATGGCCTGACAATGCTCCGGAATAAATACCGGGGCAGGATGCCTTCCATGATTAACCTGAACACCGGTCCCAGCCGCACTGCGGATATTGAAAAAACCTTAGTAACCGGCATTCACGGCCCCAGGGAAGTTTTCTGCTTTTATGTAGATGCACGATAGGCGTTACAGGATAAAATGTCAGCCGGACATCTTTGCCGTTGTCGTATTCTTCTTTTTGAACTCTGCTATTTTTTTGCGATCACCTACAATCCAGATCACATCACCCCATTCAAATACGGTTGCGGAATCGGGATTGAGGATGCGTTCATTATTTTTTTCAATACCCACAACAAGGCCGTGTGTTTTTTCCCGAAGTCCTGAATGCCGAATGGTTTGACCTTTCAACAGGGTATTTTCATCTACAATAATTTTATCCAGCATGATATCTTCAATAGCGGTTTCATTATAGGTTACAATTTCTGCTGTATCAAACACGGGCTTAAATTCATGGAGCTGATCGTCCGTTGCGAGAATGCCGACACGGTCAAAAGGTAACAAGCGATTATGCCTGCCGGGTGTATGAATGATTTTATCTCCGCGTTTGATATAAACGATATTCACTCCGTATTTTTCCCTCCATGCTAATTTCATCAGCTGCTGCCCGGTATAACCTGCCAGAGGATTAACTTCCATTTCCACAATATGGGCATCCCAGGCAACCAGGTCGGACTGAAGGCCATCGGAAATATGCTGAATGCTCTCGGTAAAGGGATCGTACTGCTTAGCCGCCTGTGCGGTTTCTCTTGCATTCAGATTGGAGATAAAGCGTCGCTCAAGGCGTTGATAAAACTTCTGAATATTCTTGGAAAAGATAAATAATACGGCTACGGTTATCGGAATTGCAGTAAGCAATGCCACCTTGGTAGATGCCAACTGGTCAATAAAAAGCCCGGTAAGCAACAGGCCGATCAGAATACGGAATATTTCAATAATCAGCAGAGGGCCGCTGTTATATTTTCTATTAGCCCAAAGTTCCTTATAGGCAGCGACATTTACCGGCTTTTTGGCCATTATAGCCCATAAGAACGGCACTGCTGCGGCAAGCCCAATTACTAATACCACTATCGTTCTCAGATTATCATTCGGCATTTTAGCTTCCAGGAAAGGCACTATAAAATTAGTAATGAGTAAAATTAGGGCTATTAAAACGATACTGTTTGTCAGCACCATTCTGACATAATTCGCCATCAGTATCTTCCAGTCCGCATCGCCCTGCAGGGTTTGTGCACTGGTAGAATACCGGTTAAGCCTTTTGACCCATTTATCCGGCAATACGCGAGCCAGGAAATTGTATAAGGGCTCGGAATACTTAATCAGGTAAGGTGTAGTGAACGTGGTGACTGCTGAAGCACCTACCGCAACAGGAAACAGAAAATCGGAAATAACGCCCAGCGACAAACCCAATGTGGCTACGATAAAGGCAAACTCACCAATCTGCGCCATACTCATACCCACCTGTACCGATTGCTTTAAGGGCTGCCCGGAAACTAAAGCTCCCAAAGTGGTACTGAATAATTTTCCGCCTAAAGTCAATAGTGTAATAATAATGATGGGAACACCATACTGCACCATTGCTCCGGGGTCAATCATCATACCTACGGAGACGAAGAATACGGTACCGAACAGGTCTTTAACCGGTTTTATAACATGCTCCACCTTCTCGGAAATAGTGGTTTCCGCAATGATGGAACCCATCACAAACGCGCCTAATTCGGCAGAGAACCCTACCTGCGTAGCCAGTACGACCATGCCCAGGCACAAGCCGATAGACAGCACCAGCAATGTTTCCTCATCCAGCAGGCTCCTGGCTTTTTTCAGGAAAGTAGGCAGCAGGAATATACCCATGATAAACCAGAGGGCAAGGAAGAACAACAGCTTGAATATGGTAAACAGGATTTCCGAACCCTGAAACTGCTGCGTGACGGCGATGGTGGACAGCAAAACCATCAGGAGGATCACTACAATATCTTCCACAACCAAAACACCAAATACAATCTTGGCGAATTGTTTGGTTTTCACATTCAATTCTTCAAATGCTCTTATGATAATTGTAGTGGAGGAACTGGCCAGCATACCGCCTAAAAACATACTGTCCATCGTGGACCATCCGAGAATCAATTTTCCCGTAAAATAGCCCGCCAGGGTAATGAATATAATTTCGACAAAGGCCGTAATGGAAGCCGAGCCTCCCACCCGCATCAGCTTTTTGAAGCTGAATTCAAGACCCAGGCTAAACAGCAGGAAGATAACACCTATTTCCGCCAGGGTATCAATATTTTCATTATCCACTACCGTGGGCACAAAGTCGAAATGCGGACCCACTAAAAAACCAGCGATAATATAGCCTAATACTAAGGGTTGCTTTATTTTTTTAAAAATAATGGTAACAATTGCCCCAACCATGAGGATCAATGCTAAATCAACAATTAGTTTTGGTAAATGACCCATAGGCTTTATGCTTTTTTCAGTTCGGAGTAAATATACAAAATCAGCGGCTTTTTTTACGTTACTACCAGCAGAAAACAGGCAAAATATTTTAGCATACCGTTTTCTGACTACGGATCAACAGGAATGTAAGCCACCGGTTATCAGAAGCAGCTCAGGTTTATTTTTCTAAAAGCCAGTTCAAAGCGCTTGTTTTGACAATGCCATTGAAATTTTGCAGGTATTCAGGGCTGATTATTATTTTTGGAATTGATTCCAACTTCACTATAATTTTAATTAAAATTTGGAATAGAATCCAAAAACACTAAAATTTATCTGCAAAATTGGATTATGATACAAAAAAACTCACATGTGGTCGGTGTCCTCACCGACCACGGCGCTCGCTTATCTTGGGGAGATTTCTCCACTCCATAATTTTTTTCTTCATTGCATTCCGAAAAAAATTATTGCGGTCGAAATGAACGAGCGTTTTGCACATTTTTATCCGATACGCAGCATATCCTTTATGATTTTGCATTTTGACTTTTGCATTTTGATTTAACACCCCATTCCTCTGCCTTTGATTTAAAAGGAAATTATTTACGAATGAGCCATTTACCCACTTCTTTCAGGGTTACTTTTTTTCCGTATAATAAAATACCGGTGCGGTAAATCTTTGCAGCCATCCAGGTGGTACCCATAAAGCCCAGTACGAGGCAGATTACCGAAGCAACTAATTGCCAGGCCGGCACCCCGAAAGGTATCCGGGCCATCATCACCACCGGTGAAGTCAGGGGGAAAATGCTGCAAAAAACAGCCAGTCCGCCATTGGGATCCCGAAGTGTAATGGACATGGCTACAAAAGCAAAGATAATAGGCATGGTTACCGGAAGTGTCAGTTGCTGCGCATCATTAGGGTCTTCATTGACTAAACTGCCGACAGCGGCAAACAAAGCGGCATAAATAAAGTAGCCGCCCAGGAAATAAACGAGAAACCATAAGACAATGGCTAACCAATTGGCATTTCCCGAAAGCATGGCCATTAAACCATCTAAGCCACCTGAATTCATGGCGGGCGCCTGCTGCTGTGCGACCGCTGCCTGGTTCATAATGTCGGAGGCCTCCATAGATGAACCGAAAACGGAGCCTCCCACTACACTTAAAACACCGATAAGGGCAACCCATATCAGGAATTGCGTAAGTCCGACTAAAGCCACACCGATAATTTTTCCCATCATCAACTGGTAAGGTTTTACCGAACTGACAATGATCTCTGCAATACGGTTGGTTTTTTCCTCCATCACACTGCGCATCACACTCATTCCGTACAGCAACATAAATATATAAAGCAGGAAGCCGCTGACATAGCCAATACCATAAGCCAGTTCCGTACTTTTATTTTTACCCTCTTTGTCAATATTGACAATAGCAATATTATCCGCTCTCAGGCTGTCTAATGCCTGCTCACTGATCCCGGAAGCATTCATCCTGTCATTAATAACGATGTCATTCAACTGTTGCTCCAAGTCATTTTGCGCATCCAAGCCAATGGTCTCCCTGCTGTACAGGGAAAAACGGTTTTTCTCCGATTCGTCAAAAGGCGGAATATGCAGTACGGCATCGTATTGTTCATTGCCCCTAAGGCTTTGGAGGTCGCCCTGCGTAAATTCGTAAAGCGCCGATTTGCCGCTTTTCAGCTTTCCTTCAAAACGATGGCTTTCATCTAATACGGCAATATGTTTTGTAGAGCCGGAGCTTACGGCAATCGCTACCATGCCGGCCATCAGCCCCATCAACAGCAAGGGCACTAAGACGGTGACAAGAATAAATGAACGTTTACGCACCCGTGTAAGGTATTCCCGCCTGATGACTAAACCTATCTTATGCATACTATTAAAACAATTGATTGATGAATATTTCGTATTGATTACCGCTACCGGTATTCTGGCATTGTAGCGCGGTTGTAAGGCAAAATTTCCAGGAAGCCTTTACGCCGGTAAAAATACCTAAAGCTCCGTAAAAAGGCAAAAATCAAAATTAACTCAAAACAGGGAATAATTTCCAATGAATAAAGCATTTTATTGGATTGCATTAATGCTATACAAAGGTATATTCGTTAGCCATGCTTCTTTTTTGTACTCCGACAATGATGTCCGTATAGCTGTTTTGGGATTGTTTTTTTTGCAAAAAAGGCTGAAACTGTTCGATTTTAAATTTTTCCCCGCTTTCACTTCGATTGGAATAATTTCATCGTCTTCTGTCTGCACCAGAAAATCAAGTTCGTACTTGCTGTTGTCAAAGGTGTGGTAATAAATAGAAAGTGTTTCATTTTGAGTCATTTGCTGAAAAACAAACTGTTCTGCTAATGCTCCTTTAAATTCGACAAATATAGCATCGCCATTGGCTATGGTTTGGGCATTTAATCTTGACATGGCTCCCAATAATCCCACGTCATTGTGAAAAAGTTTAAAGGCCGACAATTCCTGATAGGCTACTAAGGGTAAAGCAGGCTTGGAAGTATTATACACCTTGTGCAACAATCCTGCATCGGAAAGCCACTGGATAGCCAATTCAAAATCTTTTGCTCTTGCGCCCTCTTTAATGACTCCATAAATGAATTTTTTATTTTCTTTCGATAATTGAGCAGGAATACTATCCCACACCATATTGATACGGGGCAGAATTTCCTTTGGAGCGTGCTTGGAAAAATCGCTTCTGTATGATGCAATAATCTGGTTTTGGATACGGCGTACGCTTTGCCAGTCCCGGTTTTCAGTGAAATCGTTTACGGCTTCGGGCATTCCGCCGACAAACAGATAATAGCGCAAATAATTGATGAGTTTCTGGTGGAAAAAATTCAGGTTTTCCAAATCGTTCTTTTCCAAAAGTTCCGCTATTCCCGTTTCCCCCATTGCCAGCAAAAATTCGTAAAAGGACATTGGAAAGAGCCTCATAAAATCTACTTTCCCGACAGGGAACGACTCTTCAGGATGAATGTTTACACCCAAAAGTGAACCTGCTGCGATAATATGGTATCTGGGAGCATTTTCATAAAAATATTTCAATACCGTAAGCCCTTTGGGTGCCGCCTGAATTTCGTCAAAAACAATCAGTGTATCTTCCGCATTGATATTAAGATTGCAATACGCATTCAATACTGTTATAATTCTGCCGGCATCAAAGTCTGTTTCAAAGATATTTTTCGGTGCGCCCGGATGTTCAAAATTAATATATGCAAGTTGGCTGTATTCCGTTTCCCCGAATTCCTGCAAAAGGTACGTTTTCCCCACCTGTCTGGCACCCAGGAATACAAGCGGTTTCCTTTTTTTAGACAACTTCCACTTTTTCAGTAATTTAATATTGGTTCTATACACTTTTCTCCCTGTATTTTGATGTAAAAATACATTTTTCTCCCAATATTATCGACAAATAACACACTTTTCTCCCAAATTTTTCAACAAAAAATACACTTTTCTCCATTTTGTTCAAAGCTGCTGTTAAGTAAAAATGCAAAAATGCAGAACAATAAAAAAACTGATAATCAATATAACAAAATCTTGAGCATACAGACAATATCTTCTTGACTTAGCACTACAATGCATCCTGCTTTTTTGCCGGGAACAGGACAGATATGCGAGGCACTTCACCCGAACAGGAATTTTGCAAAGATGGGAGCAAGCTGCTCCGTAAGAAAATTTTCGTTACATTTGTACATCTGAAATGGTAAAGGATTTTTGCAGGGAAATTCGCTTTCACAAAGTTGTTTTTCATTACCGGTAAGCAAAACATATTTAAAAATAACAAACTGCATTAAAAACCGGGTATGCCAAAATTCTAAAAAGGAGCAAACATTAAAACATATATATTATAAGCATCTTAAAGAACATCACGAACATTATTTTATTGGGCGCCTTTATGATACCCGCTACGGTATTTGCGCAGGACAGGGTTGTTCCGAATGCTGAAATACCTCCGGCCATTCAGCAGTACGTCAAAAAGCATTTTCCGAATCAATCTATCGTTAAAGTGGAGATGGACATGGAAGGAACAAAAAAAGAGTATGAAATCAAGTTAGACAACAGGACAAAACTGGAATTTAACGGCGAATACCAGGTTGAAAAAATTGACGGGAAAAGCGCTATCCCGGCAAGTGCCATTCCGGCTCCAATCAATGAGTATGTAAAAATGCATTATCCCAACAATACCGTAACGGAATGGGAAACGGAATGGAATCACCAGGAAGTTAAATTGGATAACGGCATAGAATTGGAATTCGATTTAAAAGGTGCCTTCATCAGGATTGACGATTAATGGCAGAATGATGATAAGAAGATTAGTGACATTTTATGAGGACTATAAATAAAACTACCCGTAAAACGGAAGACTAATCATAATATTTTTTCACCAGATAAAGCATCTCCATAATCCTTTCCTAAAGCGCTTTTCACCCCTCTTCCCTCCGTTGTCACTGCCTGTCTTTTAAAAAAGTAAAAGCAAATATTTTGTTCGTACGAAATATTTCCTACCTTTGAGGCATGAAACAGGATAAGCATCCGAAAGCGCATTTTATCGAACCTACAAAATCCGAATTGGAAATACTCCAGGTATTATGGGAGCTGGGGCCGTCAACAGTGCGGGCGGTGAATGATAAATTAAATGAAAAGAAGCATCTCAACTACACCTCTACCCTGAAACTGATGCAGATTATGCTGGAGAAAGGTATCTTGAAAAGAGATGATACCCAAATGAAGCATGTGTACCGGCCCGCAGATACGGAACAAAAAACTAAGGGCTTTATTTTAGACCGCTTCGTAAAAAACTTATTTCAGGGTTCTCCTTCCGGCCTTATGATGCAATTACTGGGCAACAAAACAACTTCGAAAGAAGAATTGGAAGCCATGAAAAAAATCCTCCGGGAATTAGAGCAACATAAAACAAGCTGATATGACATCCTTCATGCAACAATACCTGCAAGGACATTTCGTACAAACACTGAGCTGGACTTTATTTCATTCGCTCTGGCAGGCAGCCTTTTTTGCAGCATTAGCAGGCATAGCAATGCAGGTAAGCAAAAACAGTACACCGGGTTTACGCTATAATATACTGGGTGGTATTTTCCTGTCATTTACCGGCGTATCAGCCGCCACATTTATCTTCTTATGGACGAATCATTCCACTGCGATACACCATACGCAAGTTATTACCGGTGGAACAATTAAAGGCTACCCGTTATTACAACCACTCCTGTATTACTTCAGGGAATATTCAGCCGGGTTTTTCGGAATATGGCTGATGATTTTTTTACTGAAAAGCATCCGGCTTATCATTGATTTGAAAGACATTTCCCGGATTCGTCATACTCATATTTCCAGCCCCGATCCGGTATGGCAACAGCGTTTCCGGGATCTGGCTCAGCGTTTGAATCTGCAATATACCATACAATTGATCGAATCCGGACGGATAACCATACCGGCAACAGTTGGTTTTCTGAAACCCTGTGTATTGCTGCCCTTAGGCCTGTTATCCCGGTTGCCGCCCTACCAGATCGAAGCCATTTTATTACATGAACTGGCTCATATAAAAAGAAACGATTTTTTGAATAATACCATTCAAAAGATCGTGGAAACCCTTTTCTTTTTCAACCCGTTTCTGCTGTGGATAGCTAAACTATTACGGGAAGAACGAGAGCATTGTTGTGATGAGATAGTACTGGCACACACACAGGATAAAAAGGGCTTAATCCAAGCGCTCATTTCATTCCGGGAATACCAGCTATCCGTTCAGGGACTGCATTTGAATTTCGGCAATAATAAAGCGCAGCTACTGCAAAGAGTAAAGCGGATGGCATCTCAGCAAAATAAAGTATTAAGCTATACGGAAAAGCTGTTTGTAACAGCTTCCCTTTTATTGTTTATCGGAATGTGCTGTTCCGTTTGCAGTCCGGGAAATTATTACAACTCCGAAGGCATGATCAGTTTCAGCCAACAACCGACGGGTGTTGCTGCAAATTACGAAAAGATCGTACTGCCGGATGCAGTTATCGAATCGGTAAATATGAGCAACAACCAGGATACCCTGAAGGTAGCGCAGGCTATTACGGATGATTTAATCCGGCATGGTATTATCAGCACCCGAAAAGCATTGCACTATCAATTAAACCATGATGCGCTCATCGTCAACGGCATCAGGCAAAGCGACATTTTACATGAGCAGCTAAAATTAAAATACATTCACGAAAAAGGCTGGGCATTACGGTATGAAAACCTGATCAACCCGGTCTCCGACAACAATATGACTTAAGGCGGGCACATTAAAACAGTGATTACATTTTGACGAATACCTTTTCTTATTCTGTGCAGAAAAAATCTGAAACGGCAGTTGCTGTCAGCGGTTTTTTCAGTCCTGAACAAAGAGAAAAATACTCCTCAAAATTTACCTGATCTTTTCTGATCTGCTCCCATTATCCGGAATTTCCGGAAAGTATCTTTTCGCTTAACAGCCGAAAGGGGCAATTTATGTGCCCTATCAAAAACTATAAAAAAGAAGTACGATGTTTTTCTACCAAAAAAATTCAGGAGTATTATTACTGCTGATGCTGATACCTTTAGCCGCCCAGGCACAAATAAGCATTCATGGCACAGTGAAAGACTCTGCTGACATGCCGGTAGCCGGCGCCGTAATCATGCTGCAAACGCTTCAGGACAGCAATATTGTAAAGACCGGAATAACAGACAGCAACGGTTATTATGCAATAACCTATCCTGACAATACACCGGATATACTTCAGGTAAACGCATTAGGTTTTGAAAGCCGGACATACCCCCTTCCTCAGAAGAAACATGCCGATGTACTGTTAGATATTATGGTAGAGCGGCAGTCCAACGAAATAGATGAAGTGGTTGTTACCCGCAAACAACCGCTGTTTGAAAGCAGGCCGGATCGTATCATCTTCAATGTATCTCAAAGCCTCGCAGCAGCCGGAAGCGATGCGCTGGAAATACTCCGGAAAGCGCCGGGTATAATCATTCATCCATCAGACAACCAGATTCGGTTAAGCGGAAAAGGCCAGGTAAAGGTGATGCTCAACGGGCGCTTACTGCACCTGGACGGTGAAGACCTGGCTGCTTTTCTCCGCTCCATTCCCGGCGATAATATCCGGCGTATAGAAATCATCACCGCTCCGCCTGCTCAGTACGACGCGTCCGGAAATGCAGGACTCATCAATATTATTTTAAAGAAAGACAACAACATCGGGGGAAACGGAATGCTGAAGGCCGGTTACGAGCAGGCTTCAAGAGGAAAAATGATTACGGGAGGCAACTTCAATTATAAAAAAGGCGCCTGGAATATTTATGGCAACTTAGATTATTCCGATGCTAAAAACGATATTACGGAAAGACTAAGCACCGTTTATCCTGATCAAATTATGCACATGGAGGATCGCCATTTAAGAATCTTAAAAAACTTATCCGGCCTGTTGGGCGCAGATTATGAAATCCATAAGAACGGCCGGCTGAATGCTACCTGGATGAGCAGCCGGCTAAGCAGACAGGATGCCGAAGATATCAGCAACCGTTTATTATCCGGCAATTCCGTTGATTCCGTAATGCACACTACCGGCAATAATCATCAGGGCAACCGGAACAACTCCCTGTACCTGAATTATGAATGGAAAGCAGATACCACAGGCAAACAACTGACCATTGATATCAATAGGCTCTGGTACTACGCCGGCAACAGCAAACATTTTGAAACCGTTCATTATACGGGAGATTTTTTATCGCCTACCGGCATAAGCAGCAAGAACAACATCGGCGGCGATCAGCACTTAGATATCACCAGTATGCAGGCCGCATTACAATTACCTTATGCAGGCGTCCTGTTTTCATTTGGAGGAAAATGGAATAGTATTAAAAACAGGAGCAATAATTATTTCCAATATTTTGAGCATAACCGGTATGTGAATGACACCGGCATTTCAAGCAGCTTCGAATATTCCGAACAGGTGCAGGCCTTGTATGCCCAGGCACAGTTTCCCTGGAAAAAATGGGACATTCAATTAGGCCTGAGAGGAGAATTTACCCAAACTAAGGGCTGGTCGCTTACATTAAACCAGCGCAACAGCCATCGCTATTTCCAGTTATTTCCCGGCATTTATCTGAACCGCAATATCAATGACCGGCATCAGTTCGGCATCAGCTATACCCGGCGCATCAACCGCCCGGGCTATAAAGAATTAGACCCCTACAGGGCATATTCTTCCCCTTATTTTTACTCCGAAGGCAACCCGTTTATTCAACCCTATTTCAGTAATAACATAGAATGCAATTACAGTTTTCGCAACCGGTATTTCATCCGGCTCTTTTACCAGTTATCCAACAAAAGTATCGGTACGGTCTGGGAAAAAGACGACCAGAGCAAAGTAACGCACAGCACATTCGGCAATTATTTTAATTCGCGCAATACAGGAATTGCTGTCATGACCTCGCTGCAACCTTTATCTTTTTGGGAGCTGCAGGTGCAGGCAAATTTTACTTATGAACAAGTCAGCGCTTATTATTATTCCTATGCATTCCGCTCCTCTATTCCGGATCATAATGTATATGTCAGCAACCATATCTCCTTAAACAGCTCTAAAACCTGGTTAGTTGAAATCAATGGTTTTTATTCCGGGAAAAGCCAATGGGGCTATTTTATCTGGGATCCTTTTTATAGTGTGAACATCGGTATGAAGGCTTTATTTTTCGACAAAAAACTGAATATAAGTTTGAATATAAATGACCTTTTCAATTCCACTTCAGGCAGTAAAGCCTATAATGCAGCAACGCTTCAAACACTGAATAATGACCTGGATTTCCGGAATGTACGCCTGAGTATGTCATTGCATTTCGGCAATCAAAAAATAAAACCGCCCCGCGACGGAGAAAGAGGACTTGAAGAAGAACAAAGCAGGATAAAATAACATCTATCCAAAACCCTGTCCTACCGCACTTTGGGCAGCTTCCCTTGTAGTCTGTAATTTGCAGTGTATGCTTCTTTTCTTTTTTCTTATGGCAATTAATAACCGCCGAACTAAATTCCAAACATTTTCAATAGAAGCGGGTTTTAACCCGTTTCAAAAATGGCGAATCCACATTGTCATTCAAAAAAACAAAGGCTGAAGCTTTCCGAAAAAATCTATAGATATTTTATCTGCGATTGGCTTGTCGTCATACTCATGCAGTCAGAGAGCACAGCGACATAGTCCGGAGAAATGCGGATAAATATCCGCTTAAATACTATAGCGAGCCGGGGAATGACAGCTTGTTGAATCACCGCGACTGCATCTCTTGCCATTATAGACATCCCATCTAAATAATAAAAATTATTTTTTACCCTTGACCTGGATAGTAACCCTTTCTTTAAAATAGACGGAACGCTATAGTTATCCATATCTATTATAGCACTCAACAGTCCTGGTCATTCCAGCAAAAAATATTTTATTCTAAAAGAATAACGTATTCCCTAAAAGTTTGGAGCGAGGGTATGTCGTTTGGTATTTTTGTGGGGCATTACAGATAATTACAGACTTCAAAGACAAGCGCGCTGTTAATGAGACTTCAATTTTTTGAAATGCCGGAGGATGTAAAATGCATTCCCCGTATTTATTTAACCTAACACAAATTTATTATCATGAAAAAAGGATTAATTATTGCGCTTTGTATGGCTACATTATCATTGTTCTCAATGGAAAACGCCAATGCTTCATTTGTTAAACTCAATATTAGTTTTGAGCTTCACACCGGACATAAAGAATGGAATGGAGACCGCACAGGAACAGATTGCGTAAAAAGAGGATTATGCATTTTAAAAGGTGGCGGAGGTGCAAGTACTTTAGCGAGTCTTGTTATTATTGACAATGGAAATTTAGGGCTTGCTATTAAGGAGAGCGATATGGACAACAGACAAATTGCCAACCTGTTTGACGAAAGAGGGAATATCTACGTGAGTATGCCTATTGAATTTGATGATGTCTTAGTCTCATTGTTGCAAAAAAACGGCTGTACCGCCAATCATATTAATGCAGGCACATACAAACCGGTAGCACAGAACGGGTATATGGTTTATGATCTGAAAGTCAAAGCTAAATAACATATACAGACCTTACGGAAGGCTGTCTCCATTTCCGGAGATAGCCTTTCCTGATTAAAATTTTTATTATGGGCATTTTTATGAAAAAACACACGCTGATTGCAGGAGCCTTATCAATGGGCATCCTCTTATCTACGGTATCTTTTGGCCAACAGGCTCCAAGCCTTCCGGTAATCAACAAAGCAATACTATTTAAGGATATAGATTCCCTATCCACCAGGTATAAATACTTTGTCGTAGTGATCTTTACCAATTACTGCGGCGGAACGGCACAAATTAATGATCATATCCGGAAAATAGACAGCATAACCAATAATCAAACCTATTACTTCCTTTGTCAGTCAACCAATGGTTGGGATCGTCGGAAACTTCAGAAAATATTAGACCTGTATAAATTCAATGCAAAGGTTTATCTGATTGATGAACAACAATATAAAACAAAGATAGACCATAGAAAACAAGGCTTGTTTTTCCGGAATGATGTTTGTGAATTATGCAAATACGAGGCAATAGGTGTACCCTTTTATATTGTATTTGATCGCGATAAAAATGCAATACTACACTTCTACCCTTCCAATACATGGGAGCAGGTTTTGGCGGCAATAATAAAATAATCGGGCAGGTGCGGGCGTATATGGAGGCTTTGAGAGAACCAGCATTGGCTACCCCGCTTGTAAATGGCTATACCAAACGCTCAAATTGCATCATCGATATTAATATTTCCAATTTCTGAGTTGCTGACTTTTCCCACCGTTACTAGAGGCTTCACCAACAAAAAAAGTGTGTATGAGTATTTCCTTTGAGCAAGGTCAATACATCAGCAATAGGAGTTTTCATTTGCTACTATTCTAGTATTCCAGTAATAATCACAATGCAATCTAAACTATAGTGGAAAAAAACCGGTAAGGCTTTGGAGACCTTATCGGCTTTCGCTAAGCCCATGTACTCAAACCTACGCATATTCCGCCGGCTAAAAGCCGATGGCAATGGATAGCCGCCGAACAGAATTCCAAACATTATCAATAAAAACGGGTTTTAACCCGTTTCATAAATGGCGAATTCACACCACAGGCTAAAGCCAATGGCTATTGATAACCGCCGAACAGAATTATAAGCATTTTCAATAGAAGCGGGTTTTAACCCATTTCATAAATGGTGAATTCACACCACAGGCTAAAGCCAATGGCTATTGATAACCGCCGAACAGAATTATAAGCATTTTCAATAGAAGCGGGTTTTAACCCATTTCATAAATGGTGAATTCACACCACAGGCTAAAGCCAATGGCTATTGATAACCGCCGAACAGAATTATAAGCATTTTCAATAGAAGCGGGTTTTAACCCATTTCATAAATGGTGAATTCACACCACAGGCTAAAGCCAATGGCTATTGATAACCGCCGAACAGAATTATAAGCATTTTCAATAGAAGCGGGGGCGGTATCACCGGAATAACCATTTGACTTCATACATTTTGTTTTTTAACCTGAAACCGGGTAAATTTGCTATGTAAAATTTTCTATGATGAATATAGAAGCTAAAAAATTATCCCTGATACAAGAATTCTTGAAAATTGATAATGAAAATATTATCAATGCCCTTGAGGCGTTGCTGCACAAAAGTAAATACGACTATTTTGAAGAAAATATAAAACCCATGTCTTTAAAACAATTTAATGACGAAATTGACCAGGCTATAGAGGATGAAAAAAACAACAGGCTGATCAGCAATAATGACTTAAAACAAAAAATCAAAAAATGGAATTGAAAATTTTTTGGTCGCAATTAGCCGAAGACAGACTACAAGACATTTTCAACTATTATAAATTCAAAGCCGGAATAAAAACAGCCCGAAAAATTATTACTCAAATTGTAACCAAAACTGAAATTCTTGAACAACAACCGCAAGTTGGAGCAATAGATGCTATTTTATCAGAAAGACTACAAGAATTTAGATATTTGGTTTCGACTAACTATAAAATTATCTATTATGTCAATAAAAAAGATAACAGGATAATAATAGCCAATGTTTTCGACACAAGACAAAACCCAGAAAAATTACAGGAAGAAACTCAATCCTAGACAGCAATACAAAAAAGCGAGTCAGTAACTGAATTCCAAACATGCTCAATAGAAACAGGTTTTTAACCCGTTTCAGAAAAAGTAAATCTGCATTTGCATTCAAAAAAATAAAGGCTGAAGTTTTCCGGAAAAACCTATTGATCATTTTATCTGCGGTTGGCTTGTCGTTATGCTCTTGCGGTCAAAAACCGCAACCACTTCGACGTAGTCCGGAGACTACATCGAACTTTCCATTTTGAATGCTACGACGAGCCGGGATTTTTATAAATACTTTCATTAAATTTGCAGCAATAAACTTTTTTGGAAATGGCACAGGTTGCAGGAATACAAATCGAAAAAAACGCAAACGGAACACTTAAAACTGTTACGTTTGATCTGAAAAAATACGGCAAAATCTTAAAGCCTATTTTAGAAGATTTGGGTTTGATAGAAGACAGCCGACTACAAAAAAAATTTTACGCACTCGATGAGGCAAAAGCATCAACCAAAAAACGCCTTACCGAATTATGCAGGAAAGACAACTTGTTGTAATCAGTGAAGATGTTTTAAACTATTTGGCCGAACTTGCTCATTTGCTGTTCAAAAACGGTTATTTTGACTATTTTGAAAATACTTTGCAGTATGTTGATGATATTTACAACAACATTTTTGAAACTATTCATACAGCCAAACACATTGAAGCCCCTTTAAAGCATAAGGATTTCGGGGATTTTATTTTGTTATTAAACCAAACAGACGAACAGCCTGGCACATTTATTTCATCGAAAAAGAGCATGTTTATTACATTACCAGGATTTTAAACAATCATCTGCCCACAGCAAAATTTCTGAATAACGATTGATGGTATTACCACTCAAAAAATTTCAGCTTCCGATGATTTTATAAGATAAAAGACCTAACAAACCAAAATTTGTAAGGTCTTTTTTAGTTCCGGTTTGTTGTATGAATTGAATTTATTCCTGCCCGTCTTTCTTTTGCGGTCAGAGACCGCAGCCGCTGCGATGTAGTCCGGCGATTACATCGAACGCTTCTCTTTGAATACTACGGCGAGCCGGGCGTAAAGATGAAACCAAGCACTCCGTACGGATTACGGTACGGACATAAGAAAATATAAAATAAATGTTTGCAAATCAGGATTAACGCTATAAGGAATCCCCCACATTTCCCTCCCCCAATCCATCCTGATTCCCCTACCTTTGCAGGAAGACAAAAAATTTTTACTGCAATGAAATATACCGCAATCAATCCCCAGCTTTATATCAACAACCGGAAACGTTTTGCTCAACAAATGGCTAAAAACGCTATAGCCATCTTTGCCAACAATCCTGTTGTAGCGGAAAACGGCGATGCCGTTTATACCTTTAAAGCTAATTCCAACGTAACCTGGCTGTCAGGCATTACCCAGGAAAAAACGATGGTGATCCTTTACCCGGATAATGCGACGGAATCCGCACGGGAAGTGTTAGTCATACAGCGCCCTAACGAGCTGATGGAAAAATGGAATGGTCATTTATTGCGCAAGGAAGAAGCCTCCGCCATTTCCGGCATAAAAAACGTGCGGTTTACGGATGATATTGATGCCATGATACAAGCCTGGATGCATCATGCCGACACGGTATATTTAGATACCAATGAAAATGACCGCCTCGGCGCCGACACCCTGCGCACCGACCTGGTATTCGTACATGAATTTATGAAACGCTACCCGCTGCATCATTATGAAAGAGCCGCCCGGATCATGAAGCGCCTGCGTGCCATAAAAACCAAAGAAGAGATTGCAGTGGTGCAACAGGCTGTGGATATCACGGCAAAGGCCTTTGACCGGGTATGCCGCTTTGTGCAGCCTGGCGTGATGGAATATGAGATTGAAGCGGAAATTACCCACGAGTTTTTGCGTAACCGGGCAACCCGCCATGCCTACGGCTGCATCATTGCATCCGGCGACCGAGCCAGAACGCTGCATTATGTGGACAACAATATGGAATGCAAAAGCGGCGAGCTGATCCTGATGGACTTCGGTGCAGAATACGGCAATTACAATGCCGACCTTTCCCGCACCATTCCCGTTAACGGAAAATTCTCCAAACGCCAGAAAGAGGTGTATGATGCCTGCCTTAACGTGCATTACTACTGCGCTTCCATCTTAAAGCCGGGCATCAACTATGCCGACTATATCGAAAAAGTCAATAAGGAAATGGAAAAGCAGCTGATGAAAATCGGCCTGATTTCCAAACAGGATATCAAAAACCAGGATCCGGCACAACCGGCCTTCAGCAGGTATTTCTATCATGGCATTGGTCATCATTTAGGTTTAGATGTACATGATACCGGCACACGCAACGAACCGGTACAGGAAGGGATGCTGTTTACCATAGAACCCGGCATTTATATTGAAGAAGAGCAAATGGGCATCCGGATAGAAAACAATTACTGGCTGACCAAAACCGGCAATAAGGATTTATTCAAAGGCATCCCCATCACTACAGCGGAAATTGAAAGCGTGATGAAGCATTAGGGTTGTCTGAACAGTGTTTTTTTTGATTGACGGGGATGATTTATTGATGAACATTGCCAATCTTTTGAAGATTGGCAGTGTTCATCAATAAATCATCCCGCTTTCCGTTATATTTGCAGGATAAGAACAGCATTATTCATCTGTAATCATTATCAGCTTGACCTTCGAGCAATCAAAAAATATTAAAGCAATCGTTTGGACGGTAGCCATTCATGTGGCGCTGCTGACCCTGTTCATTACCTTTAGCTATACCCTACCCCCTCCTGCTCCGATGGAAAATTTCAGCATGGAGGTCAATCTGGGTACCGGAACGGAAGGCTTTGGCGATGATCAGCCCGAGCTGCCCGATGATCCCGCCGCGCCGGATGTCAGCACGGCAGCCGATGCCGATGCCGGGGAAGATCCTGCCGACACCAAAGAAATTGTTACTACCAACAATCCCGACGCACCGGAAGTACTGAGCAAACCTAAAACAGCAGATAAAAAACCGGTTAGCAATAAGGATAAATCCAACAAAAAGAAACCGGTCAGCAATCAGCCTGCTGCCAATAATGCCAAAAAGCCGACAAGGGAAAAACCCAAATATACCTATCCCGGCGAAACGGGGAAAGGCGGTAACAGCGCAGCAAACAACCGTTCCGGCAGTAATGAAGGTATCGGAAGCGGCGCCGGCGATATGGGTGTACCCGGCGGTACGCCCGGAGCAAAAAATTATGTCGGGACGTCATTTCGTCTGGGCAACCGCAAGATGATAGCCCGCCCCGACCCCAATGCAGCATTCCGGGAAGGTGGTCAGGTGGTGATTAATGTTACGGTCAACCGCGAAGGCAAGATCGTAAGCTACCGGATTAAAAGCGCAGCAAGCACTGCACTCCGGAAGATTGCCGAGCAAAAAATAACGGCGGTTCGCTTTAATGCCGCACCCGATGCCCCGGTAGAGCAGTTCGGCGACATCACCTTTATGTTTAAGGCAACGCGGGAATAAGCGCGCTTCTGTCAGTATACCGTGGTTGGTGTCCTCACCGACCACATGTTCGCCAATGTGACAGACAGAATGAACCCATGGGAATAAACTCACCCCTGTCTGTTTGTTATTTTTTACTTTTGAATTTCTACTTTTGAATTAATCAGTAAAATATTAAGAGATGCTATCCATTTCCGGTCAGTTAGTTGATGTATTACATCAACGTATTTTCCCCGCTGAAATTACAATCGAAAACGGTACGATTTCCGGCATAACACCGTTATCCGAAGCTCCGGATCAATTCATTATGCCGGGATTTATTGACGCCCATATTCATATTGAAAGCTCCATGCTTACGCCTTATGAGTTTTCAAAGATCGCATTAACTCACGGCACCGTAGCCACCGTCAGCGATCCGCATGAAATAGCCAATGTTTGCGGCGTAGCAGGCCTGGATTATATGTTGGAAAATGCAGCACACAGTCCGTTGAAATTTAACTTCGGCGCACCTTCCTGCGTGCCGGCAACCGGGTTTGAAACGGCCGGCGCCACATTGGATGCCGCAACGATTGACCTTTTACTGCAAAGGGACTCCATAAAATACCTGGCCGAAATGATGAATTTTCCCGGTGTTTTATTCCAGGATCCGGAAGTGATGGCCAAGATTGCTGCCGCCCAAAAACACGGCAAGCCGGTGGACGGTCATGCGCCGGGACTTAAAGGACAACAGGCGGCTCAATACGCCGCCGCAGGCATTAGCACCGACCATGAATGCTTTACTATGGAAGAGGCATTAGACAAGCTGAAAGCAGGTATGTACATCCTGATCCGGGAAGGCAGCGCCGCCAAAAACTTTGAAGCGCTGGCGGATTTATTTACATCACATCCCGGCAAGCTGATGCTGTGCAGCGATGACAAACATCCGGATGATTTGCTGCGGGGACATATCAACCAACTCGTACAACGTGCGGTTGCAAAAGGCTATGAGCTGATGGATGTATTACATGCCGCATGCGTATTACCGGTGCAGCATTACGGACTTGATGTGGGGCTGTTGCAAAAAGGCGATCATGCCGATTTTATCATAGTCTCTGATCTGAAAGATTTTAAGGTACTGCAAACCTATATCAACGGCAATAAGGTTGCGGAAAACGGCCAGGCATATATGGCTGATTATTCTTCAACAGGGATCAATAATTTTTCTACCGATAAAAAAACGACAACAGACTTCAGGCTAAAAGTCGGCGAAGGCGACAAGAAAAATATCCGGGTTATAGAAGCCTTAGACGGGCAAATCATCACGAAAAGTATTCAGGCGAAATTGCCGGTAGCAGATGGATTTGTACAGCCCGATCCTGCACAAGATATCCTGAAACTTTGCGTAGTCAATCGCTACCAGGATGCTCCTCCTGCCATTGCGTTCGTCAAAGGTTTCGGACTGAAGAACGGAGCGCTTGCCTCATCAGTAGCCCACGACAGTCATAATATTATTGCTGTGGGAACGGATGATGATACCATCTGCAAAGCGGTCAATGCTATCATCGAACACCAGGGTGGCATTAGCATGGTTAATGCCCAAACTTTAGCCGTACTTCCGCTGCCCGTAGCCGGCCTGATGACGGCTCAGGATGCGGTAAGTACCGGACGGCAATATGAACAATTAGACGCAGGCGTAAAAGCAATGGGATGTACTTTGTGCGCACCTTTCATGACTTTGTCCTTTTTGGCTTTGCCTGTTATTCCTTCATTAAAACTCACCGACAAAGGCTTGTTTGATGTAGATGCCTTTAACTTTGCGGATATCTTCTCCTGAATTTGATGAAGCTTGTAAAACGTACGCTGCGGTTTTTTGCATGGTTCCTGGGTGTCCTCCTGGCACTGGTCATTGCTTTTATCATCTATGTATTGAGTATAGGTGATACCGAGCCGCCTGCCGTCAATGCCTCCGACAGCGCCGGTGTTGAAGTGATCCGGATAGACAGTACATCGGCAAGAATCGGCAACAACTGGATTCGAAAAAACCGTTACGGGCTTTATGAAATATACGTCGAAGGCAGCCCTTTTCAGCGTGGTCTGATCAACGGAAAACTTTCTCAGCAACTGATCGCAGATCAGGAAGCTGCATTTGTTCACCAGATCAGACAGATGATTCCCAATCCGGGATACCTGAAATTTTTACGCTACATCACCCGGTTTATGAACCGCGGTTTGCCGGAGCATGTTACCGATGAATACAAACAGGAAATTTACGGCATATCGCTTTCCGCTTCGGACAGCTTCCAATGGATCGGCAGCAATTACGAACGGCAGTTGAATTATCATGCTGCCCACGATATCGGTCATGCTTTACAAAACCTGATGTTGGTAGGCTGCACTTCCTTCGGCGCCTGGGATGCGAAAACCGAAAAAGGTGAGCTGCTGCTTGCCCGCAACTTTGATTTTTGGGTGGGTGATGAATTTGCAAAAAACAAGATCGTGGAATTTGTACGGCCTTCTTCCGGGCATAAATTTGCCTTTATTACCTGGGGCGGTTTTATCGGGGTCGTATCCGGAATGAACGACCAGGGCCTTACGGTTACGATCAATGCCGCTAAATCACGTATCCCTACCAATGCGGCAACACCCGTATCGTTAGTCGCGCGAGAGATACTGCAATATGCCGGCAATATTAAAGAAGCGATTGCCATTGCGAAAAAGCGCACCATGTTCGTAAGCGAGAGTTTCCTGATTGGTTCCGCCGCCGATCACCGTTCGGTTATCATTGAAAAAACACCGGATGATCTGGCAGTGTATGATGCCGCATCCGACCGGATTATTTGTACCAATCATTATCAAAGCAAAATGCTGAAAGGCCGGGAGCGCAATTTAGCGCAAATGGAAAACAGCGCTTCCGTATATCGTTACCAGCGGGTACAGGAACTGTTGCAGCAAAACTACCCTTTAACGCCTTGGCGCATGGCTGCCATACTGCGCGATCACCGGGGACAAAACGATAAAGATATCGGCATAGGCAATGAAAAAGCCCTGAACCAGATGATTGCACACCATTCCGTCATCTTTATGCCGGACAGCCTGAAGATGTGGGTCAGTACATCACCCTGGCAACTCGGTGAATTCGTATGTTATGATTTAGGAAAAATATTTGCCATGAAAGGACTGCCTTCAGATGAACCTGTTGCAGATACCGCGTTTAATATTCCTCCGGATACTTTCCTCCGGTCTCAGGCTTTCCGGGATTTTATGCAGTTTCGCGAAATGAAGATGGAATGGATCAACAGTCACCATCATGCCCGGCTCGACCCCGACCTGTTGGTACGCCTTAACCCGAATTACTATGATGCCTACAAGATCGCCGGAGATTATTGCATGCAGCAGGGCAAATATGACCGTGCGGCAAAATTTTACGCCTCCGCACTACATACAGAGATTGCAACACAAGAAGAACGAGCCGCTATAGAACAACAATTGCAACTTGCTCAAAAGAAGGCGGCGCGACCTTAAATAATTACGCCCCGCTAAGAATAACAGGGCGTTTCTTAAACCAATAAACCGCACTATGAAAAGATATTTATACCAGTACAAATTTTGTACCAAAAATGTATTTTCCCCTTGAACACATAGCAGGCTATTTTAAATCAGTAAGCTTAATGCTTAAACCCGAATTTTAAAAAATGGCATTTTTACATTGAATAATAGTATCCTATATTTTAGAAAAATATTATTCCTCATTAAAGGTAACTTTCTGTAACAAATAACATATTCCTGTGAGGAATAACTAAAGACCTGTTATCAACTTTCCATATCACCCCGATGCTGATATTTTCCTCATCAGTATCAGCAATACAATTTAAAATGAATCGGGAGAAATGCATCACCGGACATTGTTATCCCATAAAAATACAATCCTGCTGTCAATGAATCTCATCGCAATAATCGCTCATTATAACAACATTTCCAAAACTAAAATGAATATTATAATACCGGATATTTGCATGATAATATCAGATACTTATATGAATGTACCCATTTAATTCATTGTTGTCCGACAAAAAAATAAGGGTGGTATAAACACCACCCCTTTTTCTTAGTTTGCGAGTTCTGACACTTTCAAACAAAAGAATGAACCAAAGTACAAACTATTTCGGACAGCACCTGTTTTCACAGATAACTTTTTTGTGCAACAAGTCAATTTTGCAACCTT
>Ga0206106_100461_pt1 | contig 30421 bp, 33 predicted proteins | sample 1B1ome_FD_148677 | JGI IMG/M metagenome (GOLD analysis project Ga0206106, IMG submission 148677) | Enriched microbial communities from leaf-cutter ant dump, University of Wisconsin, Madison, United States - 1B110A | ecosystem: Environmental > Terrestrial > Nest > Insects nest > Nest dump | place... | reverse complement strand
TGAAACACTCAAAGACATCTCTGACGCAATTGCTCATATAGTACAAAAAATCACCCCGGAATGCATAGCATCCATAACAGGATGGGCAGTATATAAAAATAATGTCATTTAGATGATAAATTGGTATGACACGTCCCAAACTGCTCAAAAAAATAATCACAACATACTTGCTGTGATTATCCGTACTATCATCTGCGAATAAAATGCATTACGCTGCCTTACCGGCCATCTTATAAGCCGCTCTTTTCTTTGCATGAGCCAAAGCCGCTTCCCGAACCCAGGCACCGTCTTCCCAGGCTTTTTTGCGCGCATCAAGACGTTCCTTATTGCAGGGGCCATTGCCCTTCACTACATTCCAGAATTCTTCCCAGTTAATCTGCCCGTGATCATAATGACCGCGTTCTTCATTCCATTTTAAATTCGGATCAGGAATAGTCAGACCCAGTATGGCTGCCTGTTCTACCGTTACATCAATAAACTTCTGACGCAGCTCATCATTGCTGAACCTTTTGATTTTCCACTGAATACTTTGTGCGGAATGCGGGCTGTCCGCATCCGAAGGGCCAAACATCATAATGGAAGGCCACCACCATCTGTTAAGGGCATCCTGCGCCATCCTGCGCTGCACTTCCGTGCCCTTGCTCAGCGTGAGCATGATCTCATAGCCCTGGCGCTGATGGAAGCTTTCCTCCTTACATACCCGAATCATCGCCCGGCTGTAAGGCCCGTAAGAACAACGGCATAAGGGTACCTGGTTCATGATAGCCGCGCCGTCCACCAACCAGCCGATAGCGCCCATATCTGCCCAGGTAATGGTCGGATAATTAAAGATAGAAGAATATTTTGCAGCGCCGGAATGCAGTTGATCCAGCATTTCATCACGGGAAACACCCAGCGTTTCCGCCGCGCTATAGAGATACAGCCCGTGTCCGGCCTCATCCTGCACCTTAGCTAACAATACGGCCTTACGGCGCAGACTCGGTGCGCGGGTGATCCAATTGCCTTCCGGCAACATACCTACAATTTCACTGTGCGCATGTTGCGAAATCTGCCGGATTAAAGTCTGCCGGTATTTTTCCGGCATCCAGTCTTTAGGCTCAATACGGAGTTCCTGATCAATCTTGTCCTGAAAGGCTTGTTCCAATGAGGCTGTACTCATAATGCATGAATTTTTAAACCAAACAAAGATACTTTTTTATAGCGGATTGAGGTTAAAATTTTTCCGTAACCCCCATTCCGAATAAGACATAATCATATTTCACCGGATCTTCCGGATCAAAAAGCCGGAGTGTACGGGTCAGTTCCAATGCAGCTTCCCAATCGTTTTGTTTACGGTTCAGCAGTCCTAAGTTGCGGGCAATACGGGAAACATGCACATCTAAGGGACAAATCAGTTCCGATGGCGATATTGCCGACCACAATCCGAAGTCCACGCCGGCGTGATCTTTCCGGATCATCCATCGCAAAAACATATTCAGCCTTTTGCAGGCAGAGCCCCGCTCCGGAGCGGCAATATGTTTTCGTGTACGTTCCGGAGCATATTCCGAAGTAAAAAAATACCGCCGGAAAGCATTCAATCCATCCGCTACCGGGTTTTCAGAATTTGCCCGGGAAAAGAATGCAGCCTCCAAACTGTCGTATTGTTTGTAATGCTGTTGCAGGAAATACAGGAAATAACAAGCGTCCGTACCGTTAAAGGTGCGATGGGCAAAATGCACAAATGGCTTCATGTCCTTTTCCCGGAAATGAAGCACAAACTGATACGGTGCATCATCCATCAGTTGCAGCAGCTTTCGGCTGCTGTTGATGATAGCCTTGCGATTGCCCCAGGCGAGGGTAGCAGCAAAAAGACCGGCGATCTCTATGTCCTGCCGGAGTGAAAACCGGTGCGGAATACTAACGGGATCATCCGCTATAAAAGCGCCGGAATTATATTGCGCCGCTTTTTCATCCAATAACTGCTGTAGCCGTTCCTGGTTCATTGCTCCTTATCACATCCAGAAAAACAGGAATTTTTTCTTTACCCGCACCTTTAGCATGCGCTGGTCTTCATCAGGCCGGTCGGCTGCATTACGCGGAGCGTTTACTATTTTGTCCACAATATCCATTCCCTTTGTTACTTCACCGTAAACCGTATAATTATGATCTAAGTGCGGCGTTCCTCCTATAGTTTTATAAGTTTCCCGCTGCTCTGCCGTATAAGGCTTGCCGGTTCTCTTTTCCAGATTATCCAGATCGGTATCGGTAAATTTTTTACCAACTACAATATAGAACTGGCAGCCCGAACTGGCTTTCTGCGGATTATTGTCTCTCGCGGCAGCTAAGGCGCCTCTTTTGTGATAATATTCATCCACAAATTCTGCAGGAATGGTATAGCCGATATCGCCTTCGCCAAGCATTTTGCCTTTAGGGGCATTTTTGGAATCGGGGTCGCCGCCCTGGATCATAAATTCAGGAATAACCCGGTGAAAAAGTGTGCTGTCATAAAAATGTGCTTTGGCTAATTTTACAAAATTATCACGATGCTGCGGCGTTTTATCATACAGCTTCAGTACGATATTGCCATAAGTGGTCGTAATAATTGCCTTGTACTTTTGAGCGCTTGCCGGAAGCAATGTGGTTAGAGCCAGGGCTGTGGTCAGCCAGATTTTTTTGTAGTGCATAATGGAGTTGATGATTTTTTTTATTCAGTAAGCATATCAAAACAGTGTCTTGTTAAATATATTTAGCGCAGCATCCATTCGCTGCCATTCATTGCTGTTATTGATATTTTTTAAATTTTGGCAAATGTAGAAAAAATCATTTGCAGGAATGCACTACATTTGCAGGAATGGAATATAACACTTCGCGAAACCAGTTGGTCATGCCCGAATACGGGCGGAATATTCAATGCATGGTAGATTATCTGCGCACCATCGAAGACCCCGAGAAAAGACAAAAGAATGCACAGGCTATTATTGAACTGATGGGTGTATTGAATCCGCATTTGAAGAATGTGGAAGATTTCCGGCATAAACTCTGGGATCATCTTTACCTGATAGCCGATTTTGATCTGGATGTACGCTCTCCCTACCCTACGCCTACCCGCGAAAAGCTTAGCCGCAAACCCACACCAATCAACTATCCTCAGAAAGGTTCGCACCACATGCACTTGGGAAAGAACCTGATGACCCTGATGCAAAAAGCCATTGCAGAGCCGGATGCCGAAAAGAAGGCAGGCCTCACCCAGGTCATTGTTTATTACATGAAGCTCGCTTATACCAACTGGCATAAAGAGTTAGCGCATGATGATGTGATCAAGGATGAGCTGCATATCTTATCCGACGGGCAGCTTGATTTTACCACTTCTAATTTTAAGGTACATTTCAATCCGAACCCCATTCACAGCAATAAAAAACGCAACGGGAAAAACAACAATAACAACCGCAACCCACATTTCAACAAGAACCGGAAGAATAAGCGGAAATAAGTTGAGCAATAAAGCATACAGCTAAAAAATCAACGGTACCCTTTTTAATTTTGACTTCACACAGTAGATTCCTGCGGAATGACCTGAAGAGTAAGGCAGGATGGTACGTTGTTTTTTTCTATAGTACTTCTTCAGGCAAGTTTGCCAAAATTCCAAATTTTGGCAAACTTCATTCTGTATTTTCTGATATATTACCTTCACTTTTACCCTCAAGAATGCCGAGATGGACTGTATAGAAATCAGCGCCTGCTGAGAGGTATATTGCCCTGACGAAACTCCCTTTTTTCACCTGCCTAAGCGTGGTTTTATAATCATCACCGGCCGGCTCTATAGTCAGCTCCATGCTGTAGGGAATATTACCGGAGCGTACGGTATAGCGTTCTTCAATGCGGTATGCTATCCGGGGATAGGTCTTGTTGTAAAAATACGCCACATGAAAATCACAACTGTCGGCATTATAATTGCTTCTCCATAAAAAATAAGGTCTTAAAAAGGCAATATGCTCTATATTATCCAGGCTGTCGAACAGGATATACCGGCTGGACTTGCCATCCCGGAAATAGGTAGTAAACAGTTTTTTTCCTTCATTCGTAACCTCGAAGTTTATTCTTTCTTTATACCTTTTATTTTCTTCCATTGCCCGTCTGTGCCTTTATCCATCAAATTATAAAGACTAAGCAGCGTACTTAAAGAAGCATACCTAAAAGTTGAAAGATCTTCGGCAGTATATTGTAAAGAGTCGTAATAATAACAAAAATACAGTAAGCGGCTACCTTCAAAATTCAAAAATTTCATAGGAAAACGGTAGCCGCCCTTATAATCCACAGCAAAATAACCATAAGCGCTGTCAATGATACCTCCGTTTTGAAGGTTGCAATTTTTATACCTAAAAGCATATACAATCGTACTGTCTTCGTTCAAGAATTGAGGAGCATTTTTATCTCTAAGCCTTATCAGGTATTTATACCAGTCGGGAGCTTTATGCCTGACTTCAACTGTATCTAAACTATTCCTCCCGTTAATCACACCCTGAGCATAACCCAAGTCGGTCAAACATAAGAAAACGGCTATCCATCCGTAAAGTAAATACCTTAGGGATGGATGACCGTATAATGAGGTTAGCGCTTTCAATATATTGTTGAGGAAAATAATTGAACATCATTGGTGGTTTTATTGTGTACTTACTGCCTGTCTATATTCCTCTTTAATCATATTCCATAGCTATGCCATGATCTCAGCCACCATAGATATTGTAACATTGCGATAATATTTTTAACTGCTAAATCAAAAAGATATTGTCTGTATGCTCAAAATTTTATTAAATTGATTACCGAATTTTTGCATTTTGACTTTTGACTTCACATTACAACCCCAACTGAGCGCTCAGTTCCAGCATCCAGTCAATAGGCTTTTTAGCTGCCAGCCGCAGGGATTCTTCCATCAGGATTTCCGGCTGCTCATATTCCATACAGAGGTAGAGCTTCTCTAAGGTGTTGCGTTTCATGTGCGGGCAGTCATTGCAGGCGCAGTTGTTTTCCGGCGGTGCGGCAATCAGCGTCTTATGCGGCGCATTTTTCTGCATCTGGTACAGAATGCCGGCTTCGGTAGCTACAATAAATTCTTTTGCGGCATCCTCTTCCACAAATTTCAGTAACTGGGAGGTAGAGCCTACAAAATCGGCTGTTTTCAGTACTGCATCCTCACATTCCGGGTGGGCAATGATTTTTGAACCGGGATGCTGTGCCTTAAGCCGGGTTATTTTTTCCAAAGAAAATAGCTCATGTACCATGCAGGCGCCGTTCCAGAGCACCATATTGCGACCGGTAACTTTATTGATATAACCCCCTAAATTTTTATCAGGAGCAAAGATAATCGGCTGATCTATCGGCAGCGTATCCACAATCAGTTTTGCATTGGATGAGGTGCAGATGATGTCGCTGAGCGCCTTGATACCCGCACTGCAATTGATATAGGAGATCACGATATGCCCCGGATGCTCCGCCTTAAATTTTGCAAATTCATCGGGGGGGCAACTGTCACTTAGCGAGCATCCCGCATTCAGGTCGGGCAGCAATACCTTTTTATGCGGGTTCAGAATCTTGGCCGTTTCCGCCATGAAATGCACGCCTGCAAATACTATGATATCGGCATCGGTCTTGGCAGCCTGTTGAGCCAGCCCGAGGCTGTCGCCGATAAAATCCGCCACGTCCTGAATATCCGGCTCCTGGTAATAATGCGCCAGCAGGATCATGTTTTTTTCTTTTTTCAACCGGTTAATAGCCTCGAATAAATCGAGCGCCGGGTCAAGTTCGATATCCAGGAAACCCTTTGCGGGAAGGGTTGCTTTGGCTTGTTCCAATTCCATTTGTAGTTCCATTTCTTTAAGATTTTTTCCGTTCCTGATATACTGTGTATATGTTCTGTAAATAAATAACAAAGTTCGGGGAAATATTCCAAAATAGCATACGATAGAAAAGGATCAGGCGTATTTCAATTTCGCCGGTCGGTGTCCCCACCGACCACACGTGACCCGGCAAAGGTAAAAGTTGAAACGCACCCAAAGAATCAGACAGTAAAATTTCTTTTAACTGATTTTATCATTACCTTTATTCCGCTATAGCTAAACGCCAATCAAATTTTAGCTGTCTTGGATAAATATGGAAAGCCTGTCCGTACGCTATAAGATATTTATTACTTTTTTATTATGCATGGGAAGCATCGCCCATGCGCAGGATTTACATTTTTCGCAGTATTTTAATGCGCCCATGCTGCAAAGCCCGGCCAATACGGCGCTAATGCCGGAAAGCGATTACCGGGCAGGAATCAATTACCGTACCCAATGGGGCGCCATCCCCGTACCTTTCAACACCTTTTCCGCTTATGCCGATATGCAGGTGATGCGCAACCGTAACCTGACCAACTGGATGGGCGTGGGTGTAGTATTTTTCAGCGACCGGGCCGGCGACGGCAATCTGGCATTGACCAAAGGTATGGCCAATATCGCCTACCATATTCAGTTAGATGATGCCAATATGCTGTCGGTAGGACTATGCGGAGGCTACGCACAACGCAGTATTGACATAGGAAAACTCACCTTCGATGTACAATGGGACGGGTTCAAATTCAACCGCGACAAGATAAACGGAGAGTCGAATACCGTTGCAAAATCCGGCTATATGGATTTGGGCGCAGGGCTTAATTACGCCTGGTTTCCTAATGATGCCACGTATATAAAATTCGGAGCGGGACTGATGCATATCAACCAGCCTAAGGAAAGTCTGCTGAAGAACGCCGACAACAAGATCGGTATGCGTCCCACTGCTATGGTGGATGCGCTGCTGAAGCTCAACACCGGCTGGATTGCCAATCCTTCCGTTTATTATACGTTTCAACGGGGTGCATCGGAGCTCCTGTTCGGTTCGCAGTTCAGTTGCAATGTCAGCCCTTCGGAGCGAAAGCCTAATTCCTTATATATGGGCGCTTATTATCGTTTAGGTGATGCCGTTATTGCTTTGGCAGGCTTTGAATGGCAGCAGATACGGGTTGTAGGCACATATGACATTACCGTTTCCAGCCTTAGTAATGCCAATGGCGGTAACGGCGCTTTTGAGATTTCCGTCTCTTACCAGGGCTTATTCGGAGCGGGTTCTATTGACCGGAATGCATACAGTTGTCCGCGATTCTGATATTTTTTATAAAAAATTTTCTTTTTGAATTAGCAATGCTTATTTTTGGGAAACATAATATTTAACTTATGGAAATAGAAAAATCAAAAATCCTGTTGGTAGAAGATGATACCAACTTAGGCCAGGTACTGAAAAACTATTTAGAGCTGCATGATTATGTGGTGGAATTATGCCGGGACGGCATTTTAGGTCTGGCTGCTTTCCGAAGGGAAAAATACGATCTGTGCCTGCTGGACGTCATGATGCCGAACATGGACGGGTTTACCTTAGCTGAGGAAATCCGGAATGTTGATCCCGATGTTCCCCTGTTTTTCCTGTCGGCACGCAGTATGAAAGAAGACCTGATCCAGGGCTATAAATTAGGTGCGGATGATTATATCACCAAACCTTTTGACAGCGATGTATTGCTGCATAAAATAAGAGCAATATTAAAACGGAACCAGGAGATCCAGGATAAAAATCCGACCCAGATCGAATTTAAGATCGGGGATTTTAGCTTCAACAGCCGCCTCCGTCTTTTAAAGTTTAAAGATCACGAAGAAGTCACTTTGTCTCCCAAAGAAAATGCGCTGCTGCACATGCTGTGTGAATTTAAGAACGATCTGCTCCCCCGGGAACAGGCACTCAAACGTATTTGGGGAAGCGACACTTATTTTAACGGCAGAAGTATGGATGTTTACATCGCCAAGCTCCGCAAATATTTAAGTGAAGATGATAAAGTCAGCATTGTAAATATTCATGGTAACGGTTTCCGGTTAGTAGTACCGTCCTGATCCGCAGGTACACTTTATTACAATTTGATTAATATATCTCAGTCGCTCCGGTTCACATCGGGGCGGCTTTATTTATGGGCGGTTTTGAGGAAATTATTAGGGCTAAACCATGCAATAAAAATATTTTATTTTAATCATAATCAACAAATAACAACAATTATCTATAGTGATTTTTAAGTAAAACATCTTTAAATGATTGCCAACACTTACAGCGCAGGCCTTAACTCCAACCTAACCGGTTTCCCGGAATTTTTATTTGTACAAGATCATTTGCAATATAATTTCCATAATGTTATATAGTTCATTTATGTCATTATCAATAATTTAAAGCATGTTAATTAATGTTTTTTATGGGTATATTTATGAGATGTCAGGAAAACAGCAAAAAAAAATTATAGTATATAAAAAGCAGATGCGAAAGTAAACAAACCAGATTTTCAAATTGAACATATCAAGCCAATACGCAATGGTGGTTTGACCGTTTTAAAAAATTTGCAACTATTGACATGAAGCAAAAATTCGAAAAAAGCACAACTTATCTCAAAAAGAATATTTTAGAGTTTCTTTTTAATGAAACTTTTGTAGCTTTGCAATAACGAAATAAGAAAATGAACAGACGATTTGAGATTATACTTTTGGAAGAGACACGTTCGTTTTTGAAGAGTTTGGAGCAAAAGCATTATGAAAAAATATTGTACAACATTCGTAAATCACAAGTAGAAAACGATCCCGAACTTTTCAAAAAACTGACAGGTGACATTTGGGAGTTTAGAACCTTGTATCAAGGTTTGCAATATCGGCTTCTTGCCTTTTGGGACAAGGCTTCGGCTATTGAAACATTGGTAATTTCAACACACGGATTTATCAAAAAACGAAGTGATGTTCCAAAACAGGAAATTCAAAAAGCCATTCAAATCAGAAAAAAATATTTTGAAGAAAAACAATTAATAAACAAGAAAAAATGAAAACATACACTTTAGACGAAGTACAAGACGAGCTTATCGGTAAAATCGGAACGCCCAACCGGGATCGTTTTGAGTATGAATTGAAAATGGATTTAATCGGCAAAGCCATTAAACAAACCCGTCAGGAAAGAAACCTGACACAGGAAGCATTGGGCAAACTCATCGGAGTTCAGAAAGCTCAAATCTCCCGCCTGGAAAACAACGCAGGAAACGTAACAATGGATACTTTGCTAAGAGTGTTTACCGCACTAAAAGCCAAAGTGAAATTCCAGGTAGAACTTGCCAATATGCAATTAAGCATAGGATAAGAAATAACATATGCAAGCAGTTTGGCAAAAGTGCGGAGTTAGTGCAAGGTTCAGTATTCGTACTTTCTTTTCCGCTCCCTCGCAAACCTCCGGACTGTTATGCACATCAACTTTAAAGGTTGCCATAACTTCTTGTTTAAAATTAAGAAGTCTGTATAAATTATGGCAGCCTTATACCGGACAATAAGAGATAAACAACCCAAAAAGCAGCCTTCAGCATATTCAAATGCTATACGCGGCTATTCATTCACAATAAGTTTGCCGATATTTTTTTCCGAGCCATCGCGATTTATTGCAAAGATGAGATACACCCCGGTTTGCACACCTCGTCCGGTATAATCTTTTCCGTTCCATACGGCCTGTCCGCCCAAAGCAGTAGTACGATATACTAATTGTCCGCGAATATCGGTAATCCGTATATCGGCATTTTCGGCAAGTCCTCGTATCGCAATAGTACCGGTATATCCGGGAGGTACCGGATTCGGGTAGATCAGTAATGATTTTTCCTTTTCCGCAGTAGCTTCCGTAGCGCCACCACGGTAAGCCACTAAGCCTTTGGGTGTGGCGATATAAACATCGCCGGTTACCGGATCAATCTGTACCCGGTAAATGATATCAGAAGGCAGGGGGCTGTTTGCTGTGGTAAAATAATCAATAACCTCCATAGCATCATCCGATATCAGCCAGAGACCGTTGGGCGTACCAATCCACTTACGGTTGGCACCATCTACCGCAATGGAATTAACGGTTTGGTTCATAAATAAATAACCGGCATTCGCCTGGCCGGGATACTGTACAATACGCAGTTCGCTTTCACATTCCCGCTGCAAGACCTGCTCCGGGCAGGAGACAATCCCGATGCCATCGCTCGTACCGATCCATATAGCGCCGTCTTTATCCTTTGCAATACACAGCACACTGTTATTGGGCAGATTGCCTGCACCTTCACCGGCTTTCAGCATCATGGAAGCATCATCGGACTTATTATCTAAGGTACCGTTAGTATTGTAAACGGCAATACCGCCATTTACCCGGGCTACATACCATATTTGTCCTGCATTATCAATGACCATGTCGCCTGCGCTGCGGTAACTGTTTTCCGTTACATGATACCCGAACCAGTTGCCATCCCTGGTTTTAACCTTTAGCTCCTGCGTAGCATTGGAATTGGTCATCCACAGGTTGCCGTTATCATCAAGTGCAACATCGCCCAGGCGGTAGGAGGAGGTGTCACCCGGCGCCCGTTCTATATATCCCTGCCGGTAATTCGTCATACTGCCGTCGGGCTTCAATTCATAAAGTCCGCCTACAAATACGGCAGCATATACATTTCCCGTAAACCGGTCGTCTTTGATGATCCGGATACAGTCTGAGGTATTAGCATTAGAAGGGCTTGCATCGCGCACCTGCCCGGCATAATTAGCCCAACTGCCGTTTTGATAATGGGAAAAGAAAGAATAATTAAACTGGTAAGTCCAGGTCTGGCTCATGGCGCCATGTGCCAGCCACAAATCTCCGTTTTTTATCCACATATCGAAGGCGGCATTCTCTACCGGCCCTACCGGCGAATAATTATCGGAACTGGTTACAGAAGTCCGTTTCCGCAAACCGCCCCAGCCCGGATCATTATAATTATCGGCAAACCATACGGAACCGTCTGCCAACTGACAAATCTGGCGGGGATCTACCGTATTGTGGAAGGAATCTATAACATTACCTTGCATATTAAGGTTTAAACCGGCATTGGGTACTCCATCCACGGTCGAAACCACACACATCCAGATGCTGCCCTCCATACCGGGGTCTAAATGGTGAATATGTTCCTGTTCCAACAGCCGTTGCAGCGAATTATCCGTGTCTAAGCGGTACAATTCCCGGTCGTTTGCCACATATAAATTATCGGCGGAAGCGCAGATATAGCTGAAAGGCTGATCGGTAATCTGCTGCCAGGTCTGATAGTTTTGAATAAAGGGATTATCCAATTCCGTTTTAAAAACACCTACAGAGGTCGCCACATAAATTTCATTTCCGCGAATAGTGGCGCTGCTGTTTTGCCCGGCGGTAGCACCGTCATAAAACTGAATAGTTTCTTTAATCTCTCTCCGTTCTATGTTGACCGTTATCAGGCCCAGGCCGGTGCTCAGATAAGCCAGGCCGTTATGGGTAGCAATATCATTGACTTTTTTATCCCCAATCAGCGAAGCAATCATCAGGTCGGGAATATTATAAAAGGTATTGTCCCGAAACAAGTCAATATTGGCATTATCATAAGCAAGGATGGTATAACCGCTTAGCGGGTCGTGGGCTATTGCGGTCAACCCGGCATCACTCATACCCGTGGCCTTGCTGTATGCCGTTATCATGTGATCTTCAGTATTATAAGTTGAAAGCCCTGATTCGGTGGCGCAGTACAGCATGGTGCCGTCCGTGGCTAAGCCCGTGCCCTGGTAATAGGAAAAAAAGGAGCGCCATTGTCCGACTGCCGGGCCTTCGTTGGTTTGCGCAAAAGCCGACGGGTAACATAAAACAAGACAAGTTACTAAGGTGTTCAGGAATAGCTTTATCTTCATATTTTCCATTTTGTACTAAAAAAATAAAGAATCAAAAATCAAAACAGCAAGTGGTTTGATGATCAATTTTGTATAATTTGAAAATGCTGTCAAAATACGCTTAACATAACCCGGAACAACTAAAACGAAAAGAGCCTGTTGCATATTGTTTCAAGGCAAACGAAAAGGTAATTAATGCAGGTGCTTCAGGTTAATCACTTCCTGCGCAGAAAGCATTCGCCATTTTCCCCGCAAGACATTCTTTTTGGTAAGGCCGGCATACATCACCCGATCCAGTTTTTCCACCGTATAGCCCAGCGATTCAAATATTCGACGTACGATCCGGTTTTTACCGCTGTGAATTTCCAAGCCTAATTTATCGGCCTCGCCGAGATATTCTAATGCATCTACTTCGGCTTTACCGTCTTCAAGTTCTACGCCCTGTTTTATTCGGGCATAATCTCCCGGTTCAAGCGCCCGATCGAGTGTTACCTGATATACCTTACGCATATGGTATTTGGGATGGGACAGTTTTTGCGCCAGTGCACCGTCATTGGTGAGCAGCAACAGGCCGGTCGTATTGCGATCCAATCGCCCTACGGGAAATACCCGTTCATCTATATGCCCCGACAAGATATCCATGACCGTTCGTCTGCCTTTCGGATCATCTGTGGTGGTAATATAGCCTTTAGGTTTATTCAGCAGGATATAGACTAAGTTTTTTTGAATATCAATTCTTTTCCCATTCAATGCTACCTGGTCCTGATCGGAGATTTTATAGCCCGGCTCCTGCTGCACTTCGCCGTTTACCCGAACCTTGCCGTCTTTAATAAGCGCTACGGCATCACGCCGGCTGCATATACCGCAATGTGCTATGTATTTGTTCAGCGGCATTTGTTCCTCATCCGGTCTTTCAGGCACAACATTCCGGGCATGATTCGGATTGAAACTCCGTCCCTTACGTCCGGCAAATCCGGCAGCGGAATAGGCTTTTTCATGCGGATTTTCCGAGTCGGCATATCGCCTCAGCTTTCTTTGCTCACCTTTGTTTTTATCGGTATGCGCAGTGGGTTTTGCAGAATATGGCTTTGCATCAGCGCCGGGTTTTGTTTTATAACTATGCGTGTTATACGGCCTGTCAGTTGATTTTTTATACCCATCTTCATCATGTGCTGAACTTTTCCGGTATCCCGTTTTTTTAGCCGTATGCGCAGCCCTTATGGGTTGTTCCTGGTCATTACCGCTACCCGCTTTCCGCTTGATGCGCGATCCGGGACGTTCATCAAATGCGGTGTAAGGTTTTCTTCCCTTCCTTTCTTCGGGAGCATGTGTTCCCGGATGAGCGCTGCGTTCTGTAGATTTACGGCCGGGTTTTTTCGGAGTCTTTTTTCCAAAGGTCTCCTGGAAATAATTACCGGCTTTTTCAGAACGGCCTGCCTGAGCTTTGGCCTGCGATGGTTTTTTGTTCATTGGAAAAATTTAAAAACAGGTGTAAGGCGTAAGGGATAAGGAGTAAGTAGTGCTAAGTCAAGAAGATATTGTGTCTGTATGTTCAAGACTTTGTTATATTGATTATCAGATTTTTATTGTTTTGCATTCTTGTCCCGATCATTCGGGGTTGACTTTTTACTTTTGACTTAACAGTAGTAAGTAATTAAAATTAATGCATTATACTGTCTTATATCATTTTAAACAAACAACAGCGCATTGATGCTCCACATGATCTGTTGGCTTTTTATTTTTTAACAGCATTGTTGGCTAACTGACCGCAGGCGGCGTCAATATCTTTGCCGCGACTTCTTCTCAGGCGGGCATTGACTCCTTTTGCCTCTATATATTTCATAAACTGCATGGTCACATCCTCTTCCGGTTTGGCAAAATCTGCCTGATCAATGGTATTGTATTCAATAATATTAACTAAATCGGCAGGCACCTTGCGGTAGATTTTTACTAACTCGTCCGCATCTTTTTGGCTGTCATTAAAATTTTTAAACAGGATATATTCAAAGGTGATCTCGTTTTTGGTTTTTTGATAAAAATAATTAAGCGCCTCCGTCAGTGACTGTAGATTATTGCTTTCATTGATCGGCATGATCTCATTACGCTTCACATCATTGGCAGCATGTAAAGACAATGCCAGCTTGAACTTTACCGCATCATCACCTAACTGTTTAATCATTTTGGCCACACCTGCCGTAGAAAGCGTAATACGCCTCGGGCTCATGCCCAGGCCGTCGGGAGAAGTGATCTGCGCAATGGAGCGCATCACATTTTTATAGTTCAGCAGCGGTTCCCCCATGCCCATATATACGATATTGCTCAGATGTCTGCCGAAGATTTCCTGCGCCTGTGCACTTAACAAGGTTACTTCATCTACGATCTCGTCAAATTCAAGATTGCGGCTTCTGGGCAGATAACCGGTAGCGCAAAATTTACAACTGAGGCTACAGCCTACCTGTGAAGATACGCAGGCGGTCATTCTTTTTTCGGTGGGGATGATCACGCCTTCTATCATGCGTCCGTCGTGCAATTTGAAGCCGCTTTTAATAGTGCCGTCTTCACTGAACTGACTTTGGCTAATACTGACTTTGGGAATAAAAAAGGTTTCACGAAGCTGATCGCGTAATGACCGGGAGAGATTGGTCATGGTATCTATATCTCCGGCATGCTTTTTCCAAATCCATTCATAAATCTGTGTTGCCCGAAACCGGGGTTCGCCCCAGTCGGCCATCAGGGCTTGTATTTCTTCTAAAGAAGCATGTCGCAGATTTTTCATCTGTGGAAATTTTTGTGCAAAGATATTGAAACTTAACGAAAGCAGTATTGCGGCAGGAAATGGGAGTGTATTGCAAATTTTCCTTTGCCGGGTCACATGTGGTCGGTGAGGACACCGACCACGGCGAGCCTGAAGATGTACCAAACGATTCATTTTGCACAGCACCAACCGATGTATTGCAGTACTCACAGCCGCTTGCTGATCCTTATCAGTGATTTTTTACCGATACTGTTATAAGCGATTACTTCATGGGTTTTCGTACCGTCCCGCAATAATACGTTTACGGTATTCGGCGGTTCATTGCCTTCATTCAGCGCGGTGATGGCAATAATATTCAGCTCGCTGCCACCGACCGGGAAGGACAGTATCTTTTTATCTTTGGAAATACTGAAATCATCCAATACAACTGTTCCGTTAAATTCTATACGAATCCGGTCATTATCCACTTTATTGCCATCCCATATTTCCATGATTATAGTGTCAGATTCCCATAGAAAAGTTTCATCTTTTCCCGCCGTGATTTGCCGGGGCAAAACTGCCTGGGGCGCAGCAGTCTGCGGCAATGCACTTGCCGTATCATACACAATTCTTACCGCCTGTGATTTTTCCGGCTGTTGTACAGATGGCTCAACAAGCGCAGTTTCTTTAACAACAGGCTTTGCTTCGGCAGTTCCAAACAAGCGATCCAATTCCGCCTTACGCATAAACGTAATGCTGCCTTTCGCACATTCCGCTCCTAATATTGCAGTACGGCTGGTCAGCGGGCCGCTTAATACCGATGCAAGGGTATCATACTGCAGTTCACTTTCCACTAAGCATATCAAGGTCTTACTTTTAAAGCCACGATTTTCCAATATGTTCAGCTCCTGGATATGCAGTGTTTTTGTCGCCCGGTTAACCTGAGCGCTTACCGTAGCCTTCACCTCTTTACCTTCGGTGGCATAAGTATAGGCATATCCGCTCAGATAGCTGCCGGCAGAATCTTTCAGGATTAATTTATAGGTAAATAATTCCCCACCCTGTATGCCCATATCTCCGGTAAGCGTATAGCTGGTTTGCTGGGCAGAAATAGTGTTAGCATAAAGTAAGGTGAACAGGGAAAGTATGCAAAAGCGTAAAAACATATCAATGTATCAGTTTGGGCAAAAATACGATCCTGCAACGGAATCAGTTAAACCAGTTAAAAACCGTTTCCGGCTGTAAAATTTTCTTTTCCTCCGGCGGAATGTCTCGCAATATTTTTCCTTCCCCCATTTGTATCAGCCGGGTTCCGTATTGCAGGGCATCTTTTATATTATGCGTGATCAGCAAAGCCGTGAGCTGATGCTGCGCAATAATTTTTCCGGCCAATTGCAGTACCCGCTGTGCGCTGCGTGGATCCAAGGCCGCGCTGGGCTCATCCAGCAATATCATTTCAGATCCATCCATTACGCTCATCAGCAGGGTTAATGCCTGTCGCTGACCACCCGAAAGCATGCCGATGGGCTGATGTAATTTATGTTCTAATCCAAGTCCCAGAGCGCTGACCTGATCACCGACCTTTTGTTGAAAAGCGGCACCGGTACCGATGGTTAATTTCTTAGACCGGGAACGGATAGCGGCAAGCCGGAAATTATCCAGGATACTGAGATCGGGCGCCGTACCTGCCAGGGGATTCTGAAAGACCCGGGTCATCCAGCGGCTGCGGCGGTATTCCGGCATTTGGGTAATCTTCTGGTCATTCCAGACAATCCTGCCGGAAGAAGGAAACAGACTTCCTGCAATCAAATTCAGCAAAGTACTTTTACCACTGCCATTGGTACCGATGATCGTTACAAATTCTCCCTGTTGTATCTGCAGCGACACTTCAGATAAAGCGACAATGGCATTGCTGCGTTTCGGGTTGAATATTTTTGAAACCTGCTCTATGTTCAACATCAGTCGGTACGTTTTTTCAATGCCGGTATGGCAACAATCATTAACACAAACACAGCCGTAATCAGTTTTAATAAATTAGGGTTAGCACCTAAAGACAATGCTACGGCTAATATCAGTTGGAACAATACACTGCCCAAAATAACAAAGGTCAACTGGCCTATCGCCGAACGTATTTGCAGCATATTGATCAGCGTATCTGCAATCAGTACTGAACCTAAGCCGACTATCACAATACCGATGCCCATATTGATATCCGTAAAGCCCTGATACTGGCTAATGAGGAAACCGCTCAAAGCCGTTAAGGCATTAGCTAAGCTCAATCCTGCAATCTTCATGGTATTCGTGTTGACACCCATAGCCGTGCTCATCTCCGGGCTGCTGCCGGTAGCCCGCATGGCGATACCGAAATCCGTTTTCAGCATATAAGCAATGCATCCTGCAAAAAACACGCTGAAAACAAGTGCTACGACAACATCGCCAAATATCTGATGATTACCGGTAAAATTAAACACGGTAGGCGTATTGATCAATGGTATATTGGAACGCTGCATCAGGCTGAGATTGACGGAATACAAGGCCGTCATTACTAAGATACCCGCCAGCAAGGCATCAACTTTCAGCCGGGTATGAATGATGCCGGTAATGGCTCCGGCAAGACCACCTGCCAGCAGCACCACCGGCATGGCCAACCCAAAAGACAGGTCCGCCGGCAGCATCAGGGCGGTAACCACAGCGCCCAATGTAAAACTGCCATCTGTTGTGATATCGGGGATTTTGAAGATTTTCATGGAAATGAAAATGCCCGTCGCCATCAGCGAATAGCACAAACCCAGGATGAATGCCGAAGTATAAAAGCTCACTGCATATAAAGGTTAAACAGATTCAAATTCATGCTTTGATGCACCGGTTGGTTTTTAAAGTTGTGTTGCTCATGATCTTTCATTGCAATAAATATTAATTGTTGGTTTCATTATTCCTATTTCCTGATTAAATCATATTCTTCCGCTATCATCCATTTCTCACGCATACGAAAAGCGGGTATAGTTTGTCGTTTTGCTTTGTTGGCTGCCACGTTGGGCCTTACGCCATTTTGGGCAGCCCAGACCGAAAGCGGAATTATCTTTTTTGCTGTAAGTATTGTTATTCTTTTGTGCAATGCTTCCTGCAACAACAAAGCAAATAATGCTGTAAATCCACCAAATTTCATAGTAGTTTGATATTGTGAAAACAGCGGATAGTATTCGGTATTCTTGCTTTTGTTTTGAATAAGGATGGGCGGTAATCCTGCATGCATTAACTGCAAATTGATAAGCACTCTTCCCATACGCCCGTTTCCGTCAACAAAAGGGTGAATCGTTTCAAATTCTGCGTGAAAGTGGGCTATGGCATCTAAAAAATAGCGGCTTTTACTTCGGCTTTCCTTCGATAAACTCAGGACATTGCGCTCTGCACAAGTATTTTGATTGTATTTATCTACCAACTCCTGAAGCAAAGCAGGCACAAATTGTGGGTTTGCACCTAAGTGATTACCCACGCGCACCCACTCTTTGCCACTGCGAAATCGCCCGGCAACGCTGTCGTCAATATGGGTAAGCAAGGTTTTGTGTAAATCTAAAATGAGTTTTATATGGAGTTTGCGTTTTGATTTTTCAAGCAGGCTTTCCGTTATTTTCGCCAGATTTTTCGCCTCGTATATTTCCCGAACATTTACTTTGCGGTTCAGGGTGTCGCCAGCTAATATTTTTTCAGTGTCTTCCAATGTAAGCGTGGAGTTTTCTATGGCGTTTGAGTTGTACACCATTTCGGGAGTTTCGGCAAGAGCTATCTCTTTCAGCACGGCTTCGTTGCCTTTTGTCCATGTAGCGTAGCGGCTTAGCAGGACTTCTATTCTGTCTTTTGTGGTTTGATTGATCAATTTTTTAATTACGAATTAAGGCGCCTGATGTTAAGTCAAAAGTAAAAAGTAAGAATGCAAAACAATAAAAGCTAATAATCAATACAATAAAATCTAGAGCGTACAGACAACATCTTCTTGACTTAACCTTGATTTACCGTGAAAAAGCATACGAATATACTATTTTTCACGGCAATTTGTCCACATCAGGACTTACGCGATTTTATTTTACCTCCACAAATCCCTGCGGAATTGTAATGCCAAATTTTCGTGCAACATCTGCATTATACACTTTATTGCGCAGTTGCACCATTTCCCAGTTCAGGTCTTGTGCGGATTGGTTTTTCAAAAACCGTGCCGCCTGCTCACCGGCCTGATAGCCCCATTGATAAATATCGGCGCCGAAGGCCGCTACAGCGCCTCTTGCCACCAATCCCGCTTCGCTGGTAAATATCGGAACACGGGCATCGTTGCAGGATTTCAGTATGGTTTCAAAGGAAGCAAAAACAGTATTATCGGGATTGGCAAAAAATGCATCAATATGCTTAGAAAGCAGGCTTTGTGTTACTATTTGTGTTTCGGAAGAATTATTGACCGGCAGCGCTACAACGTCAACAGATAAAGACTGCGCCAGCGATTTGATCCGGTTCAGCGCATCCACCGACTGCGGTTCGCTCTGGTTAAAGATCATACCGATCTTCAAACGACCGTTTTTTGGTGTAACCAATTTCGGGATCAACTGGAATGAAGTGTCAATATAGTCTAAGTTATCGGCCACGCCAAAAAGATTGGCCGGAGCCTTTCCGGAGGCATCGTTCATTTTCATCAGTTCCGGCGTGGGCGATACCATCATAAAGACCGGGATATCCTTCGTATTTTGCAGCGCCGTGATAGTAGCCAGCGAGGGACAGGAAGCGATGAGCGCTACCTTTTCCTGGATGAAATAATGCACGATCTGGGTAAGTGTCGGGATATTACCCTGTGCATTTTTATAAATAATCTTCAGGCTGTTGTCCTGCTCACTGAAGCCGTTTTTGGCTAATGCATCCACAAAGCCCTGATGTGCCTGAGCAATAGTCTGATCTTCAAAAGCATCCACAAAGCCAATAACGGGTAGGGATTGGTCATTTTGTGCAGCATTGTTACAAGAGCCGGAAAGCAGGGCAACCGGCAGCAGGCCTATAGCCAATAGCAGCAATCGAATATGTTTCAAAGGAAAAATTTTTCGTAAAAATAAAAAATAATACCATAAACCCAACGGCGCTACCGGCAAATGAGGTGTATTTCAAATATGTATTGCGGGGCTATATGTGGTCGGTGAAGACACCGACCACGGGGGCAGTTCCATTTTATTTGTAGTTATACATTGTTGGGCAAATTACTTTTGAACATTGCCAATATTTAAAAGATTGGCAATGTTTCCGTTTCAATGAGATACCTCTCCTGCATGACATTCGGTGGCTGCGACAACACCATGAAGCTATCCTGCATGATGATCCGACCCGCCTGATTTTACACCGATATTAAACAGGCGATACGCCACATGAAGTCCTGCCTTTTCAGAGTCGGTATAAACATAGGTATCTCTCTTTACGATTTCCCGGCCATCGCGATCGGTTACGGAAAAACTGACTTTTTGCTTTTGCGCTTCCCGTTCAAAGTGCAGGCGAACGGTAAGAGCAGCCCGGTCATTCCAGTTAATATTACAATCCTTTAAACGGCTGACTAATTTTTTATCCGCCTGACCGGTTACGTTCAGTTTGAAATCTACACGCAGATCGGAAAAAGGCACTAATTGCGGAAAGCTGCTGTAAAATCCATTGGCCGCTCGCTGATAAGCCCGGTGGTCATCCTGCTCTTCTGCACAAAGCGCCATAGCTTCAAATACTCTTGCTACAAAAAGCTGTTCATATTCTTCATCAATGGAGGGGTCTGTGGCGATTTGCTGAAGCAGTTGCGCGGCATTTTTGTAATTGCCTTTTTTCATTTCCAGCTTGGCTACAAACAATTGAAAATATCGTTTTACATTTTTTCGCTGCTGACTGTGCTCTGCTTCATATTGATATTTTTTCAGAAAAAATCCGGTAGTGAAATCCTGGATCAGGTACCATATCTCGTCCCAGGCCACTGTGCTTTCCGAAGAAAATAATTTATACACCACCATATCCCGTTCCGGGTTCATGGCAAACTGATTCACCACAAGGTATTGCAGTAAATATTTCTGAACAGTCTGTTGTGCAATATCGGATAAAACGCGGGGATTATACCACCAGTTTTTATGCTCGAATTTCAGCATCTGAATCCGCTCCGTGGCATTGCGCAAGCGAATCAGGTTAATGCTGAAATCATAATGGCTTTGCCCCAGTGTGGTACCGATATGTATCTCCCTGAATCCTTCCGCTTTTTGCAGATACCGTTCGCTTTCTTCAATATTACCGTCGTAAGTAAGGCAGCGTGCCAATGCAATATTATACCAACCAAAACCCGGCACGGAGCCTGTACTGCGAATCAGGTCTTTCATGGATTGTACACCTACATTGGGTTTCCCCCGGTAAATATCTAAGATGGAACTATAATAAGCCCACTCTTTCAGATGTTGACGATCGTAATCATATAGACTAGCCACTTCAAACTCCTCCAGCGCATCCCGGAAATCTGCATTGATGTTCAGAAAGATGGCATAATTATTATGGGAAAATGAGGGTGAATTTCTCATCAGCCGGTAATAGCGTGCAGCGGAATCCATTTGGAAATTATAGCTGTACAGAATCGCCCGGTAATGATAAATGCTTTGCCGTAATGATTTGATATATTCCGGCTGAAAAATCCGGTTCAGCGGTAAATCTCTTTTGATCTTTGCTTCAGCTGAATCTAAATAACGCTGTGCCAATGCTTCATTTTCTGCTACAGTATTTTTCAGAAAATGATATTTATCCTGTGTATAAAAACGATTACGATGGGTAGTCCAGGCAAGATAACAATAAGGCTGCATGATGCCTTCATACTGCAGATTCCATTTTTGCACCCGGCGAAGCAGTGCATACACATCATCCGGTCGCTCCGTATTGCTCAGGCATTCCATCAACTGATAGGCAATGATGCTATAATCCACCTGGTAAGGAAAGGCAGCAACATAGGTCATAGGATCGGCAGAGCGGGTTTTCAATGCTCTCCGGTAATCCCGTTCCAACAACTCCAATGCTTTGGAAAGCGGAGCAATCGCATTTTTGTACCCCAGGTAGTCGGCGGCATGACTGGACTTATATATACCTTCGTACATCCAGCCCACATAATAAGTACTATCTGTCCTGATAAATTCCCGGGACATATAAATCGCATCCGAGGCCTCGAAAGAAGAGCCTTTACGTTTGGCATCAATCAGCGCTCTTTTGCCTTTATTGGTTTCTGCCAGCGACTGGGCAGCAAGCTGCTGCCAGGCACCCGTAAGCAGGAGCCATAACAATAATAGCGGTATGTAGATATTACGCTGCAACAAATGATCAATGTATTTTAACGATACAGTTTCAGTCGACTCAACCTTTCCATTTCTGCATTCAGAATACCGTCAAAGGCTTTGAGGCGCGCATCCCGGTTGCGATAAATCAAGCGGTGATCCAATACGGATTTTGCAATGGCATGCACATCATCTTCTATTACAAAACTGCGTCCTTTTACCAAAGCATAAGCACGAAGACAACGCATCAGTGCTATGCCTGCACGAACGCTTGCACCCAGACTGATATCCGCATGAGCACGGGTAGCCCGGACGATATTAGCAACAGCCTGAACTATTTCATCATGAACAAAAACATTCCCGGCTTCCTGCTGAAGCGCAAGAATATCATCCATGCTTAATACCGCCTGCAGATCCTCAAGATGATGCTGTATCTCCTGGTAATTCTTATAGATGTCTATTTCGGTAGCCTCATCTACGTATCCGAAAGAGATTTTCATAAAAAAACGGTCGAGTTGGGCAGCAGGCAAAGGATAAGTACCTTCCATTTCCACCGGATTTTGCGTAGCAATGGTAAAAAACAAATGCTCTAAACGCAGGGTTTTTTCGGCTATCGTGATTTGTCCTTCCGCCATACATTCCAGTAAAGCGCTTTGCACTTTAGGCGAAGCCCGGTTGATCTCATCCGCTAATAAGACATTACAAAACAAAGGACCCTTTTTAAACAAAAAATCTTTGGTTTGTTCATCAAAAATATGCGAGCCGATCAGATCCATAGGCAGTAAATCCGGCGTGAACTGAATACGTTTAAACAGTACACCGGTATCACCGGTCTGGCCACTTACGGAATGCGCCAGAGTACGGGCCAGCACGGTTTTACCCGTACCGGGATTATCTTCCATTAAAATGTGCCCCTTAGCCAGAAGGCAGGTAATGACCATCTCAATCTGATGGCGTTTGCCTCTGATAACGGTTTCCATTTGCTCAATAAGCCGAGGAATCAGTTGTGCTGCCGCCGGCACCGGAATTTCATATTCCATACTGCTGGGAAAATTTTATTGCTTTGAATGAATGAAGTACAATAATAGGCATTTTTAGCTTGTGAAAACATCAGTCGGTAGTTAAAAAGCAGCAACAGCAGAAAGCGTTTAAAATTTCAATACCGATTTTGTAATATTGTACAACCTTTATTTCACCCTATGAATTTAAAATACGTTGACAGCAACTTTAAATTTTATGAGTCATATACCATTCCAGCACATAGACTGGCCTTCCGTGGCAACAACGGAATATAAAGGAACAACAGGATCAGCCTTCTGGCAAACGGTCATGATGGAAGGACTCCGGCTGAGAATAGTGGAGTACTCAGCCGGATACTTAGCGGATCATTGGTGTCAGAAAGGACATATCGTACATTGTCTTGAAGGAGATTTTGTAACCGAATTAGCCGACGGAGCGCAAATCCATACAACTCAGGGAGGCACTTATGTGGTTTCTGATGAGCTTAGTAGCCATCGTACATTTTCAGAAAACGGAACCAGGCTGCTCATTATTGACGGAGACTTTCTGAAAGCGGAAGAAAAATAATCCTTAATGATCAAAAGTATTTATTCATGCATACAGAACAGCTCACCGACACCTGGCACATTCACAACCGGATCAACCTGTACCTGCTTGATGCTATTGACGAATCCTGGCTCAGCGACCGTTCCGCATCAAGAGGGCGAAATACAGGCGAACAGTTTGCACATATCCACCAGGTAAGGCTGATGTGGCTGAAAGTTGCCGGTCCGGATATACTCCATGAACAATATAAAATTGAGAAAGATGCTATCACCAAAAAGCTGTTGGCAGATGCATTGCAACATAGCGCCGATGCCATAGCCGACCTGCTGCAGCAGGCATTGAAGCAGGACAGGTTAAAAGGATTCAAACCGCATCCCGCCGCATTCTTAGGTTATCTCATTTCCCATGAAAGTCACCACCGGGGACAGGTTATGCTTTGCCTCAAACAATCCGGGCACAAGATAGACCGTAAGGTGCAGTTCGGGCTTTGGGAATGGGGTGTACGATAAAAGCAGAAACACTATCTTTATGGTCTTATAAAAAACAGCGTATGCAAAACAATACGGTCTGGGAAAAAGAGTTAGCATTAATAGCTTCCATTATAGCCAAAGCTCCTTTAGAAAAAACCATAAAATGGGGAACGGCGGTATTTACCCATAATGGTAATAATGTAGTCAGCTATGGCGGCTTCAAAAATCATTTTGCCATCTGGTTTTACCAGGGTGTTTTTCTTAAAGACCCCGGCAAGGTGTTGGTTAGTGCACAGGAGGGCAAGACCAAAGCGCTGCGTCAATGGCGGTTTACCTCAATCGAAGAAATTGATGAGCAAAAAATCCTGGAATATATCAGGGAGGCTATTGACATAGCAGAAAAAGGATTGAAGATACAAGCCGAGTCATTCAGCGCCATACCGGTTGCACCGTTGCTGGATGAGGCTTTAAAAGCGGACACCTCCTTACAAACTGCTTTCGAAAAACTTAGTCCCGGCAGGCAAAAAGAGTACAGCGTATTTATTAATGAAGCCAAACAGGAGACCACAAAGCGCAACCGTTTGGAAAAGATCAAACCGATGATCAGTGGCGGGAAAGGACTGAATGATCAGTACAAATCTTCAAAGTAATGCAGCAGTACAATTGTTTCTATATTTTTCAGAAAAAAAGAAATATGGAGCAAGATAATAGCAGCGCCGTTCTTTTAAAATATAAAGTTTCGGCATTTTTAATAAAAGCAGTTTATCATGAATCCCAACAATGCTAACAGGGTATATAAAATGGCCTTTGCATCCGTGTATCCGCATTATGTTCAGAAAGCGGAGAAAAAAGGGCGTAGTCAGGCCGAAGTGGATGAGATCATATGTTGGCTCACCGGTTACGACGAGGAAGTTTTACGCTACCATATTGATCACAAAACTGATTTTGAAACATTCTTTGCACAGGCACCGCAGATTCATCCCAATGCCTCCAAAATCACCGGCATGATTTGCGGCTATCGTGTGGAAGCCATCGAAGACAAGCTTATGCAGCAGATCCATTATTTAGATAAATTGGTGGATGAGCTGGCAAAAGGTAAAAAAATGGAGCGGATATTGCGACAATAGTGTAATAGCAGTTGCTACCGGAGCAGATATCTATCAACTTATAGCCACATTGTCTTAAAATTTAACCACACAGAAACATAGATTCTTATAAAGAAGAAATAAGAATTTTATGTATTTACACAAGCTTTACAACCAGCAAATATCTATATAATCTGTGAGTTGCTTATACTATTCAGATGGTAAAAGACCCCTTCCGGGTTTATCTTACCAATGTTATATCACCATTGCGTTGAATGATAATATCATTGGGGCAAACGCTTTTCATATGCCAGAAATATGTTCCTACATCTGCTTTTTTTCCGCTACCGGTGCGCCCATCCCAGCCTGACCGGATATCATAGGATTTATATACAAGTTGACCCCAGCGATTATAGATAAAAATAGCATAACTTTTCGGATTGCCCGTAAAAACCGGTTTAAATGCATCGTTTAACCCGTCTCCATTAGGGCTGAAAACAGTGGGTAATTCCACGTGACAGCATACCTCGGCCTGAATCGCTATGGTATCATATCCAGTACAATTATTTTGATCGGTACCGGATATATACAGAAAATTATTTTCTGCAGGCAGGATATAATTAAAATGTGCCTGGTCTGAAATTAAATTGCCTGATTCGTCATACCATTTATAGGAAGCAGCTCCCTGCACAATGAGTGTAACCGGATCGCCGATACAAAGCCGAATATCCGAGGGTTGATAGCCAGCCTCTGGTTTAGGTATGGGATAAACTGTCAGATCAAGTTGTGTGATTATACTGTCACAGCCTGTTTCAGAAAGCAGGGTATCGGCATATGAACCCGGTGTGTCTAACCATATCCCGGCAAATATCAGGCTGTCCCCTTCACATATTGCCTCGTTCAAAGGCTGAATAACAGGTGGTGGCAGCACGGTAAGAGACAGGTGTACAATACTGTCGCAACCAGATGTAGTTTGAAAGGTGTCGTAATAAGTACCGGATGTTTCATAAAGCTGGCCGCCGAAATTGAAGCTGGCTCCATAGCATATTGTTTGTTCTAAATTATAGCTAACCGGAGGCAAAACGGTAAGATTGATCGTGATCAGGCTGTCACATCCGTTGATACTGGTTAAGGTGTCGGATATGAGTTGTGTGGAAGAATAAGTGATTCCATTATATTCTAAGCTCTGACCATAACATATTGTAGTATCCATATTGCTTTGAAATACTAAGGGATCAGGGTTATTTGCCACAATGATGGTATAATCCTGAAAATTTCCAAATGAAAATATATCGCACGGTCCGCCGGTTGGATTGTCCGAATTGGCTCCTGCATTATATACCCGCATTCGGTGAGGCCCGGTAGAAGTGCCGGGCGGAATGGCCAGATCAAGATTGTAGGTTGCCGGGCTACTCGCAACATAGGTGTTGGGAATGACAATTTCACCCGGATCTTCAAAATCAAAATCATTATTCAAATCTACGGCTACAGTAACACCGCACCAGCCTGTAACACTCACAGTCATAGGGATAGGTTGACAAGCTCCGTCATCATACACTACCGTAGATTGTGCTGTGAAATCATATTCCGTGCAATTCGATGTAGTTACCGTGTTATTAATAGTACCGATAGTGACATTGTAAATCAGATGTCCGCCGGGAAAGGTCGGGCTGGGTCCACAGGCATCAAAACCAACCCAAGGCGCAACCGGTTCATAAACAGGTGTGCAATACTGGGCATAAATAGGCGATGTGCTCACTCCGGTTAGTAATGCTGTAACAAACAGCATCCGTTTTTTAAAGACTGAAAAAATGATATTGCTCATGGAATATTTTTAATGAATAAGAAATACAGATACTATGCCTGCTGTTTTTTAATTTCGAAGGTTGTAAACCCCGGATTTTCGCTTAACGGTATCTTTCTTATTCCCGACTTTATATGATGATAGTAATCCGAATTTACCTCTATGCATATACATCATCTCATGGAATATTCTTAAAGTCCTTTCCTGTCCCGCGTAGTGGTTATTTATCAATGTCTTGAACAGAACAGAGATTAAATATAATAGACATTAGGCAATTTGAGGATGTTGGGTGTCAAAAACTACATCAAGATGTGTTTTTATAATATTTCCAGTGGCGGCAGAAGAGAGATCAATCAGGAGAGACTATCATAACTATATACGTCTGAGTTGCAGGACACGAAAACAATACGAAATGGCAAAGAAGACGCCTGTAATATTATGCCTGACGAACATGCAATTAATAAAATCCGTTCGTACATTCGTGTCGGCAAAATAAAGCTATGCTACAAATCCATTCGTCGGAATTAAAATCAGTTTAATGAAAAAACTCATCGTACGTGCGGCTATACAAATCAGGAGACCTGTTGAAGTAGTTTTCGACAGTATTATTGATCCTCAAAAAATGGCACAATACTTCATCTCCGAGAGTACGGGGCGATTAGAGGAAGGCAAGCAGATTTTCTGGAAATGGCCGGAGTTTCCGGAATATCCCTGCCCCGTTGATCATATTAAAATTGATCCTTACCGTTCCGTTTCTTTTATATGGGGCAATGACACGATGGTAAGGATTGACCTGGAAGAACAAATTGACAAATCGGTAGTGGTACGGGTAGCAGAAGGGGAAAAAGAACCGGATGAAGCCGGAATAAAATGGTATGGCGATAATACTGAAGGCTGGGCAAATTTCTTAGCTTCCATGAAGGCGTTTCTTGAATACGGCATCAACCTGCGTACAGGCGCATTTGATTTTATGCGAAAATAAATCCCGGATACCGGATCATATTTTTTAACCACAAAAAAATACACATGGCAACAACAAACACGTACCTGAATTTCGATGGCAATTGCGAAGAGGCATTTAACTTTTACCGATCCGTGTTCGGTGGGGAATTTACCTATATCGGTCGCTTCGGCGATATGCCCGAAAACGGGGAAGTCCCCGAAGCAGACCGGAACAAGATCATGCATGTAAGCTTACCTATTGGCACATCCATACTCATGGGAAGCGATACCGGCGGAGGATGGTCCCCCGATTTCCGGCAGGGGAACAATTTCTCCATTTCCATAACAGCGGACAGCAAAGAAGAAGCCGATCGTATCTTTAATGCGCTCTCCGAAGGCGGGCAGGTAACGATGCCTTTGAATCTTACCTTTTGGGGTGATTACTTCGGTATGCTTTGTGACAAGTTCGGTGTCAACTGGATGATGAGTTTTAATGATCAGCAAAAATAACGATCGGTTCTTTTGTTGAACAAATTAAAAACAGGTTAGCTAAAGAACACAAGGGAAAGGGAGATCAGGTGTTTTCACGATTCACCCTTTCCTTTAAAAAACTTTAGTGACTTCATGCTCTTGTCCCATTGGCACGGGATTGTGGCAAAAAACACAAAGCAATGACAGCAGCAACAATAATTGAAAAACTTAATTTAGTCAAACATCCCGAAGGAGGATTTTACCGGGAAACCTATCGGGCGGAACAGTTCATTACGCTTGATGACGGTCAAAAGCGCAATACCGGAACAGCAATTTATTACCTGCTGAACGATACGGACAAATCACACTTTCACCGGATAAGCTCGGACGAACTTTGGCTTTTCCACCAGGGAACAGCATTGGAGCTATTGATGATAACTGATGAAGGCAGCCTGGCAATAAAAACTTTGGGCAATCGCTTAGATATGCGGGAAGCGCCTCAGATCATGATTAAAGCCCATACCTGGTTTGCTGCAAGGGTAAAGAACGAAAGCGGCTATGCACTCGTCAGTTGTATGGTAACACCGGGCTTCGATTTTGAAGATTTTGAGCTGGGCAAGAAAGACGAACTGATCCGTCTATATCCCGGTATCAAAACCGAAATTGAACCGTTTTGTTTGTAAAACGGCTGACATTTTCACCGACACAAAAGCGTGTTAAACCTCTACCCTGCTATCCTTCACTAAACGCTTCGCTCTTTGTTTTTTTCAGATCCAGCAGGAAGCTGTCAATCACATGTTTTTTCACATGAGCCATGGCCACAATCTTCCACCATTTGGGATGCTGAAAATTGTCGGCTACCAAATGATATTTACGGGCTAAAGCTGCCGGGATCTGGTCGGCGCCGATAGCCACAATATTCATATAAGGATTGCGGTAGTAACGGATGCCTAATTCGCCTAAAGCTTCACAGATACGGTCGGTGCGATCAATCAATTTCTGCATCATATACTTCCAGCCTTCCGATCCGTGCGTCATCAGGATCATCCAGATAGCTACGGCATTAGCGCCGGAGCGGCTTCCGCAAAGTGTAAAGTCAGTACCCTGAACATAAGAAGCCTCTGCGGTTTTCGTATATTCCATCAGACCTTTACGACATAAAAATATGCCCGTACCGTAAGGCGCCTGCAGCATCTTATGTCCGTCAATAGCGATAGAACTGACCTCCGGATTGCTGAAATCCATATTACCGCCCGGATGGGTAAAAGGATAAATGAAGCCGCCGAAAGCGGCATCAATATGTACAAAATAATATTCAAAATACTGCCGTACTATGGGCAGGATCAAATCCACATTATCCACACTGCCAAACATAGTTGTACCCATGCTCAGGTGAACAACCAGGTAATGGATACCGGCTGCTTTTGCTGCCGCCAGTTGCGATTGCAAATCTTCAATAATGATCTCCCGGTTGTCTTCCTTTACCTTTATGCAAATCGGCGTTATGCCCAATAAATTACAACCCTTGTATGCGGAATAATGTACATCTTCGGAAAAAACCATACCGATTTCCGAAATATCGGCACCGAACTTTCGCATAAAGTAGTTGCGATAAATCCATTGTGCCTGGATGTTCGCTTCTGTTCCACCGGATGCCACATAGCCATCACAGCCATCTTTTTCTCCCGCAAAAATTTCTTCCGCACATATCCGGATTAAATCAATCTCTAATTGTTGAGTGCCTTTAAAATAGCTCTCTCCGGCGCTATAGGTATGACAGCCGATATGATTGGGATTATTGATCAGCACGGAAAGAAATGCCGCATCTTTAAGAAAAGGCGCATCAAAATAAAACTGTTCCTGGTCTAAATAGGTAGCCGGAAGCCCCAGAATAGGTTCGCTTTTATAATTCAGATTATTGTTTAACGCCTCAAAAACCCGTTGCTTAATAAGGCGGGTAGGCAACTTTGGCCAATGCATAGCTCAATTGATTTTGCGGCAAAATTACCCAATTTATACGCCCGGAAGGCCTCCGGGCTTATGATTGTGATCATGTATTCAAAGTAAAAATTCAAAATTCAAAAACCGTATTATTATTTGTAAGAGAAAAATCAATAGAGGATTAAACAGAGTATATTTCGCCTAAATTGCATGATACAAATTGGTGTGCATGCCTAAAATAAGTTGACAAAAAACAGTCACTTATCATGGGTAAAAGTAGCCAAAACATAGCGATTCGGGAACGTAGGATTTTCTCTGAATCCTTAAAGAAAAAAATTGTAAAAGAATTGG
>Ga0206106_100460_pt1 | contig 30443 bp, 21 predicted proteins | sample 1B1ome_FD_148677 | JGI IMG/M metagenome (GOLD analysis project Ga0206106, IMG submission 148677) | Enriched microbial communities from leaf-cutter ant dump, University of Wisconsin, Madison, United States - 1B110A | ecosystem: Environmental > Terrestrial > Nest > Insects nest > Nest dump | place... | reverse complement strand
AAGTAAGCAATTGGACACAGCAGCGCAACGCAGCAGGCTCGAAAGTAAACTGGCAGTTCACCTCTCAAGACGCGAGAATCAAATTGAAACGCTTATATCCAACTATTCTTTAATTACTAGCCGGATGGAGCACTAGCTTGATAATAGAAACTACGGTAGCTTTGGACCGAAAAATAAAGTCCTAGACTGCCGCCGTTTTATTGAAATAACGTTCTCCGTTAGCTGAACGGCTGTCGGTATAAGCTAATCCGAGACTTGTCGAAAAGATTTTTCTGAATTAGGTCGGTCGAATTGCGTTCTAACCTGACCGCGATAAAGAATGCCAAAAATAAAATACGCCACCCTTGCGGGTAGCGTGTGTGATCTATGAACGAGTAATAGCTATTTCAGACTTTGAAGAATTTCTTAAAAGTCTTTCTGAAACTGCTAGATGATCTTCGATCGTCATACGTTGTTGTCCTGGAGTCCAGTTGTCATCCATGGAAGCTTCAAAAATGCTACGCATTAAGCTCAGATCCGTTACCTCTTGTTCGTCTGGAATTGGACCCGTTTTCCGCCTCATGTTTTCAATCTCCATTGCTGGTCTTAACATACGTCGCATGATATCCACCCCTTTGTTTAATAATTCTGGATTCCTGAAGTCTGAAGCAAACGTATACTTCCCTGGTAATATAAACATACCACTCTCAGTATTCATATTCAAGAATATCCGGTAATCTTCTACAAGGCATTCCTTGAGCATCCACAATTTTTTTTCAGCAGAAAGTCCAAAGTAATTGGGTACGCGCCCGTCGATCAATTGGGCATACCCGTTATGTAAAAACCAATTGTAGGCAAGGTGATCATCATAGTATTTCCCCAGTCTATCAAATATCCTCCAGTGTAATACGTGACCATATTCGTGCATTAGCGTTTGAGCACATCGTTCATGTAGATTCAACAATTTTAAATTCTCTTGAATATATTCTAAAGTTACTCCTGATGTTAATTTTCCTGCTTCATGATACAAACGAGCGATTGTTCCAAATCTATAAACTTCATCCTCTATCGTCTGCATTGTATCGTCGGGCAAAAGAACAACCCATTCGGTTTTATCTTTATTCGGCCGATACATAAATGCACGTGCCTCGGAATGATCTATACGTGAGTTTTTAAACCGTACAACTAAGTTGAAAACATTGACCTCATCGAGGCGAGCTCCTCGACGACGAGCAACCTTATAGCCACCCTCTACTTCCAACCGTCTCCGGAATGGATACTTGTATATATATTGTGTGTCCGGATGAAATAGTTCAGCGAAAAGAGATGCTCTTTGACGGATTTTTTTCACCGTTCTTCGATCCATTTCTATCAATTCCAAGTCAGTATTGCTTGGAATATCATTCTCTTCATCAATGAACTCTATTTTTATTTCACCGGTTTGCTCTTCCAATTGTTCAACAATGCGATGTAATAACACAGTGGACCTCCAACAGAGAAATTCATTAAATCTCTTTTATAACAATTCTACCATTCTACTCTAATTGATTTCATTGCAAAAATAAATAGAGAAGCAGTTCCTGCGGAAAAGGGGGACGGTCGGCATGAAGCCGCCGATCGATCCGGCCGCTATCGATAGAAGCCCAAACAACATATTTAATGAAAAAAGTGGTAAACTTATTGAAATGAATATTCAAGGAGATGTAGCCATGGGCTTTCTCGAAATAATTAAGAAATTATACTCTCCCTCTTCGCCAAATACCGTTGAAAAACAAATCGCAACTCAACCATCACCCGCTCCTAACCAAGTCAGTAAGAGAAGCGAATATCATACGTTTATTAAAAAACCACTCTTCAAACAGGTGCAATCGTTCCCGGTCCAAGTGGAGACAGAAGACACTTGGGATACCTTCTTCTAAACGAAGAAAACGGACGGACGATACATTGGATTTGAGCTCCGCTCCAGAAAAAAATTTCGACTTTATTATCAGAATGACTCCTTAATGGTTGTCGCCGCAGCCAAAACTCTCGAAGTCATTCAAAAGGATCGGATAAAGAGGTATTCGTATCGTGACACCCCCTTTGAGAACATGGGCGTGATCGAAGCGAACGAAAGAGGTGCAATTTTCAGTGATAAGGGACAGGTCGGATTTATCGATTTCGATTCAGAGACAGGCTACTTTTATGAATTTCAATGGCAGCCATTTCGCGCTGCCATTGGGCATGGATTTTGGCTTGTCGGCACAAGAGAAACGTATAACGGCCCGGGAGAGCTATATTGTTTTGCAATGAACGGGGACCTCAGGTGGGGTATCCGGTTCCTCGAGAAATTGGATACCATGTTCGGGGTTATCGAAGCAACCGCTTATCATCTGACTGTCTCCAAAGACTCTTCAGACATTATCGTTTCAAGCATGGATCGCCTATACCGCTTTAATACCGATGGGACCTTATCCGCTCGTATAGCCATTTCGGAATTGAAAGAGGCTGAGATGCGAGAGAAGGAATTAGAGTGGGCACGCAAAAACGCATTGCCACCGCGTACGGAAAAAGAAGCCATACATCGTCTTGCCGAGGAACTGGCCGAACAGTTTGTCAGTGGATTTAGACGTTTATCCTTTAACTCACCGTTCACCGGCTTCGCTCATGACCCTGCAACGGACATGCTGTTCATACTTGAATCCGAAGGCAGATTAACAGGCTGGAATCAGCATGGAAAGCTGGTATGGATCAATACGTTTAAGGAAAATGGGCGATATATTTCATGGCTCGACGATAAGCTCGTTGTCTCCTTCCAATCTGGTCACACCTTCTGGCTTGACCAAGACGGTAAATTTTTCTTTGGAGCTAAACTCCCGATAGAAGCGTCAACGATTGACCTAATTCCTGGACAACAGAAGTACCTTGTGGTCTGCCAAGACAACCGTCTTTATGAGCTGGATAAGATGACGGGAAAATCGATTGCAGGAACAGAAGGTCATCCTGGAATGAGGCTGTTCAAATCGTCCGGTCGCAATGTCTTTTACGATGGGTCTTATTATTGGCTTGCCCCGAAGGATCATCATTGGACCATCTATGAAGCGCAGCACGTTACCAATACAGCCAAAGGGACGGAAGATCATATCGTGGCGCCGGAAATTAAGGCAACCAAACCTTACAGGAAGAAGTGGAATTACGTTGACCCACAGGGGCGGTACATTCAAAATCGAATCGTGGATGTTGACGGCAAGAGAATGTACTTTGTTCAAATGGCAGAACGGGATTCAGATACAATCGGCAGCTATAAAACCTATTATGATCTATACTGCTACGACTTCGATGTGCAGAAACAATGGAGCGTCCGGTTTAATAAGTACATTTTTTCGGTTCAACTTTCCCCGGATGGCAATACAATCTTTGTTGGTGACGCGTTAAAAGATGAACTGGCGTATGCCCCGGGTAACTTAGTCATGCTAAACAAGAAGGGGAAAAAAATCGGGCAGGAAAAGATACCAGCGATTCGCTTTTATATCGATAAGATCAATACGGAAAGTGGGACCATTTCGTTTACAAATGAATTGGGAACAGAATCATATCACTTCTTCAAAAACGGAAATGATTCATGGGTGATCGGGGAGAGGATCGTAGAAGACAAAATGGATGATGAAAATGAGTTCGGTGCCGGTCTTCAAAAAATTCAATTGCCCCATTTCCAATTGGAACGAACAGATAAGAAAAAGTACGAGGTTAAGCAAAGCGACCAAAATTTTGAATTTAAAGTTTCTGCGGCTATTTATGAGGCATTTGAAACTCCCTCTTCTGATCTCTTGATAAGGATTGGCAACAAAACAATTCAGTTATTGAGCTCTAAGACTGAGAAGGTATGGGATATCAAAACAAAGAGCAATATTTCTTCCGTCATCAAAGGAATAGAGGGATTACTTGTCCTTACGAAGGAGGAGTCCATGTATTATGATTTCTCGGGCCAACTGAAATGGCGGTTGAGCACGCCTCCGAATCCTTCACAAAACATGGCTTTTTGGTTAGAGAATCAAAGGGTTTTCCTTTGGGGCGTCGGCAATCAGAATAGCTTTATCATTGCAACAATCAACGAAGAAGGAAATATCATTAACAGCCAGCATTTTGAAAACATGAATATCTATGATGGCATCCAAGTTATTGAGGAAGAGGGATGCTTTATTATCCATTTTACAGACGGCATCACCTGCTTACACATATAGGTCTCACCCGAAAAATAAGTATTAGGCGGTCTATTGAAGAAAGAACAATAGCAGCCATTGACGAGAAAATAAAGTCCTATACCGCTGCTGTTTTGTTGAACAACGTATCCGTTAGCTAAATAGGATGTTGAACTTTTGTCGGTACTCATCTAGAAGGATCGATGTCGATTAGTAGTGCGCCCACTGCTCTATTATAACTCGGTAATGACGAACAAGGATTTTTTTAGCTTTATCTTCAGGGTACCCCATTATTTGTAGTTCACGTATGATTGCATGGATGTATGGCTTGTCCATCATATGCTGTCTGATTGAATACCTCAATTTGATCCGCTTCTTCCTATAAATTTACTTTCTCCTAACCAATTCTTATATAACCCAATCCTTTTTCTACAGGAAAGTTCCATGACGCTCGCGGGAAGGTATGTAGAAGTAAGTAATTGTCAACTACAAATGGAACATCTACGTATCTATTTTACACGCTTACCCATCGATTCAGACATAATTAAGAGCTCCTTCACATAAACAAGTCCCGATGATCCAATAAAGCATCATCGGGACTGTTCTAGTAGTTCCGCACTTTTTTTACTGGTTCCACAGTTTTTTTACTGGTTCCAGACTTTCTTTACTGGTTCCAGACTTTTATATCACTGGACACAATAAGTTCAACTCTTTTCCCCCCTACTCCACCGTCACGCTCTTGGCCAAATTCCGCGGCTTATCCACGTCGTGCCCTAGCGCAAGCGAGGCGTAGTACGACAGCAGCTGCAGCGGCACGACGGACAGCGCAGGGGTCAGCAGCGGCAGCGTGCGCGGGATGGCGAGCTGGCGATCCACCGACTTCGCGGCTGCCGCTTCCCCGCCTTCGTTTACAATGCCCAGCACATGTGCGCCGCGCGCTTTCGTTTCTTTAATGTTGCTAAGCATCTTCTCGTACAGTTCATCCTGCGTCAGCAGCGCGATGACCGGCACGCCTTCCTCGATCAGCGCCAGCGTCCCATGCTTGAGTTCGCCGGCCGCATACGCTTCAGAGTGGATGTACGAGATCTCCTTCAGCTTCAGCGAGCCTTCCAGCGCAACGGCGTAATCGATGCCGCGGCCGATGAAGAACAGACTGCTGTGGCGGGCGATCGAATCGGCAATCACTCGGATCTCGTCCGCCTGGCCGAGCACTTTCTCCACCTGCTCCGGCAGCGACTGCATGGCAGCAAGCACCCGCGACACTTCGTCCGGCGACTTCGCCCCGTTCGCCTGCGCCCAATACAACCCGAACAGATAGAAAGCGATAAGCTGCGACGAATACGCCTTGGTGGAAGCGACCGCGATCTCCGGCCCGGCAAGCGTCAGGATCGTATCGTCCGCCTCGCGCGCCACCGAGCTGCCGACGACGTTCGTGATCGCGAGCACGCGCGCGCCGCACCGCTTTGCCTCGCGCAGCGCTGCCAGCGTATCCGCCGTTTCGCCCGATTGGCTGACTACGATGACCAGCGTATCCGGCGTAATGATCGGCGAACGGTAGCGATATTCCGACGCCACGTCAACCTCGACCGGAACGCGTGCGAGCTGCTCGATGACCGTCTTGCCAACCATGCCGGCATGCATCGCGGTACCGCAGGCTACGATGTGCACCCGCCTCACACCGCGCAGCACTTCTGGCGTTACCTGCGTCAATTCCGACAGCACGACCGAGCGTCCGTCCTCGCTCACCCTTCCCCGCATCGTATCCCGGTACGCCTTCGGCTGCTCGTGAATTTCCTTGAGCATGAAGTGGTCGAAGCCGCCCTTCTCCGCGGTCATCATGTCCCAATCGACATGGAACACTTCCTTGGCGATGAAGTTGCCTTCGATCGTCATGAGCCGCACTTCATCCCGCGTCAGTACGGCCATCTCGCCGTCGTTCAGAATATAGATATCGCGCGTATGCTCCAGAATCGCCGGAATGTCCGAGGCGATGTACTTCTCGCCGTCGCCGATTCCGATGATGAGCGGGCTGGCGTACCGTACGGCTACCAGCTTGTTGGGCTCGTACTCGGTCAGCACGCCCAGCGCGAACGCCCCGCGCATCTTGGCGACGGCCCGCTGCACCGCCTTCACGATGTCGCCTTCGTATTCCACGGCGATCAGATGCGAGATAATTTCCGTATCCGTCTCCGACAGGAACCGATGGCCCTGGTGCATTAATTCCTCTTTCAATTCCAAATAATTTTCGATGATGCCGTTATGCACGACGGAAAATTTCATTGAATGATCCGCATGCGGATGAGAGTTGACGTCCGAAGGCTTGCCGTGCGTCGCCCAACGCGTGTGCCCGATGCCCACCGTTCCCCGCAACGGTTCCCCGGACAGCCGTCCTTCCAGGTTAGCCAAGCGGCCAACCGTCTTCGTGATCGCCAATCCGCTATCCGTGAACACAGCGATGCCCGCGGAGTCGTACCCACGGTATTCCAGCTTCTTCAACCCTTCAAGCAAGATCGGCTGCGACTCCCGCCCGCCAATATATCCTACAATTCCACACATCTGTATAGACCTCCGTTTCGGCTCTCCATCCGATCGAGATTCCGAAACTCGGCCCGTCAAAGCGACGATTCCCTATTCGATTGATGCTCCGCTGTCCGCCCGATTGCAAACGAAGCACGATAAAATAAAGGATGCGCCCGCGGCCGATTCCGGTCTGTCGGACATCCCAGGATTGCCATAATAAAATAAGCATCGTATCGGAATATTGTCCGCCCGGTCACCCGCTGCGATTTGTCTTCCGATTCGTCGGCCGCGATGCACTGCCGGGAGGTCCCCGCCGAAGGATCCGAACACCCCCACCTCGTCAACTTGCCGATTCTCATGAATCTCCGTATCAAGACCGGTCAAGTTCTGGCGCTTATTGTTGCATGTTAGCCTTCTGCCCTGCCTTTCTATGCCAAAATCTATTCCCCATCATATTCGTTTTCCATCCGATTTGCAACCAATAATCCGTTATTCCCCAGGAAATGACGCGTCAGCCCCCTAATCGACAAAGGCCACCCTGTTAGAAAATGAATAGCTTCCCCGCGTTCGGCTCACGATAGAGGAATCAAGTTACGATGGAGGTTGGCGGCATGGCAGAAGAAAGATCGATACTCGCTTATTTCAGTACCCCGGATCAAGCGGAACGCGCACTGGAGCGGCTCAAAACGCTCCAGCTCGTCGATTCGCGAATCGAACGGTTTGACGGCATGCCCGGAGAAGGCGTGCAGCAGGTCATGAACCCGATCACCGGTAACTTCGGCAGTCTGGGCGGTCTGACCTTGGCCGGAGGACTCCAAAGCACCGGCTCAGGCATCCTGGCGGCGACGAATGTCAGCGCCAGCGGCTACAGCTCCGGCGGCCCGGATAACCGCGTGAGCGGTCGGGACATCCTGCTGACCGCGATCGTCGAGGAGCAGGACTTCGAGCAAGCGCAGCAAATCGTGGAGGAGTATGGAGCGTTGTAGCGCGAAGTTTGCCTATACATCGGGCAGCACGTGCATGAGGTTGTAAAGTGCGAATCAAGTGCATAAGTACAGTTATTGCCCCCGGTGAAAGCAACCATCAGGAAGATAGATACGAAAATACAGTTATTGTGCGCGAGCAGCATCCAATTTGCCCATTGTAGCTCTGATTTACTGTACGGTTCCGTTATTCGCACAATATCAGCCCGAGTATAGGTGAAACTTATACTTTCTGATATTGCAAGAAAAGCCGCTTCAAGGCCAATGGGCCAATGAGGCGGCTCTTTCATGTCATTAAATACCTATCCGATCTGCTCACGAATGACTGCAGCGACAGCTTCGACGTGCCGTTCGATCTCTTCGATTTCCGGCCCTTCGGCCATCACCCGGATCAACGCCTCCGTCCCCGACGGACGCACCAGGATGCGGCCGTTCTCGCCCAGCGCGGCCTCGGCAGCGGCAACCGCCGCCTGGATCGCCGCATTGCCCGCATACAGCGACTTATCCTTCACCCGCACGTTCACGAGCGTCTGCGGGAATTTCCGCATGACTTGCTTGAGTTCGCTCAGCTTCTTCCCGGACCCGGCCAGCGTATCCGCCAACTGCAGCCCCGTCAAAATGCCGTCCCCGGTCGTATTGTAGTCGAGAAAAATCACATGACCCGACTGCTCGCCTCCGAGGTTATACCCGCCGTTCACCATTTCTTCCATGACGTAACGGTCCCCGACAGCCGTCTGCGCCGTCACGAGTCCGAGCGACTTGGCCGCCTGGAAGAAGCCGATGTTCGCCATCACGGTTGTTACGACGGTGTCTTTGTTCAGCTTGCCCGCCCGCTTCATCGAATCTCCGCAAATACAGAGCACGTAGTCGCCATCCGTCTCTTCGCCGCGCTCGTCGATCGCGATCAGGCGATCCGCATCGCCGTCGAACGCAAGTCCCAGGTCCGCGCCATGCTCGAGCACTTTGGCGGCCAGCATCTCCGGATGCGTGGAGCCGACGCCTGCGTTAATATTCAAGCCATCCGGAGCCGCGCCGTAAGCGACCACTTCCGCCCCGAGCGCCCGGAATACGGCCGGCGCCAGCTCGTAGGCGGCTCCATGCGCGCAATCCAGCACGATCTTGAGACCGTCAAAGCGATGGCTTACCGTCGTCTGCAGATAGTCCAGATAGAGCTGCTTCGCGCTTTCATCCAGCGTAACCCGTCCGATCCCGCCGCCTACCGGACGCGGCAGCGTATCGGACTCCGCATCCATAAGCCGCTCGATTTCCGCTTCCGTCTCATCCAGCAGCTTGAACCCGTCGCCGCCGAAAAATTTAATGCCGTTATCTTCAACCGGATTGTGCGACGCCGAAATCATAACGCCGGCATCCGCCTTGAGCGTTCTGGTCAAATAAGCGACTGCCGGCGTACTGACGACGCCCAGGCGCACGACATCCGCCCCGATCGACAGCAAACCCGCCACAAGTGCGCTCTCGAGCATCGCGCCGGACACCCGAGTATCCAGACCGATGACGACTTTCGGCCGCTCCGCACGCCCCGTCAGGACGACGCCGCCGCAGCGGCCGATGCGATAAGCAAGCTCCGGCGTCAATTCCCGATTGGCGACTCCGCGAACTCCGTCAGTACCAAAATATTTCCCCATACCTCACCCATGCCCTTCAAGTATGCTCATGATTGCAACCGAATTTTCATTGCCCCAATCGTTCAATTCCGCACCGGCGTTCGTTGCATCTTCATCGATGATTTCGATCGTCGCCGTGCTCATTCCGCCGGATTGCTCGATGAACCGCGGCGAATTCACGATCAATTGCACCGTATGCAGGCCCGGCCCTTTGCCGGTCAGGTCCGCGTCAACCGATACGTCGCCCGGCTGCAGACGGCCCAGTCGGGCCGGCGAGCCTTTGATCACGATATCCGCCATCCCCGTCGCAGGATCTACGATTCGCATCGACATGCCTTCCTCAAGGCCCTTCCAATTGATCGGCAGTCCCTCAAGCGAACGCGTATCGGACAATACGACTTCGACGTTAATCGCGATGCTCGCCGGCGAGATCTCCTTAATCGGAGCGGCAACCGACAACGGAATCGTCACTTTTCCGGACTTGGTCAACTCGTCCAATTGCAAATCCGCTTCGATGAAATCAATCTTGTCGAGCGCGTCTTTCGGACCGTAAACCGTCACTTGCTCGGCATCCGGCTCGAAATTGCCGATGCTGAGGCCGGTTGGCATCTGTCCCGCCATGACGAACTGCAGCGGCACCGTTTTGAACGGATAAGTGATCGGCACTTCCACTTCCACGACGGCCGGATCGATCACCGCGCCCTCGATGACGTTCCCTTTATCATCGTATGCCGACAGCTTCAGCGACTTGTTCTTGATGGTCTCCGTTTCCCCATCCAGCTTGAGATCGGCGCCTATTCGGGCAACCTGTGCCATTGTATTCTCGGGCAACGTGACGTGTACCCGATTCGTCGGCTTCAGGATGGGCGTGCCCGCTATGTAGCCTTCGGCCGGGGCCCCCGTCGTCACGATTCCCACTTCGAATTCCTTCGTCTGCAATGCCTCCAGCACTACGGTTACCGCATTGGGCGTCGCTTCTTCGTACTGTATGCCTCGAGGCAAATCCCACGACAGCGGAAGGGTATGCTTACCCGCTTCAACGTTTCTCAAGTCGACCTGAAGCTTATAATTCTTCTGTGCAGCGAGCAGATCAGTCTTCGTTCCCCGCACCTTTAGCGTGACAGTCTGCGGCGTGACGGACTCCAGTACGTATTTATTCTCGTCGAGACCTACAATTTCGATTTTGACCGCATCGATCGTTTTGCTCACGTACATCGGGGATGCTCCGCCGGATGAACTGCCCGGCTCGTAATGGACGACCGCCCACATGATGATGCCGATCGCCAGCGCCATGATTTTGATGGCTGTCGGATGGTTCAGCCATTTATCCATGGCGATCACCTTCCTTCCGTTTCCGCAGCAACGACTTCCAATGCCACTTGGACTTCGGCATACCGGACTTGCGAAATTGGGGACGGAGTTCTTCGAACAGCTTGGAGATCAGCGATTCTTCCTTAATATTGCGGACGATTTGTCCGTTCATGGCCAGCGAAACTTGTCCCGTCTCTTCCGATACGATGACCGAGATGGCGTCGGACACTTCGCTCATGCCGATTCCCGCGCGGTGGCGCGTTCCGAGCTCCTTGCTGATGAACGGATTCTCGGACAGCGGCAAATAACATCCCGCCGCCATGATCTGGTTGCCGCGCAGAATGACCGCGCCGTCGTGCAGGGGCGTATTCGGAATGAAGACATTGATCAGCAGCTCCGAGCTGATCGAAGATTCCATCTTGATGCCGGATTCGATGTATTCGCTCAGTCCCGTCTCCCGTTCGAATACGATCAATGCCCCGATCTTTCGACGGGCCAAATGATTAACGGCCTTCATCACTTCATTGATCCGGTGGCTGACGTCCTGCTCTTCCGTCGAGGAACGCGTGAACAGCTTCCCCCGTCCCAATTGCTCGAGCGCGCGGCGCAGTTCCGGCTGGAAGATGATCAGCACAGTAAAAATACCTAAATAGAACACCTGATTCATCAGCCATTGTAAAGTATATAAATTCAGCGCCGTACTGAGCGCCCATGTGACGACGAGCAGAAGAATCCCCTTGAGCAACTGAACGGCACGGGTTCCTCTGACGAGCAGAATAACCCGATAAATCAGGTAGCTGACAATCAGCACATCGGCGATATCTTTGATTGAGCTTTGCCATGTCAGCCCGGTAAAATAGTCCAAGACGCGACCCCCCGCCCAGGCGCTGTATCGTCTATCTGTTGAAACATGTCGGATTGCGTATGAGATTTATTAGACATTTCTCTACTCTTGCCGAGAATTCCTGTCTGATTTGCAAAAAACCTTCCTAAGACCTAGGAAGGCGGATTCAAAATATCAGAATGTACACGTTCCGCCTTATACGAAGTCTGATATTTCTCGAATAATCGGAACCGTCCATGAAGGACGGCCAAGCCGTTTATTCTTGTCAAGAACCGTATGCCAATGTGCCAAACCAGGATCTCAGCTTGTACCAGGCCCAATCGATCGCCCGATCGACTTCTTGCACGTGGCCTGCAATATGGGCAGTAGAAGCTAGCGTAACGCTTCCGTCGATGACTGTCAAGTTTCCGCGGACGCTTCCCAGCACTTTGGCGCTGCCGTTCGTGATCGTCAGGTCGCCATTCACTTCTTTGCCCTCCGGCACGATGACGGTCGTCCCTTGGTATTCGAGCACTTCCAGGTCGGCTCCGGCTACCGATAATTGCTGATCCTGGTTCCACATCGCCACGAAACTGGACAACATCACGACGAGGAACAATGCCGCCGCGGACAGCGCGGGATGCCGGCGAACCCAGCCCGTCCAGGCCGCGGGGCGCCTCGACTTCGGCAAGGCGTTCAGAATGCGGGATTCAAGTCCTGGCGGCGTCTTGGCAACCGGGAAAGCCGTGCAGAGAGAGTCCGTTCTGGACAACTCGTCAAACCGTATGCTGCATGCCCGGCATGCGTTCAGGTGTTCCCGCAAGGCACCCGCTTCCTCGTGCCCGAGATCCCCATCCAGGTAATCATGCATCCAATTGGCAGCCATTTTGCAGTTCATCTCTGCCATCCCTTTCTCTGGTGACGGCGTGCCGATCCAGGTACGCCATGCTAATCGCTCTTATACGATACGATTGAACGGCGAAAAGGTTTCGCCCATTGCCACAATGCGTACTACAGCTTATGCTCCAATTTCTTCCGCATGAATTCCCGTCCGCGATGAACTCTTGTCTTCACGGTCGTCACCGGCATGTCGAGCACGTCGGATATCTCCTGCAGCGACAAATCCTGCATGTATCGGAGCACCATGACCGACTTGTACTTGGGAGGCAGCGTCTCCATCGCCTCATGGATGACCCGCTGCGTCTCAGACAGCATGAGTTCGCTCTCCGGCGTTCTGTCATCGCTGGGCAGCATGGAGTAGCCGTCCAGTCCTTCATGGTCGCTTGACTCCGCGTCGAGAGAATACACGTTCCTCCGCTTGCGCAGCCGATCAATGCACAGATTCGTGGCGATCCGGTAAATCCAGGTCGAGAACTTCTGGTTCTCGTCATACCGGTCCAGGTTGTGAAAGACGCGCAAGAACGTGTCCTGCACGACGTCTTCCGCTTCCTGGCGGTTGCCTGTCATCCGGTAGCCCAGATGGTACAGCTTGTCCTTATACAAATCGACGATTTCCGCGAACGCCCGCTGGTCTCCCTTGAGCGCCAGCTTGGCAAGCCGCGTATCCAATGGCTTCAACGTCATTCCTCGCTTCCCCGCCGTGCGGCGGTCGAATCCGATCGGCGATGCTGCGCCGCCAGAATGCCTGCGACGATCAGAACTACGCCCGCTCCCTGCCACCACGACAGCGGTTCGCCCAACAATACGTATGCAGCCAGTACGGCAACCGGCAGTTCAAGCGACCCGAGCAATGCCGCAAGCCCCGCTCCGATGCGCGGAATGCCTGCGTTGAAGCAGACAGTCGGCAGCGCAATGCCCAGCAGACCGAGCAGCAACCCCCAAGCAACGAGCGGTACCGCCGCCGTTCCCTCGGTCGTCCACGTGCCGATGCCTTGGGCCAGCCCGATGAATGCGAGCGATGCGGTCGCCATGACCGCCGACTTGGCGAGCGGCTCCAGGGATGGCGGCAGGAAGCCCGACAGGAAGAAGAACAGGCTGTAGGAGACGGCCGATAACAAGCCAAGCAACAGTCCGGTGCCATCCCAATGCCCGATGCTTCGTTCCAGGATGCCGACAGCCAGGATCGTGCCGGCGAAGATGAGCAGCACGGCCAGCCATTCGCTTCCCGCAGGCCATCGTCTCGCGCGAATGCTTTCAAGCAAAATGGTAATCCACGTATATTGAAAAAGCAAGACGATCGCCAGCGACGCATCCAGCCGGGCTAACGATTGGTTATAGAACAGCGTTGTCAGGGACAATCCCGCTATGCCGATCGCGGCCAGCAGCAGCCATACGCCTGGACGCATCTTCATGGACAAGCGGAATTTGCTTCGTGCCAACAGCAAGGCCCACAGCATGAGGGCACCGCCCGACACTTGCGCGAACGTCAGCGCCCGCACGTCCCATCCGTCCGCGATGGCCGTCTTCACGATCGGCGACATCACCCCGTAGCTTGCCGCTCCGAGCAGCACGAGCAATGCCGCCGCCGACTTGCTTCTCTTCATGAATCAGCCCGCTCTCCTTATGCGAAGGGCCCGGGACATGCCCCGGGCCCAGCGTATATATGCAGCGGCACCCCCGGACGATCAGCCCGTATTGCGCAGTCCGGCGGCAATGCCGTTGATCGTAAGCAGCACCTCGCGGAGCAGCTCCGGATCGTCCTTCCCTTGGTCGCGCAAGCTGCGAAGCTCAGTCAGCAATTCCACTTGCAGATAGCTCAGGGGATCGACGTACGGATTGCGCAGCCGGATCGATTCCTGGATGACCGGAACGTTGTCCAGAATGTCCGCTTGGCCGGTAATGGCGAGAATCATCGCTTGCGTACGTTCGTATTCTTCCTCAATTTGCGAGAAAATACGATTCCTCACCGTCTCATCCTTGATCATGCCGGCATATTCCTTGGCGATGAGCAGGTCTGCCTTGGCAAGCGCCATTTGCAAATTGTCCATCAGCGTCTGGAAGAACGAATATTCGCGGTACATCGTCCGCAGCGTCGCCATCCGGCTCGGATCCTCTTGCACGTAAGCCTGGAATGCGGTGCCCGCCGCATACCATGCCGGCAGCAGGTAGCGGCTCTGCGTCCAGGAGAACACCCACGGAATGGCCCGCAAGTCTTCGAACCGGTCGCTGTTCTTGCGCTTGGAAGGTCTGGAACCGATGTTCAGTTCCCCGATCTCCGGCAGCGGCGTCGACTCCCGGAAGAACATCATGAAGTCCGGATCGCGGAAGATCAGGTCCTGATACTTCGTCTGCGCCTTCTTCGAGATTTCCTCCATGATGCCTTGCCATTGCGATTCGGCCGCTTCCTCTTCGGCCGGGTGGCGGGACAGATAGGCGCCGGTGAGCAGCGCGCTCGTCGCCTGCTCCAGGCTGCGGTAAGCGATGCCCTTCATCGAATACCGCGAGGACAGCACCTCGCCTTGTTCCGTGATCTTGATGCCGCCGCCGATCGTATGAGGAGGCTGCGCCAATATGCTGCGGTTGAGCGGCATGCCTCCGCGGCCCAGCGCGCCTCCGCGACCGTGGAAGAACTTCAGCTTGACGCCGTATTCCTTGGCGGTGCGAGTCAGTTCCTTAAGCGCGATGCGCAGCTCCCAGTTGGCTGTCACCATGCCGCCATCCTTGTTGCTGTCGGAATAGCCGAGCATGATCTCATGCAGGTTGTCCGCGCTTGCGAGAACCGCCCTGTATACGGGCAATTCGAACAACGTCCGCATAATTTCCGGTGCCGCATGCAAATCATCGACTGTTTCAAACAGCGGTACGGCCTGGATCGTCGATTCGTAAGTGCCGTCGTCCAATTCGCGAAGCAATCCGGTTTCCTTGGAGAAGACCATCACTTCGAGCAAATCGCTTGCCGATTCGGACATGCTGATGAGATACGTCCCGATACAGCCTGTGCCGATCGCCTGCTGCGCCCGCCTGATGGTCCGATACACTTCGATAATTTCCTTCGTCGCGTCGGACAGCGGCAGAGAAGGCTGAACGAGCTGACGGCGATCCGCAAGCAGGCCGTGCAGCAATTGTACCTTCTTCGGCTCCTCCAATGCGCGGTAATCGTCCGCAACGCCTGCCAGCGCCAGCAATTCCGCCATCGCGTTCTCGTGTTCCTTGCTATGTTGACGAACATCCAATTGCGCGAGATGGAATCCGAACAATTCGACTTGGCGAATCATCTTCTTGATCAGCGTGTTGGCAACGTAGTCGGCAAAATGATGGCGCAGGCTGCGATCGATAATACGCAGGTCGTGAATGAGCTCCTCCGGCTGGCAGTAGCACTTGTTCGTGCCGGTCAACGACTCGTCCCGCATGTTCGCAAGCTTCTGGCGTATATAAGTCAACTTGATTCGGTAAGGTTCCTGATCGTTCGTCCACGGATCGACAGAGCTTAATTGAATGTTCTTTCGATCCTCTTCTATGGATGCCAGCAATTCATCGGACACCTTGACGATGGTCGTGCTGAAGCTCATTTGGCCTTTCAGCACTTTGATCGCTTCATCGTATTTATAGATGGCCAAGTTGCGCTGCATCTGAATCGTCTGCCACGTGACATCGGCCGTCACGGAAGGGTTGCCGTCGCGGTCGCCGCCGATCCAGGAGCCGAAGCGCAGGTAGACGGGCGTATGCCATTGCTGCTCCGGATAATACTTGGCCAGGCAGCGTTCCAATTCGTCGTAAACGTCCGGCAGCACATCGAACAGCGTTTCGTGGAAATAGTACATGCCGTTGCGCACTTCGTCAAGCACGGTCGGCTTGCGGTCGCGCAATTCGTCGGTTTGCCAGAGCGTCAACACTTCATTAAGCAATTGATCGCGCAGCTTTTCCCGTTCCCGGTAGGTCAAAGTAGGATTATCCATCTCGATCACTTCGTCCGCGATCCGTTTATGAATGTCCAGCACGGCGCGTCGGGTCGCTTCCGTCGGGTGCGCGGTCATGACGAGCTCCAGGGAGATGTCGCCGAGCATCTCGACGATCTCTTCAACCGGAATATTTTTCTCCTTCAGATCCTGGACGACGCTCTCGATCGACCCGGGCTGCACCGCTTCGCCCGCCGAACGCTCGTAATCCCGTTTGCGACGAATGCGGTGGTTTTGCTCCGCGATGTTGACAAGTTGAAAATAAATAGCAAAAGCACGAATGACTTGATGCCGAATGCTCGGCTTCAACGTGCGGACCGTCGTGACGAATTCCTCATACAATTCCGGCATGAATTCGGCGCGCAACGCCTTGCTCATTTCCCTGATTTTCTCCACATGATCCAACAGCTCACGCCCGCCCTGGTGGACTAACACTTCCCCGAGAATATTGCCGAGAAAGCGGACATCCCGCCTAAGCAGATGATTGGACGAAGATCGTCCCGACACAGCCATGTCCGTCAATGCATTCACCTCAAGTTCCGACTGCTGGCACACAAATCGATTGCGGTCAGTCGCCGTGCAGATTTAAGTACCTCGACCATCAATAATTCTCCATCTAAATATATTACTACATTCGCCCGCGAAAATCTCCACCTGATTTGAAAAGATTGCAAAAAACCTCCCCAAAGCCGGATAATCCGACCTGGCGGAGGCTTATTGCTGTCAAGGATTGTTTGAACAGTTGCGAAGTTATTGTCGATAGGCGGTGTTTGGATTCAGATTCGTCATGCTCATCATATTATCCGCAGCCGGTTGATAAGTGTTCAAGTAGGTTTGCGTTGTCTGCTCCTGCAAGGTCGGCACTTGATACATGCCTTGTTGGTTCATGAACAGGAACGTCTCGTAAGCGTGGTTTGCGCAGGCTTGCGCGCAGTTCAACATCATGGCGTGCAAATTCGGGTCCGCACATTCCAGCGCCGCCGCCATGGCATTGCGTGCTCCGTTCTTATGACAGATCAGCATGGCGGAAGCAATCTCCCAATCGGAGAACGCCGTGTTCGATTCCGGGGAATGCTGGGCAGGCTGACGCAGTCCATATTGGATTTGCGCATTCTGCATCATCCCCCCGGCCTGCATCGGCATCGGCTCCTGCTGCTGAATCATCCGGAAAGAACCGCTGCCTCCTCCTTGCGTATATTGGACAATCTCGTTGTAAGACGCGACGGCATGCTGGCGATGGCGAACAATCATGTCCTTCAGTTGCGGGTTGCTCGCTTCCTTGGCGTACAGATTGTGATGACTGATCTCGTTGATCATCGACATCAGCATTTCATGCGTCTCCATCACTTCATGCGCTCCGAATTTCACAGGGGTCACGCTCCTTGGCTGGTTTGATTTTGGTCTGCCAAACAATTACGTTACCCCGTTGATTCGGCTTCTATTCGAACTCACCACTTGGTCGAATCCCGACAATCCGACAATGCATCAACTGCTTTCTGCCGCACTGGCTCAAGCCGGTGCAGAGAAGATGATTGCAGACAATGTTATGGAAGCGTCAAAACCTCCGAAAATCAGTTTTAAGGAGACTCCCCTTCAACTTTATTTGAACTGGGGACTAGCGCTGTTGTGCCAACATCCTCGTCAGAACGGTTGTCGCCTCCGCCCTTGTTGTGCTGACGCCAGGAGCGAATTCGTCCGAGCCTCTGCCAACTACAAAGCCGAATTTCTTAACGGCCGCCACTGCGCCCCTCGCCCACGACGGAATGTCCTTGTCGTCCGCGAAGCCGGTGGCGGCGTTCGCTTCTATCGGTAAACCCGCAGCGCTTGCGAGCATCAATGCCATCTCGGCACGCGTTATTTCTGCATCAGGACGGAAAGTGCCATCATCGTAGCCTTCAACAATGCCTGCTTGTACCGCTTGCGCAACCGCTCTGTACGCCCAGGAGCCGATCTTCGCCGTATCGGTAAACGTCAGCATCGCTCCTGCTCCTTGCAGCTTCAGCGTATTGGCCAGCATCACTGTAAATTCAGCGCGAGTCACCGTACGGTCCGGCTTGAATGTACCGTCCGGGTAGCCCGCGACGATTCCGATCCCAACGGCTTGCTTGATGTATGCCTCGGCCCAATGCCCGGCAATGTCGCCGAACGCAAACTCTGGTACTGTTGCCGCTTCATCCACCGCGAGTACCGCAAATTTGGTAAAGTGATCGACCTCTGCGGCGATGCGATTGCCATCGATCTTGCCTTCGGGAATTGCTGCCCATTCCTGATTCGCTTCGTTATAATATTGTACGACGGGCATATGATTTGCCGGTAACTTGGACAGATCGAATGCAAAGATGAGCGTTACCGGTTTTTTGAATTTCTCTGAGAAGTTCTTCGAAATCTCATAGACCGGACTGGCGAGCAGATCCCCCTCGGTCAGAAGTTGCTGCGAGTCCGATACTTTCTCTATCGTCAATGTCCAATCCTTGTCTGAAGCGCCTGCCGGAATGATGACGGTGACTTCTTTCCCCAAGCTGACCTCGCCTGCCCTGCATGCGGAAAGCATTAATTTACCGTTCATGGAGATAACTTTGGTGTCGCATGAGGGCAAAGGCGAAACGTCTCCATTGCTGCTTCCTCCGTCGTTCACTGTCCATTGCGCATAAACGATTACATTTTTCGCAGGCATGTCGAACGTGGTGGAGAGGTTGTTGGCATCGGCAAAAGTTACGCCGTCCGGTGAAGTCCAGCCGGTAAAACGGTAACCGTTGCGATTTCCTGCATCAATCGCAACGCTTGCGTTCCTGACATAAATACCATCGCCGGTTGCGCCTGTTCCGCTATTTTCAATCGTAACCGTGTACGTGTTCGGCCCTGTAATCGCAATCGTCTGCGCGTCGCTGCTGAAGCTGGTTGACATTGCTTTGACACGAACCTGATAGATTCCCACCGCAAGATCGCCGATTTCGCTACCCGCTACATTCGTCCATGCACCGGTCGAAGATTTATACTCCATAGCGGCAGTGACGCCTGTAATCTTCCCCGTGCCGCCGATCGTCGTCGGATCAACGCCTGCTGCGCTCGGAGTTACCGGTCTTGCCGGGACGACAAGTTCTTGCACATCGCTATCCACAGTCGTCATTCCGTTGCCTTTCTTCACGATGGAGAGTGTCTCTCCAATATAACCTTCCACGTCCAGCTTGCTGTCGACGGGAGATACCGGAACGCCGCTAATCGTATAGCTTCCCCCGGATACAAACCCCTCCAGCTTTTCCTCGTCGTAGTCGATCACAATCTCGGGGGTGTTTTCCGGTATCGGGTCATATTCCCATCTAGCAGTCAACCCCAAGCCATCCGAGTAGGAGACGGATTGCCCTGCCGCATAGATCGTACCCGGATCCCCCGTTTTCTGCCAATTCACAAATCGCATATGAGCGGGAGGAGTCAACCCTGTGCCGCTCGGCACGGTAAATTGATCTCCGGCGCTGACAATATGAATATGGTCTGTTCCATTTATGCTGCCTCCGTCAAGTTCAAGAGGGATCGCATTTAATTCTTGATCGGGCGAACCCGAATTCTGTACTTCAAGCGCGGGCCGAAATCCGTATCCTGAGCCGGTGCCATCCACTGAAGTGGCAAGCGCATAACGCACACCACCCGAGCCTCCCCTCGCAATACGAGCCTGCCAATCATACTTTTCCGTATCCTGCCCGTAAGAACGTATGGACCAGTTTTTGATCAAGGAAGCCTCCTTGTCCAGAATCCGATCCCATTCATTGTTAGCCGGTGAGCCCGCTGCCCCCGTGACATTCCCCATACTCAGCGAACGCAACGTGTAGTTGGTGTCATACGTTTTGCCATAGATAAGGTCGTTCCCATTCAACGTATTCCACGAAACAGAGTGGCTTAGGGCATAGTCCGCCACAAATAGATTACGGTCGCTTGCGGTGGCGTTATCCGACGCTTCTGGATGGTTGCTGCTCGAACTGTCGAGACTATACGCGTTGATTGTACCCGCATAAGTGAACGGCACATAGTGCAGGGTTGCGTCTGGCACGGCAGTGTTGATTGTGCCGATATGGTCCACTTCGCTCGATAAGTCAAAATAATAGGTGCCGCCAAGCGTCGGTTCCCACTGAGCATACAGCGTGGTTACGGTGTCTGGCACGCTTGCCCCTGCTCCGTAGCTTGTGCCGCTGCCATCTGCTGCCATATTCCACTCGCCAAAAACCATCCCGCTCGGCGCGGTGAGGCCCGTACCGCTCGGCGCGGTGAACGATCCGCCAGCGCTGATGATTTGAATACTAGGTGCGTTATTGAGACTGCCGCCACTCAGATTAAGAGTAACGGTTTTTAAACCATTAGCCCCCAGCGCGCCGGCATTCAGCACTTCCAGAGCGGGACGAAATCCGTATCCTGAGCCGGTAGCATCCACTGCAGTGGCAAGCGCATATCGCACACCACCCGAGCCTCCTCTCGCACTGCGGGCTCCCCAATTTACCGTATTCGTATCCTGTCCGAAAGAGCGTATGGACCAGTCTTTGATCAAGGAAGCAGCCTTGTCCAGAATCCGATCCCATTCATTGTTAGCCGGTGAGCCCGCTGCCCCCGTGACATTCCCCATACTCAGTGAACGCAACGTGTAGTTGGTGTCATACGCTTTACCATAGATAAGGTCGTTCCCATTCAACGTATTCCACGAGACGGAGTGGCTTAGCGCATAGTCCGCCACAAATAGATTACGGTTGCTTGCAGCGGCGTTATCCGATGCCTCTGAATAGTTGCTGCTCGAACTGTCGAGACTATACGCGTTGATTGTACCCGCATAAGTGAACGGCACATAGTGCAGGGTTGCGTCTGGCACGGCATTGTTGATTGTGCCGATATGGTCCACTTCGCTCGATAAGTCAAAATAATAGGTTTGTCCTGTCGGGAGAGAAAACTCTTCACTCGCGGCAACCACCATCGTTGGCGACATAGCCAACACAGGCAGCGCCATACATGCTGAGAGCAGCATACTGCCCCATCGTTTCCCCACTTGTTTCATTGCCGGGTTACCTCCGTAATGTTATGTATTAACTCATCTTGTCCAAGCAACAACTGGGTTTCGTTAACCTTCACTTGTAAACATGCTGTCACCCTATGAAAAATTATACCTAGTCGTCCGTCTGTGAACCCTTAAAGAAATCTTAATAGTTTCAGAGAAATTGCCAGTCGAAATGCCTCGGCTGTCCCTTGAAAGTGACAACTCGACGACAAAAAGAAGAGACTCCTGTAACGTAGTAATTGAGACAATACCTACGGAAAGGAGACCTCTTGGATACAATCGTAATGAATTCGGCTAAAGAAAGGAAATCAGAAGACTAACCGAGCCAAGCAATGTATTCTCAAATCTTCGGGCTTCAGGTGTTATCCTGCTCGAATCCGGTTGGCATGACGTCGTCCACTTCAAAACGGCAACGAATATTGGACGGCTCGATCGCTTGCCAGGATCCTTGACTACACCGATTTCCGGAACTATCGCCTCTCCCGATACGCATGCTATCTAATCATTCAAAATGCTGATCCTGCCAAAGAGATCGTCGCTCTGGGGCAAACTGAACCCAAAGAAAGCTTACCGCAGTAAGCTTCCCAGAGATGTTTTACATGGAGCGGGTGATGGGAATCGAACCCACGCTATTAGCTTGGAAGGCTGGAGTTCTACCATTGAACTACACCCGCGCACTACATTAAAATTGCTTCCTCCCAAGCACGCTCAACTGCATTATGTCCACAGCAAGGACAGAAATATGCACTCCCAATAACGCTGTATTTAGTCTGACACCCATCGCAGATTATTTCTAGTTCCCATTCTGTTCTCTGTCCCACTGGATTATTTACGAAAGAGATTTTTTTTGCCAGGCTTATATGTTATCCGCACATATTTATTACTTCTCACGCTCTTAGCCATTTTACCAAAAATTTTATTCAATTCATTGCTGATATAAGACATAGCATAGCTTGAGGCAATCTCTCGAATCGCCTCAAGCTGCTCGTGAGTATACCAAAAGTATACCAATGATCGGATGGCGCACAATATCCACACATAGGACAAAAAACCTGTTCATCAGCATTTACAAGGAAGATGGAACTGGCCAGATGCAGGTCGTCAATCCCGTCAAACTTGCAACGAGGATCAACAGCCCATGGCTACTGACAGAAGACGCCAGAGGGGATGACGGAAAGCTTCCCAGAATCGAGTCATTATGGTGCCCGCTGATCCAATCGATGCTCTGAGAGCCCACAGAGAGGCCGAGAAGCTGAAGTTCAAGCATTTGGGTTACAACGATCTTCAAGTCCAACAGATGACCTCACAGGGGCTTGTATTCACGAATGAACTTGGGGGCTCCATCCACCCGCGCAACTTTGCCCGGGCCTTCAAAGGAGCGCTCAAAGCCGCCAATCTGCCGTTAGTGTCCTGGCCATTCCATGAGACACGCTTTCGCGACGTTGAGCCTTCAAAACGGCGTAGACATTAAGACATTGCAATCCGATTTGGGTCACAGTCAAATTCCAACGACACAGCAGTGAGCACGTATGACTTCGGACGTAACAGTATCAAGCTAAAACATTATCGGATATAATGGAGATGTCATAAAGTCAATAGGAATGAAGGTGAACACGACATGATTCCACTTCAAGAATTGCAAAAGAGAATCAGGCTTACAGGTGAACGAGCGATGCTGGATGCCAAAGCGAACGGCACCTATATCGTTTATAAAAATAGCGACGGCCAGATGTTAAAAAAGTATCCCAACGGCGAAGTAGTGCCACTCATGCGCAGTGAGGCTCAAAAATGAACGAACCCACTTCCGTCATGTATGTATTTGCCGGTAATAATGGCAGTGGTAAAAGCACGATTCGCAATATGATCGTAGATGTGCTTGGAATCAGCGTCAATATTGATCCTGACGCCTTGGCCAGAGGTCTGAACGCAGAATACCCGGAGCGCCGAAAAGTATCGGCAGGTAAAGAAGCGATTAAGCTTGCCAGAGACTGTATTCGACAAAACCGGGATTTTTCCATTGAAACCACGTTGTCCGGCGGCAATGCCCTGCGACTCATCAAATATGCTCGTGAGAACGGCATGAAAATCACGATGTTCTTTGTAGGGCTTGGCGATCACGAATTAAATATTGAGCGGGTGGCGATGCGAGTTAAAAATGGCGGCCATGATATCCCGACATCTGACATCATCAGACGAGCAACAACTTCTATGCAAAACTTGCTCACACACTTGGATTTGATCGACCGCTTGATTGTAATTGACAACACAAATGAAATTGGCGAAATTGTGCTGCAAGCAGAAGGACATTCTGTAACCTATCGAAGTGAATTTCTGCCTCCGTGGGTCGAGACGATTACACGACTTCTGAAGGCATGAATCACAGCCGCTCCAAAGGCACGAACACGGCCCTGCACCTCACGATGTACTCTCCAAAAATTCATTGGTACATAATTGGCACATTTCTGCTTTCACAGCCCTACTCTGCCGCTTGGAGAACGACTTGTGCCAGTGCGCCGGACACTGGCTCCGCTTGGCTCAGCAGTTCGAAATTTGCGTCTGCCTCCTCCACAGCACATCCAGACTCATTGCCAAAGCAACAAAAAAAGCCTTATGCATCAAGGCTTTCGAGGTTTTAAGATACTGGAGCGGGTGATGGGAATCGAACCCACGCTATTAGCTTGGAAGGCTAAAGTTCTACCATTGAACTACACCCGCGTACTACATTAAAGATGGTCGGGACGACACGATTTGAACATGCGACCCCCTGGTCCCAAACCAGGTGCTCTACCAAGCTGAGCTACGTCCCGTCGTGATGCAACTTTCATCTGCCATTCGCTGTAAGCTGGCGCGCCCTGAGAGATTCGAACTCCCGGCCTTTAGATTCGTAGTCTAACGCTCTATCCAGCTGAGCTAAGGGCGCAAAATAATGGAGCGGACGAAGGGATTCGAACCCTCGACCCTCGCCTTGGCAAGGCGATGCTCTACCACTGAGCCACGTCCGCACAATCCCGGCTTTCCGAGTATGATTTCACAGATGCCTGTTTCTCATGCCTCAAAAGCGACCTTTTTATAATAACAACTTTCGCGGCGGATTGCAAGTTGTTTTTTTCTGCAGCTTCTTGTATTTGGTAAGCAGCTCCAAATCTTGCCTTGCTTCGATCTGATCCGGCTGTCATTCCTGAAATTATAATGCCGTAATAATTCCATATTCGCTCTTTAAGTTTCGGTAATCGTTGTTCAGATTTCTCCTCATGCCTGAACCAAAATGAATATTATAAGGCTCAATCAGACTATCATATACAATCTTTCCCGCAAAAGGGACAAGTGTCGCTCTGACGTACAGCGGGAGAGCAGACGACGGAAACATATCGTCTATCGGATTGGATATCCCCGTGACGCCATAAAGCCTTCCACTCTCTTCCTCATGCATGAAGACTGTATAATTCTTCAAATGCTTCATGATCATGAATTTGCCAGACACCTTCCTTTTCCAACTTATGACTGTCTCACGCTCCGTTATTTCAAGTATCTTCTCGTTTTCCTTCAAGTATTCATCAATGATGCCGTCATTTTCCCAAAGCATGTTTTTGATCGGCAGCAATTGCTGAGGATCCAATGTACGGGCACCTCTCATTTTTTTCAATTCAGGTGCGATACTATACTTTTTATTGACAAACTCAAGCAGCCCAAACCACGTATGATAAAAGCTTTTCGCTTCCGCTTCCCCAAGGTACATCCGTACCATCCTCCATTTCATCTCTGTGAATATTTCCACAATTTTATCATTTTTTTCAGCCTCTTATTTCTTCCTTGCCGCCCGGCAATAATCGGATCGCAACAAGGCAGCCGTCAACTCGCTCTTGAAGGCTGTATGTCGAGGATATTGGAGCCGGAACTTGCCGATAAAGCGTACTCCCTCAGGCTCGCGCCCACGGATCGCCAGCCCTTCGGCTATGGCCACAATCAAGCTTGCCGCTTTGTTATAGCTTCCCCGATACTTATTGTCGACTATGGCTTCCACCCTTTTCTCGGCCTCAGCCATGCACCATTGCATATATTTTTCCTCCTGTTCCGCAGTGAGCGGGACAGCTTCCCATGTATAGCTGGCCATTTCCTTGTACTTTTCGATCAACGCTTGGCCCGACTTGAAGCTGGCCGCATACCCGATCGCCGTTTCCCACTGCTTCACGATCTCTTTATTATTGTGGACCTGCTTCGTCAGTTGAGCCAACATGAAGGTGAGCAACGCGGGCTTCGGGTGCTCGGATGAACTCCACCCCAGAGAACCTTTGCCTCTACATTTGCCGAGTACCTGCTCATAATGTCCACCCAACAGCAAGATATGATGAATGAGCCCCTCCGATAAAAAAGCCACTTGTCGCTCGCTGTCGTGAACCCTGCCGGCTGCCCCCCTCCCCCGGCCCTCGAGCTCCAGCATCCGCTGCTCCGCCCTGTCGCGTATTGTCCCCCACTTGTCGCATGCGATAGCTGTCATGTACAATTCCACAACAGAATGGATGGAGGGATCGGAGTAAAAATGCTCAAAACAACCCTCCAGCATCATCTCCAGTTCATTTTGCTTCTCTCCGGCTCTGACCAGCGCGCTCGCCACCTCGGCACGGGCTGTGTAGTCCGGCGGAATAACGGCCAAACCTTCCCTTGCGGCGGCAACAACCGCTTCGTCATTCCCTTCAGTTTCCAATGCCTCAATCCAATCCACGTAAGTTCTCGGATACCGATCTGCATTCTGCCTCGCGAGGGCTGCAAGCGCAGCCGTTCCTCCCTGCATGCGCACCGCTTCCCGAAGCAGTTTGCCACTGTTTCCCCCGTCTTGTTCGTTCAGAAATTCAATCCATGAAGCCAGAAACGCATCAAAGTCAGGCAGTGCGATGTCAGAAGCATTTATGATCCGCTGCAGATCCATGCCGGATACCAGGTATCCATACTCCTCCATCTCTTCGAACACACGCTCAGCGCGCGCGGCAGGTGTGGCCTCCAGGTAGACGCAACGAAGGTAAAGCGCGAGCTGCTCCTCTAACTCTGACTCCAACATCAAGCTATACTCGGGATTGCCTGGCAGATGCCCGGACTCTTGTCCCATTCCCAGGATGTCGAACTGGCTAGCGTAAATTTGACTGGCAAGCTTGAAATCGCCATTGCTCAACAAGCCTCTGGACCGCCGAAACCATTCATCCATTTCCTGGGCCCAACTCTCGTCTCCCCATTCCCGTTCATCGCCAAGCTCATGATCCCAGCCCCAGCCCTCGCAATAATGGCCGTCCTCCACCCGGCGCACGAACGCCTCAAGCTCGGCCAGCAGTGTTTCAGTCGTCAATCCAGTTTCTTTCCCGTGATCGGTCTCTGCGAATTGATTCAGGAACTCCTGCCGCTTGGCGGACGGTGCCTGCTCCGCCCAATTTAGAATCAGGTTTTGCAGTTGTTCATGATCGAGAGCCGCCAACCGGTTCCTGACCGCATCCATAAATGCCTTGTAGCTCATTGCCGTCATTTCATTTCCCTTCCGGAACGATCCAGCAGCATCACCAGTCCGTAAATCAAACTCATAGGCGTGCAGGTCATGCAACCGCGAGGAAGCCGATTCATCCCTCTATATTGCTGCAGCAAGCTCATCCTCCGTAGGCAAAAAAGGAACCTTCTGTTTTGTTGCCTGATAGATGTCGAACAATTTGCATAACCCGACTGCCAAAAAGGTGCGCAGCTTTAGCGCATCGACTTTGTTGTATAACCTGGCGCACACCAGCGCCAAGCGAAAATGCTTGGCGGCAAGCTCCCATTCGCCGACCGCATGCAGCAAGGTAGCCAATGAATGGTGGGACTCTACCTGCGCAGCATCGACGCTGACCAAATGCTCGAATACAGCCGCCGCGAGCTCCGGCCTGCCACCCTGCTCGTACAGATTGCCCAGCTTGTTCCACAACAGGCTGTTATCCGGCTCAGCTTTGAGCCGTTCCTGAAAATAAGCCAGATGCGCCGTGCGATCCGTCAACAAAATGGGCGATCTGCCTTCCTCCAATGCCAGCAACAAATCATCGAATATTAGATCGTTCCGCTTTTCATCCTGAACGAGCCGGCCATACACCTCGTGAATATCCGGCTTCTGCTCCTGCTCATCCATATGAAAAGCAGTCAACCGGGGAATCACGATGTGCTTGAACGGTCGCTCCGCCGCTTCGTTTTTCGCATCTGTGCGATAACGTACTGGGCCGCACTGCATCAATACGATCGGCTGCTGCCCATCCTTGCGCGTTAACGTCGCTGTCAACCCCAGTACATACTTCGCTTTCACTGCCTTCATAACCTGCTCAAAGCTGAACGCCGAAACATGGTGACATTCGTCAACGACTACATGGCCGTATTCCCCGATGCATTCCTTCGTTTGTCCTTTCGCGAGCAGCGTTTGAATCATGGCTACGTCGACGATCCCCGTGCGCTTCTGTTTGCCGCCGCCGATTTGCCCCACTTGCTCCTTCGGCAGATCGAGAAATTGGGCAATACGCTCCCGCCATTGCTCGAGCAGTTGCGTTCGATGTACAAGGATCAGCGTGTTGACCTTGCGATGCGCGATCATCCACAACCCGACAACTGTTTTCCCAAAAGCGGTTGTGGCCGACAGCACTCCTGTATCGTGAGCGGCTAGGCTGTCCGCAGCCTGCCGCTGCTTCTTGCGCAGTTCACCGCTGAAGTCGGCCGCAATCGGCTTTCCAGGCTGTCTTTCTTCCTGCAGCCGGAGGACAGATTGCCGCTCCCCGATCAACCGCTCTACCTCCTCCAGACAACCTCTTGGCAGCGCAATATGCTGCGGATGTTCGTCGCTGCAGTTGATAACGCGCGGAATTCCCCATGTGGACAGCCGCATCTTTTGCGCGCGATAAAACTCCGGATTTTGGAATGCAGCCGTACGTATGAACAAATTCAACTGCGCGGCCGTCATTTGGTCCTTTTTGATGTAAAGTATTTGGCTGTACACGGCATCAATGACGGCGGGCAGCGGAACCTCCGCATCCAAGCTGGCACTTGCTGTCGCCGATAGCCACGGCTGGTCGGGTTCCTGTTCGAGCTCTTCATCGTCCAGAAGCGGGTTCGCAACTCGCATCAGCCTGCCCTGCCGTTGAGCTTCCTGAATGACGGCTTCAATCTCACGGAGGCTCATTTTTGGGAGAGATGAAAGATACACCCATTGATCCGGGTATGGCGCAAACTGTTCATCCACAAACAGGCTGTTCCCGGATTTTCCCGGCAGCCTCTGCAACGGCAAAGCGATCAGATTGCCAAGCTTTTTGTCTCGCGGTAAAGTATCCTGATTCGGAAACATCCGGTCGTAAGAGTCGAGGCCCAATTGATTTCTTTGCTCCAACGTCGCCGTCAATAAAGCGCTGCCCATTTGACGTGCTGTACGAGCCGGAATGGCTGTCTGAAAAAAGATCCAGACATGCCCGCCATTCCCGTTTGCGATAATAGACTCCCTTGCCCTGCTTATCCATGCCTCGAACGGCATAAACATCATCCCGTCCCTTGAATAACGATCTGTAAAACGCGATTTTTTGCTCAACAGGAGAATGCCGGGTAATCGACAAGCATTCAGGCGGCCCCGGCAATATTTCCGGCGACGTAGCCACAGGGGCAGCACAGGCCGCAAGCACCTTTGAATCACGGCTCTTCCCATCCGTTTCAACCGCTCCTGACTGAAATGCGCTTTGCGTTTTCAGAAGCTTGATTTCGTCTTGAAGAAGAGCGACTTGCCGCCGCAGCCGATCGCGTTCTGCCTCCACAAGACGGAGATGACGAATCAAATCTTCTCGCTCGTCCGGCCATTCCAATGCTAACTGAGCTGGTTTCGGCGTTTTCTTGATGCTGCCCACCGCCTTTGGCTTCATCATTCGACAATAAATAATTAAAACCTTTAGCCCGATTAAGAGCTAAAGGTCATCCATTTCGTTTATGGTGCGCGTGGAGGGACTTGAACCCCCACGGTTGCCCGCCAGATCCTAAGTCTGGTGCGTCTGCCAATTCCGCCACACGCGCTTGCATTTCGATATAAATACTGGTGGGTCATGTAGGGCTCGAACCTACGACACCCTGATTAAGAGTCAGGTGCTCTACCAACTGAGCTAATGACCCACGTAAGAAAAAACGTGGCTGGGGATCTAGGATTCGAACCTAGGAATGACGGAGTCAAAGTCCGTTGCCTTACCGCTTGGCTAATCCCCAATGATGTCTAGGGCCCCTAAAGAATAATCGGATTAGGCTTCGAAGTATGGCGTCACTTCTTGGAATAAAATGGTGGAGGCTGAGGGGATCGAACCCCCGACCCTCTGCTTGTAAGGCAGATGCTCTCCCGGCTGAGCTAAGCCTCCATGAAATCAGGAATAAATGGTGACCCGTAGGGGATTCGAACCCCTGTTACCTCCGTGAAAGGGAGGTGTCTTAACCCCTTGACCAACGGGCCATATGTACAAAGTGCTTCTGTAGTAAACTATGGAGCTCCCAACCGGAATCGAACCGGTGACCTCATCCTTACCATGGATGCACTCTACCTACTGAGCTATGGGAGCATGGCTCCCCGAACAGGACTCGAACCTGTGACAACTCGGTTAACAGCCGAGTGCTCTACCAGCTGAGCTATCAGGGAATATGAGGTCCCTTTGGCGGGTCCTGGTTTTTGAAGTAAATCTGCATCCTGCCCTGGTCGTCAATCACAGACAGCATTCGCGCCTGTGATTGACTGCTCGGGCAAGCATCCGGCCTGGCAATGTCCTACTCTCCCGGGACCCTGCGGTCCAAGTACCATCGGCGCTGGAGAGCTTAACGGTCGTGTTCGAGATGGGAACGCGTGGGACCCCTCCGCCATTATCACCAGACAGGATTGCTTTCAAGGCTTGCACCCTGAAAACCGGATAGCGACCGTGCGACGAAGTCGTCACGACCCGTTATCCACGATGCGCATGGGAACCATGCGGTGTGGATGACGGGAACGAAAGTGAGTTGTGCTGAAGATGCTTGTAAGCACCTGTGAGTTAACGTTGTAGGATAAGCCCTCGACCGATTAGTACCCGTCAGCTGCACGCATTGCTGCGCTTCCACCCCGGGCCTATCAACCTGGTGTTCTTCCAGGGGTCTT
>Ga0206106_100457_pt1 | contig 31127 bp, 18 predicted proteins | sample 1B1ome_FD_148677 | JGI IMG/M metagenome (GOLD analysis project Ga0206106, IMG submission 148677) | Enriched microbial communities from leaf-cutter ant dump, University of Wisconsin, Madison, United States - 1B110A | ecosystem: Environmental > Terrestrial > Nest > Insects nest > Nest dump | place... | reverse complement strand
TTGGTCCTGTAACGTACGGTCATCCGGTGAACTATCAGTTCCAGGTGTTTAACCGTTGGGGACAGCGCATCTTTGTCTCGTTCCGTGCGGAAGACCAGTGGGATGGAACGATCAATGGCAAGCCTGCACCTGTTGACACTTATCATTACCGGATCACGGGTAAATGTGTAAGCGGAGAGGAGATCAATCAGGGGGGTGCTTTTACGCTGGTAAAATAGATCATCACAGCACATCGCTATATTTTTATAAAACATCGCCGGCAACTGAATTTGTTGCCGGCGATGTGTTTTATAATGCAAAATAAGTGTATTCCAGCAATAGAAACCCTTTCATGCCGGTATGATAACAAGCAATTGTAGAGCTTATGTCAGACACGAATCTTCAATTATTAATAAAAAATCGCCAAAAATTTGTATAATCATGTCATTAACGATATGATAAAGTAGAACCCACATGATCGTGCAGGTAAAAATACTTACTTGTTAATTTGATTTTTTATCTCCGCTTTTTACTTTGTGGGTAAAATCTGCTTAACCTTATGCTGCTACTCAATGAAATGCCCTGTTATCCATATTCTTTTTATAGCGCTTTTAGCTACATGCTCCACTGAGGCATCCTGCCAGGATTCGCTCTCCGGCTTTGATGCGTACGCTGATATGCTATATACATCCGGCAATAAAATTTACCAGGATGTATATTATCAGTCTGCCCAAAAATTCCCGGCAACTATTCATGTGACGGGGTATTATTATAAAAGCCCCGACGACAGTCTCCGGATGTTTGAAAACACTTCCCGGCAAGTCATTACCGCAGGCGCCGGTATTATAAAGACCGGCTATTTTCCCGGGAACGGAACATATTATCTCCATCCTGATTATTCAGCCATACTGCTCAAAAAGGATCTGATCATCCCAGGCCAATATAAGATCAGGTTACAGGTCATCAATAGCAAAAACAATCAGGTGATATTTGAAAATAGCATTCACAGGGAAATAGACAGTACCATCCGGTATTCCTCAGCATTAGGAAAAGGCATTGCCAATATGCTGTCAAAGCTTGATGTTGATACCGGTTCAGGTCATGCCGGCAAAACATTAAAGCTGGTATCAGGCAGCAACCGGCAGGCAGAGCGGTATTTTAAAAGGAAAGGACTTAGTCCTGTAAAATCCGTAAACGGAGATACCACTACCATAGCGTTGTATTATCATAACTGGTTTGTAGGAAAGTATGTGATGAGCAGCCGGCATATACGGACATCTATTGATCAGGCTAAACGTTTTACAAGCGGAATAGAAACGGGTTCCTTTGCCGGTAATCAGTTAGGCAGCTACCAGTCTTTAATGGCCCAGATGCGGGATATGAAAAAAGAAATGAAGGATAATAATGACATGTCAGGAATCATTTCTATTGCTGCAAATTACAGCACGGACCAGGAGGAGTACAGCGAGCAGGACGACAAATATTATGAGATCAGCGGAAGTGTTGACCTGCCTGTTTTCAATATACCGGTTACGGTGGAAGGCTATTATACCAGCCAGGACAGAAACAGAGCAGCAAAAGCAAGCTACATCAGAATGCATTATGACGCGGATAAAGCTAAAGAGCAGCTCTCGAAGCTGATCGGCAGCTACAATCAGCGGGCAGCTCAGACTGTTGCCCGAAGCAGCAGCTTAGATATGGTTTACGGCAACATGCTGAGTCAGCTTAATGAAGAAAAAGAGCGTACAATAGCACAGCTCCGGAATCAAACAGGCGCCCTGTCCGATTTTTCCAATATGGATATGGAATCTTTCAAACAGAGCGCAGCTGCTGCTTTAAAGGAGAAAATAGCGCAGGAGGCAGCACACAAGAAAGCCGCAGCAGGCGACTCGCTTTATGCAAAATCAGACCTTGCCGGGAAGGTTGATGATACCAAAGAAAAAATATCCGAACGGCTGAACAAAGCCATGACCACATATCAAAAGCTTATGGCCCTCCAGGAAAAGATCAGTAAGTATAAAAACATGCTGACGCAATATAAGCAGGTGCTTCGGTACGACACCCTGTTGGCCTGTAATAAGCTGAAGCAACTGCAGGATACGGATAACATGTCCTATAAGGATATGGCGAAATCGGCGGCCCACCTGCTACCGGACGGAAAGACAAAAAGCTTCATGACCGGGCTGACCAATCTGGATATCGGTATCTTCAGCAAATCGCTTTCCAATTATACCTTTTCCGGGCAAACGATAAAAGGGATTGACGTAGGTTACGACATTGGCTTTTCGACAATCGGAGCCAGTTATGGTACGGTAGAATACATCGGCCGAAACGGCATAGTGGAGCAATATAAAGCCTATAGTGGCCGCGTTCAGCTCAAGCCGGTTTTTAATCAGCAGTTAGCCTTTATTTATTACGGCTATTCCCCTTCCAAAAAATTCCTTGCTCAGGACGACTTCTTTAAGCATACCGATGCATCCCTGCCCAGCTTCAGAAATCCTGTTCATATCCTTTCCGCCATGTATTCCGGCAGCATTGGAAAAAACATCCTGCTACAGGGAGAACTGGCCTGGTCCGACAAGCCCAACCAATCGAAAGAAGCTGCTGCGAACGAATACTTTAAAGACCGGATCAGCTATAAAATAGGTGCGGAAGCCCATATACCGCGAACCAATATCCAGGTAGGCGGCGAATATGAAAAAATGGGCAAGGATTTTGAAAACAATACCCTCCCTTATATGATGTCAGGAATGGAAAAATATTCCCTCACCGGAAGAGGCCTCTTTTTCCGTTCTTTCTTAACTGTAGGCGTGGAATATGCAAGCCTGATCCAGAACAATCTCTACAGCAAAAATAAAAGCTCCAAATGGGGATTTGATATCGGAACCCGGTCCAGGCGATACCCCACGGTATATATCGCCTACAAGCCGTTCTCCACTTTCCGTTCCTTTGATGATACTCTGGCCGTTGCACAGAAGCCCCTGATGGGTGAAGTGTGGACAGGCCGGCTTAATTACCAGTATAAGAGGGCGCAGCATATTCTCAGGTTAACTGCCTTGTATAACAGGAACAGCAATATATCGGATACGATTACGTATTCCGGTTCCACGACACAGTTTTCCGCTGCTTATACTTTCCGCCAGACTATGGTAGCATTGAATATAGGCAGCAACAACGTGAATACCAACCTGAGTGATGTAACCTATCCCCTGTTCAACAATACCCTTTTTACCAATGTCCTGTTCGGAGCGCCGTTGTCCCCGTCGTTAAGTATAAACACCGGGCTGGATCTGGCTAAAAACAAGCTGGGCATTTGTCGTTACGGGCTATATGCAGGCAGCGCTTATAATTTCAAGAAGCTTCCCCTTATGTTGCGGGCAAACTTCAGGTATAGCCGCTATCGGCTTACGGAAGCCGTAGTGTGGAAAAATATGTATTCGGCAGGCGTAGAAATGGCCTGGCGGTTCCGGTTAAAGCTCTATGATCATTTTAAATAAACAACAATTTTGATTATCCTCATAATGCACATAAAATGAAAAAGGTCATCTCCGTATTCATGGCAGCAATCTGTCTCATTCTTTCCCATACGGCCCGGGGGCAAAACCAGGTATTTATCAACCTTGCCCGTTTAGACGGCGTGGACATTACCCCGGATAATTTTCTGAATTACCAGGTACAGTCCAGTCTTAGCCGGAATACCCGCGTGATGATCAGGGGCACCATTCGCTACCGGCAATCCGATCTCAGCATAAGCTACGAGTTTCCCTACACATTGCAGCCCGGTCTCAACCTGATTTCCGGGAGCATAGCCTCTCCCCGTCCCCGTTATTCCTCTACGGCATTGAAGGAGCTGTTTGAAATACACCGCAAGCTGCCGGAAGGCATTTACGAATATTGCGTTTCCGTAGAGCTGGATTATCAGAATCCCGAAGCAGGGCCACCCGTGGTTATTGACGAATGCATTTACCATAAATCCGAAGATATTTTCCTCATCAACTTAGTTGATCCGCCTGATGATGCCCTGATCTATGAATATAATCCCATGCTAAGCTGGACGGTAAACTATCCTTTTGCCGGAGAGCTGAGCTACCGGCTCCGGCTTGCCGAAATAAAAGAAGGACAAAACAATGTGGCTGCAATAAACCGTAATAACCCGGTTTTCAGCCAGAAAGATCTCCGTCAGCTCAGCCTGATGTATCCCCTGTATGCCAAACCCTTGGTAAAAGATCAGCCTTATGCCTGGACGGTGGACGCATATTACAAAGGCATACTGATCGGCGGTGCCCAGCCCTGGCGCTTTACGATAGTGGAGGACAGCTTTGTTACCGGGATACCCAGAGACCCTTCTTACGTGGATATTAAAAAAGAAAGCGGCGGCTATACTTTGTATGCTCCCGGAAAAATTAAATTAAAATATGTATTGGAGGATCTCAAAACCGACACCCTGCAATTACAGTTATTAGATAAAAACGATAAAGTAATGAAATTGCCTAAGGATTTTAAAAACCTTAGCGCTGTACTTGGCGACAACAGGTTTGAACTTGATTTTAAAGAAAGCCAGCCGCTTCGTCATCTCGGTAAATACACACTGCTCATACAGTCGTTAACAGGGCAGTCGTACAGAATATTATTCACTTATATCAATCCCGATTTTATTAAGTAAAACCATTTATGAGTACATCAATGAAACAATATATCATCACCTGTTGCCTCGGTTTGCTCACTGTTGCATCGGTATTATGGATAGAGAGATGCGCATCAAAAAAGATAGCGGTTGTAGATGCCGTAAGGTTATTTAATGCTTATCATATGAAGAAAGAGCTGGAAAATCAATCCGGCAAAAAATTAGATAAAATCGGGCATATAGCAGACAGCCTCAAAACCGATATCAGCTTGAAGATGAAAGAACAGCATGCGGACAAGGCAGCCCTGGAGCAGGAAATAGAGGCTTATCGCCGTGTGGAATCTGCCTATGACCAGGAATACCAGGCCAGCAATCAGTCCATCAATGAAGAAGTATGGAAGCGGTTAAACCCGCTCATTGATGAGTATGGAAAAAAGAACGGACTGCGGCTGATTATCGGAGCCAATGGTATGGGAAGCGTATTATACCATACCGGCTATTATGATCATACGGAAAAAGTAATAGAATTTGTAAACCAGCGATATGAAAAAGGTTATTAGCATTTTCGGTATTGCCGGCGCTTTACTGTTAAGCTGCAATTCCGCTAAAAACGATGTGGTGGCCTACGCCCAAAATGAAAAAAACGGCCTGCTGAAAAAAGTAGCCGTAGGCCAATGCATATATGAGGTGCAATATAAGCCCGTTGGCTATATCTTAACCCAGGAAGGCCTGGAACAAGGTTCGCCGGAATGGGAGAAGCGCATGAAGGATATGCGCAATACCGCCTGGTTCAATATCACCATAAAAGTGAAAGATTACAACCAGTCGCCGCTGAGATACCAGGTTGCCGGTATTGATGAATATAATGAGCGGCTAAACTATTATCTCAACCAGGCTCCCGGTGACATCGCTTTATTGTATGGAAGCGATACCCTGCATGTAAGCAGCTATTGGTTTGAAAACAATCAAAACTTAGTACCTTATGAGAAGATGATCGCAGGCTTTATCCTTCCCGACGGAGCGAAAGGAATAGACCGGGATATCCGTTTTGTTTTTCATGATCAAATTTTTAATAACGGCATCATCAAAGTGCTGTTTTCCCAAAAAGATATTACTCCTGTACAATAAAAAACCGTAAATACAATGCTATACAGAAAATCCACCCTCCTGAGGCTTATTGCTAAAAGCTTAATTTGCCTGTTGACCATTCAGCTTATAGCCCCCTTATCTTCTTATGCCCTTACATCGGGGCCCAGCCAGCCAGAAGTGCAAAGCTTTGAACCCGTAGGCACTACCGATATGGTGGACCTCTTTACCGGCGACTTTGTTTATAATATTCCACTCCTGGATATAGAAGGCTATCCCGTTAATATCTCCTACCACAGCGGTGGCGATATGGAGCAGGAAGCCAGTTGGGTAGGCTTAGGATGGAACATCAATCCGGGAGTGATTAATCGGAGTGTAAGAGGACTGCCTGATGATTTCAACGGGGAAACTATTGACAAGAAATTAAACATTAAACCCGAAAAAAATATCCGCATTGGCACGAAGGCCGGTGCAGAGGTTTTTGGAGTGGGTGACCCTATTTTAAACCTGCAGCTTAGCGTCGGACCCTCGTTAACAATCAGCAACTACAAAGGGGTAAGTGCGGATTTTGAGTTTTCAGCCGGTGTCAATGTGTTTCGAAGTGTCAGCGCGGGCATTAATCTCGGCATCAGCTCCCAGGGTGGAGCCAGTATTGACTATAATATCGGTGTAGGCTTTGCAAGCTCGCAAATTGTGAGCTCCGGTGTAGCCGCAGGAGTAGGTTTCAATTATGGTCATGGTTATAATACCCGAAGCGGGGTGAAGGATCGCACATTTTCTTTTTCTTCCAATGTGAGTGTTGGAGGCCGCAACATTAACGGTCCCGGTTTTACCGCTTCTGTGCCTATTGGTGTGAAAAATATTGTTCCTGTCATCACCAACAAGTCTAAAATGAAATCATTCCGGGGACAGTTGAACTTCGGACTCGAGGCTGCCTGGTGCTATGGATTTGGTGCAGCATTCGGAATGGCCAGTAAATTAACTTTTGAAAAAGACGGTTCGAGATCCGGGTACGGTTATTTGTATGCCGACAAAGCCGATGATAATGCCATTCGCGATTTTACGAGAGATAAAGACGGATTGTTTAATGAAACCATGCCTTTTATGCCCTTAGGCAATATGACTTATGATGTCTATTCCGTATCCGGCCAGGGCACCGGCGGCTCCTACCGCCCGTTCAGGAACGATTTCGGAAGTGTGGGCGACCCTGTAATATCCAGCACGGAAAGTGATTTTAGCATAGGCGTGGAAGCAGGCATGGGCTGGAGCTTTGAAATAGGCACAGACGGATCCAGTACTCATACGGATATCAGTTCCGGTCCCTGGGATCAATATAAGCGTCCGTATCAGCCCAATACTAAAGGTAGCATATATGAAAGTACTTACTTTAAGCAGGCCGGCGAGCTGACTCCCGTGAATCCCGACTATTACAGTGCCATTGGTGGTGCCAGTGCCATTAAGGGTACTGTTCTGGCGGCATCCCTCCCCTTAACCAAACCGGGGGCAGAGCAAAAGCGCGATCCCAGGGGCAACCTGATGTATTACCTTACTGCTGAAGACGCCGTTAAGCAGGGTGCGGCTTCATCCGGTGCTATATACAGCTACACCGGCAACGGTTTTGCCGAAGGAGCGGCCACTGAAAAGCAGGCTATTCCGAGAATAAGCTCCAACCGTAAAGCACACCATATATCAGAAGTTGTCCAGGTGCAAACGGACGGTAGCAGGTATATATATGGTATTCCTGCCATGAATAATTCCCAGAAAGAGGTAACCTTTGCCACTGGGAGCAGCCCTGCTCCTGACGGCACCGTATCCATAAACGGCCAGGACAATACCAATAACAGCAGCGGAAGAGATCACTTTTACAGCGCTACCAGCACTCCCGCGTATGCGCATTCCTATCTCCTGACGGATGTGCTTTCCGCCGATTATGTGGACATAACCGGGGACGGCCCTTCCGATGACGATTTCGGCCGCTATACAAAATTCAATTACACCTTAAAAGACGCGAACTACCACTGGAAAGCACCTTATGGTACTAATAAGGCTCAATATGATGCCTGCTTTAAAAGTGACACAAAAGACGACAGAGCCAGCTACCTGGAAGGCACCCGTGAGCAATGGATGCTGCACAGTATCGAAACAAAAAATTTCATCGGTGAATTTTATACTTCCGCAAGGGAAGACGGTAAAGGGCAGGGTCAGCAAGGCAGTTCCTATAAGCTGGATTCCATCAAGCTGTATAATAAGCATGACAGGTTTATTAATCTCACGAATGCCGTTCCCGTTAAGACGGTCATCTTCAATTATGACTACAGCCTTTGCCAGAATGTTCCTAATAATTTCTCTTCCGTTGCAGGTCAGAAAGGGAAACTTACCCTCAAAAAAATAATGGTACGTTATGGCAACTCCGACCGGAGCATGATCAGTCCTTATCAGTTCGAATACGATCATAATTACAATTACAGCCTGGCCAATAAAGACCGTTGGGGCGCCTACAAGCCTTCCGGCAGCACTATGTCCAATGCTGATTATCCTTTTGTTGATCAGGATGATGAAAATAACGATGCTTATGCCGCCGCCTGGTCGCTGTCTAAAATAAAGCTGCCTTCCGGCGGCGAAATCACATTGCAATATGAAGCCGATGATTATGCATTCGTGCAAAACAAAGCTGCCATGGAAATGTTCAAAATTAAAGGCATTGGCAATTCCCCTGCATTTTCCGGAGCCAATAGCTTGTATATAGACAAAATGAACCCCAACCTTTATTTTTACTTTAAACGAAAGATCAGTAAGGAGCGACCGGGCGTATCGCTGAAAACTAATTATATAGGTAACGAGGAGGTGCTCTATTACAATCTTGATACCCGGTTGGTGGACAATAAATATGAGCCGGTTAAAGGCTATGCGGAAATTGCAGCAATGGACGTCTGTCCCGATAATGCGGATTACGGCTATATCAAATTAAAGCCCGTAATACCACAGGAAGGCGGTGTGGCACTTTTAAATCCCGCCAGCTATACCGCGATCAACTTTGCCCGGTATTACCTGCCCCATATTATTTTTCCCGGCCAGGATCCCGACCAGGGGGGGCTGGCAAATATCATAGCAGGCCTCTTCTATTCCTTTACGGAGCTGATCAGTATGGGTAAGAATCCTGTAGTCCGTATGGTGAAAGAAGGCAAAGCAAAGGATGTAAAGCTGGCAAGATCCTACATACGGCTTAACAGCACAGGGCTTAAAAAGAAAGGCGGTGGCCAGCGCGTGAAAGCAATCAGGTTCTCGGATAAGTGGGATGCCCTGGCAGGCGGCAATGCCCAGGAGGCCTCTTACGGTAAGCAGTATGAATATACCACCGACTATAATAACGGGTATGGTGTGATCAGCAGCGGCGTAGCCAGCTATGAGCCTATGATAGGCGGCGATGAAAATCCTTTTCGTTTGCCGGTAAATTACGAAGCGCAGGGCGGAAGTCATTTCCCGCCTAACGATCCCATTGGCCTGTACAGCGAGTTGCCTATCGGCGAAAGCCTCTACCCGGCGCCTGTAGTAGGCTATAGCAAAGTAACCGTAAAAAGTATCCACCAGGAAGAAGGGCATTCTTCCCAGGGAGTGGATATACACGAGTTTTATACGGCTAAGGATTTTCCCATTAAGACCGCCAGCACACCCCTTACAGAGTTGGAAAACAGCAGTGAATACAGCTTCCTGGAGCAACGCGTAGTGTATAAAGGCACCCAGGGTTATACCTTGGTATTTAATGATATGCATGGCAAGCCTAAGCGCACCGAACACCGGGTGCTGAAGCCGAATGACGGCAGCAGTACGCTTATCAGCTATACACAGTATAAGTACGGCCAGGATGGTGCTAATACCCTTAGCAATACCGTGGACGTTATGGAATACGACCAGATGATGAACAGGATGAAGAAAGTGCAGAAGCAGGTGGGCATCGAAGCGGATGTTACCATTGACACGCGAAAGAAAGATGAAGAAACCAGCGTAGATACCTGGTGCGCCAACCTGAATACGGTGATTATCGCAGTAGTGCCTATCCCCATACCATGGCTCTATTACTGGCCGAACGGCGGTGGAAAATACATCAATGAGTTCGGCGCCGTAGTAGGCACAAAAATTATTCAGCAATACGGCATACTAAAAGAAGTGGAAAGCTATAATGAAGGAGCGGTAACGGTCATGCGCAATGAAGTATTTGATGCCAATACCGGCCAGCCTGTAATCACTTCGGTGAATAACGAGTACGGCGACCAGATCTATAATGTTAACTATCCCGCTTACTGGGGATATAAATCTATGGGACCTTCTTATGTCAATACCGGCTACGAGGAGCATTTTGACTCCGTACCCGTCAGTGACTATGAGGGCGAATTGCCTACCGGGCCTACGGTAGCGCATTACCGCTTAGGCGATGAATTGCTGATCAGCTATAAAATGGGAGGCAACACTTATGTCAATAATGTCTGGGTAGTTGGGTTTAGACATAATATAGATCCGGACGGTAATCTCCCGGAATGTTTTTATTGGCCGGCGGACTCCGTCGCATTTAATCAATTGCTACCTGATGTAATTGACACGGTCAATATAACACCTGCTTACACGGTGTCAGATTATGCACACCCAATTATACAACCGAGGTTTAAATATTCTCCAAGTTGGCCAGCCAATGGAACCCTACAGAATATGGATATAAAAATAATCCGTTCGGGAGCTAAAAATCAATTGACAGAAACCATCCAGTCCTATGCTACAATGGAGCTTCCGCTTGATAATAACAACTGCCTGAAAGAAACATTAGATCAGTTGATCAGTATTACCGCCAGGGAATATTCCGACTCCCTCACGGCAAGGCTGCCCCAATTCGACTCCGCCAATAACCCGGGATGGAACGACAGCCTGAATGTTTATGTCAACGGTACGAAGGGCATAAACCGGCTTTACAGGGAATACGCCTATATGAAAAACCGGAATTATCCCTCTAATACCGTCAGGAAAGCGGGGCTGTTTTCCGCCCGTTCGATCTGGCGAATGTCTGAAGGCCCCAATATGCTTTCTACCTTTATAGATAGCTTCGTATTATGCAGGGCATTAAATGACGAAAACGGTGACCCGATTTTCTTTGCCTATCAGCACATGTATCATATTACCGGGTACTTACCTGCTCCTCTTCCCAGTATTTCATTAGTCAACGCGCATCTATATGCCGATCCATCCATTGACGACAACTGGGTAGCTGCCCGTACTATTACCAAATGGACACCCTGGGGGCAGGAGCTGGAAAATAAGGATGCCATCGGCAATTACACCTCGGCTATATACAGCTTCAATCATTCCCTGCCGACTGCCCTGGCACAAAATGCACGACAACAGGAACTGCTGTACGAAAGCTTTGAAGATTACGACATTTTGCAGGTAGCCAATAATATGGCAGCTTTTAGCGCAGCCTATTTCAGTGGCTTCCCGCTGGCGCTGCTGGCCGGCACTACCTATTATGCCCGGTATGGAAATACCGGCACCCAGAACAGCCAGACCTACCAGATATCCGCTACCGCCGCCCATACCGGCAAATATTCGCTTAAGATCCAGGAGTATGATTTTCAGACCAGTGGCTGGAGCTTTTATATCGGCTTTGAGCCTCCATATCCGCAGTATAAAAAATTCAGACCTTTTAACGGTAAAAATTATATACTCTCCTACTGGTTCCGACCCCAGTCGGTTACCGGTACGGAGACTACCTATGCTGCTATATTTAACGGCACATTCGGTGCTGCACCGAAGTTGGGTCCCATTATTGAAGGCTGGCAGAAAGCCGAGCTTATTTTCAGGCCGACACAAGCTTATAGCTATCATCCGCTCCCTGCCAACTGTTATATTGACGATATCCGGGTGGTGCCCTATGACGGCAATATGAAATCATTCGTGTATAACCCCATAAATCAAAAGTTAGTGGCCACGCTTGATGAAAACAACTTTGCTACTTTTTATGAATACGACCAGGAAGGCAACTTGGTTCGTACTAAAAAGGAAACCGAAAAAGGCATTATGACCATTTCAGAATCCCGCAGCGCTAACCCCAAAAAATAACTTCGTCATGACCCGGCATAACCGATTAAATATACGCCCGCTTTTACTGCTGCTGTGCCTGCTATGCACCGGCAGCATGCCTGCCTACGCACAGGAAAAGGAGCTGCTCAGGCAGGTAGTCGCACAGATCAAGTCTCTCAGCACCTATACCTACGAGGCACATGTTGACGTCGTATTCCCTGACGGAAAAACCGACCGCATGATCAATACCCTGTACATGGATGGCCCCGGCCGGCAGCTGAGCTACAGGAATAAAACCCAGGTTGTCGTGCTGAATAAAAAATGGTTCTACCGCGCAGACCATGCCAGCCGCACCGTCAGCGTATTTGATGTGAAAGCGTATGGCCGCCGCAGAGACCCGAAGGAGCTCAGCAATGTGTTTAACGCCAACAGCACCCTGGCGTATTTTTTAGATTCCGTGCTGGTACGCGCCGAAGTAGCCGAAGTAAAGCACCGTGGCAATGAAGTGATATTTCATTTCACTTTTCCCGAAAGCTCTTACGTTAAAGCCTTCAGCTTAGGCTACGATCAAAGCACGAAGCTGCCTACCGAAATCAGCATGGAGCTGTTTTATGTACAGCATACCGATCCGAAAACCCGGAAACAGACGGGCTATCGCTACACGGTTACCTGTAAGCAATACAGCAGGAGCATCCCCCCGAAAACCTTTGATACCGATCCGTATTTTATGGTGTCCGGCAATAAGGTTATCCTGTTACAATATAAAAATTATAAAGTTTCTTCCATTTTATAAATCGCTTCAGTAATGATCAATACCGCTATATCAAAGACACCGGCGCTGCTGTTCCTGGCCTGCATGGCCCTGTGCTTTGCGGCATCCGCCCAGACATTTAATTTTCATACCCGCGATGAAAATGAAATTAAAACCGCTGTGCAGATAAAAGCGCACGGCCTGATGGATACCATCATTGTCCGGCAGGACAAATGGAATGAAATGATCAGCAACAGCAACTGGTCGCAGAACCTGAAGTTCAAAAGCGTGCATGACTATGTCCGCTTCTCCGTAAATCATGCCTACCCCATAAAGGTAGATTCGGCTTATACCCTGCGGCTTACCTACAAGCTGTACGGCTATGCCAACCCAGCCGATACCGGCAGCGCCTCCGTACATAACGATACGCTCACCATCAGCTACAATCCCGATTCCTTAGCCCGCTACCAGGATGTCCAGTACAAGTCCTACAGCAATTATCATAAGATCATGATCGTGCTTACCGGGCTGTACAAGCTGTATGGGCCGGGCACTACCCCCGTAGCGGTGGACATGACCCCTTACAGCGATTTCTCCTGGCTGAACTTTAATGTGGAAGGCGCTATTACGGTACAGCCCTTCCAGAAAAAGGCGGGCGGTGTCAGCGTATATGGTCCTTCTGCTCCGCCCCTGGCTATACAGCACCAGGCGCCGGGCAATAATACCCTCCTTGTGCAATGGACGGTGGCCGGCGGCTCCTTTTCCAGCCCTCCCGAGCTGCTTCCGGCTAAATACGAATTGGAATGGGTCTATGTGGATAATTACCGCGTGGACGGTACCGGATCGGTAAGTACCGTGCCTGCATCCCAGTTAGCCTACCACTTTAAAGATAACGCTACGCGGGTGGTGCTGGAAGATAACCACTACAGCATACCGCTGATCTACCAGAAAGGCCACATTATTTACCGGGTAAGATTAGTGCGCCCCGATTCCGTGCAATTTAAGTATTCCGTTTACGGCCCCTGGTCGCTATACGCTGCATCAGGCACGGTGGGCAGCGTGCCCTCCGCTTCCCGTTACGAGATCACCACGCCGTATATGAACGACAGTATCAACTGGCAATATACCATATCCTTTGCCGAGCAGGGAAAATTTAAGCATGTGCTCAGCTATTACGACGGCATGCTGAAAAACCGGCAGAGCATTACCCGGTTCAACAGCAAGCCCGCTATGCTGATTGCCACCGGCCAGGTTTACGATTATGAAGGCCGTCCCTCCATCAGCATTTTACCTACACCCATCAGAACACCTTACTTCACTTACCAGCATAACCTCTCGCTGAATGCCGAAACCGGGCTGCCGTATAAGGCGGCGGATTTTGACGGCATGCAGCTCTATGCCTGCCCTGCCGATCCCGAAACAGCTCCCCTGCACAGCACCGCATTAGCCAGGCTGTATTATTCGCCCGGCAATACGGATCAGTCCGGCCTCAATAAGTTCATCCCCGATGCCGAAGGCTATCCTTTCGTACAAACCATGTACTCGCCCGGCTATGATGAGCGCGTAGAAAAACAGGGCGGCGCGGGTGCAGCCCTGCAGATAGGCGCCGGCCATTATACCCGGAACGATTACGTGAATGCAGACCAGACGGATCTGAACCGCCTCTTCGGACTCAATATCGGCAGATCTGGCTTCTATCGCAAAACCGTAACCAAAGACCCCAACGGCCAGCTTTCCCTGAACGTTACGGATTATAATGGCAAAACGGTAACCAGCTCCTTAGTGGGTGTGCCCGATACCACGCACTTAGCCATAGAGCGCAATACCAATGTGCCCGACAGCGCTATGGTCAATGAGGAGCATATTGCGGGCAGCCTGCAACAAATTATCAATAACCAGCGCATTCTTGATAAGCAGATATTCATGGATGTATCCGGAAATTGCCAGACCCGCTATATCTATAATTTTACGCCTTATCAGGTGCCTTTCTGCCCGGAAAAATATTTGTCCGTAGCCGCATGGTTCCGCTACCAGGCAGCCGATGAATGCGGCACCGTGCGCACGGCGGACAGCGGTACCCTCGGCATTACCGGCGTAATGACCGATGCCCAGGTAGTCAGCTATCCTTCCCCTACACAAACGGACTATTTAGAGCAGGGGCCTTATACCCTGCATAAGAAGCTTATCTTTAACCCCAACGAAGTATATGCCGCAGTAGATTCTTTTATGCAGACCCCGGACAACTGCCTCAGAACCGAGGAATGGTTTGTAAAGGAAGAAGTGCTGTCCACCAACTTTCCCTGCCCGAACATGGACTGTAATACCTGCGAAGATAAAAAGGCGGAGATGATGCGCGAGCTGTGGCCCAACTTAGATGGCGCTTACGAAAAAAGAAAATACGGACGTTACATGATTACGCCTGCCGGTTTGGTACTGGGCAATAACAATTCTATCTTCACAGCGCTGGGAGGCGGAGCGCTGATTTATGATTCTACCGGCAATGTCATTATCGGTGATGGCGCCCCACAGCCTGTGAACTTCCATTACCGCTACCAGGATAGCTGTATCACGCTGCCGGCCTCCGTGGTAAAGAACGGTGTTACCTATACCAACCTGGCTCAGTTGCCGGTGGAAACCTTCATGGAGATATTCAATGATGAAATAGCCGAGGCGCTGCTGCCGCTTCATCCCGAATACTGCAAGCTGCTGGCATGCGTGGACGATCCTTTTTACAGCCGCCTGCACAGCGTGCCGGATTATACCACCGCTATGGCCATCGGGCTGTACCAGCTTACGGATATCATCAATGCCGACCCGGTATATGCAGCGCTCAGCGCCCTGCCTGCCGGGTTCCCGGATCCCGAAGACACCCTCTCCCGTACGGCTTACGGTATGCGCATAGACTCCCTCGCGCTGGTGCAGGCATACTGCAACTGCCAGGACAGCACGATGTACAATAACTGCATCCAGGATATTTTCAGCCAGCCCATCAGCGCATTGGTTTTAGACCATCCCTTTATCAAGGAACGCTATTACGACAATCTTACAGCGCTTTACTTAGCCAACCGTGCCCGCTACCTGAGCTATCTTTCCCCTCAGATAGATGCTGCACAGTGCGAAATATGTAAAGGATTGAGGATGTCCTTAGTGCCGCCACCGGTATTTACACAGTTTACCGATGAAAACGGCAATCCCGCCACAGGCCCCGGCAGCTTCTTAGGCACCGCATTCGGCATGGGCGGCACGGACAGCACTAACGCTGCGCAGTTTCTTGATATGACCAATCTGCTCACCAACTTAGACAGCCTGCAGCCCGCTTACGACAGCGCTGTGCTGTTCATCCAGCAGACCGAAGATACCCTTTGCAACGGTGCTATTGACGTCATCCTGCAAAACTTAGCTAACTGCGCCGACTCCGCAGGCCTTGTTCCGGTACGCAATTACTTAGAGGGCCAGTGCAATGCCGGCTTAGTGAACCACGGCCGCTTCAGGCCGGCTCAGATCCGAAATGCCATATTATCTGCCGGGTTAAGCATGAGCGACCTCTGCAATCCTTACCTGACCAATTATGATGCGCTGCCCTTCCCGGCCAGCGATGACGGGTCGAATATCGTCGGGAGAGGGTTTTCCTATTATGCCGGATTTACGGATTTCATGAATACCAAAGCCCTGCCGGCGCTCACTTCGCTCAATACCGTACATAACGCTACCTTGTCCGGAGCTACGGACTTTGAGCTGGGACTGACCGATGCTATCGGCGGTACAGGCGCCCGCCTGGTGGCCGCCTATAATGCTGCGGAAGATACTTACCTGCTCCGGGTCTATAAGAACGGCGGCACGGATACCGTACGGTTCTGGTTTAAAGGCGGCGCCGTGGAGGCCGGCGGCTGCCAGCAGGCATTCGACATTGCTTCCGGGCAGACGGTAAGCTGCAATTATACCGACTTTATCAACAATATATCCGCCGGCTTCACAAAAGGCTATATCGGGCTTTATACCCTCGTTACCGTAATGGCCCGCACCGAAAACGGCGTTACCCTCAACTGCCCGCTCTTAGTATGGAACGATCGCATACAGGTGAACAAGGCCAGCGTCAACCCCCTGCTGGACTGCATACCCTGCACCCAGATCCGCGAAGCCTACGGCCGCTTCCGGGACACCCTTGCCGTATATGGCGTAAAGGGTACCGACCATCCTTTTTATGAAAAGATGCTGCGCAACTTCCTGAACCATACCCTGAAAACCAGCTTTACGGATTATGATTACACCCGCTTTATCGAAAGCTGCGCGCTTACCGACAGCATGGGCGTGAACCGCTACGGCGCTTACAGCAATTTTGTATTCGGCTCCGATGCAGCGGCCAACAGCTTCATCACCGCGCTGCACAATGTGGATACGGAGGTGTATATCGTGCCCGTTATCCGCTATAAGGATGAAAACAGCCATGTAACGGTGCTGCTGAACCTCAATACCATACCACAGCAAAAGCTGCGGCTGTATAAAAGCTTCCTGCTGAATTATCCCGGATCGGGCTTCCTGACCCGCGGGGTAAATGAGCGCTATGCCGCCACCGATACCGCTACGGTAGCCTATATCTTTATGCCGGCTACTTCATCGCTGCCGCCTGCCGCCGATATTTTCGGCAGTGCATCGCCGGATACGTTCAGCTTTACCACCCAGACCGTTACCGGCCAGTTTGACTATGGCGAGCTGCCCTGGAAGCGCATTGCGGTGAGGGCGCCCTCCGGCGCCACCCCTGCCGCGGTGGCCGGCAACCTGAACCTGCTGGAGCAGTATCTCTATACCCATCCGCTCACGGCGCAGTTGCTGCCGCTGCGCGAATACTGGGTGGATGCCGATTATTACAAGCCCGACAAAAAGGCCTACCTGCAATATACCTACGCCATGCAGCCGCTGCCCGCATACCAGGTGCTCGATACCGTGCAGCCTTACCATCTTACCGCCGAAGTGCCGGGCTATGCAGGCCGTACCCTCAGCTACGGCACCCAGGCGCTGCCGGGCAGGGTGGAAAACCTGTACCTCACCAACGGCAACCCGCAGGAGAATACCCAGGCGGCTCAACTCAATTATATGCTGAGCCAGATCACAACCCAGCTCAGCGGCGGCATCTTCTTTGGCGGCTCACCCATACACAGCATCATTAATTCAGATGAAAACCGCATTGACGGTATCCGCTGCGGCAACCACCAGTTCTGGTACCGCTATTTCGGCCCCGGCGATTCCCTCTTCAATATCTTTATCCCCATGCCGGATTATATCCAACCGGAAGATTATACCAGCTATGAATTGCTGAGCTTCCATCCCGTTAACGGCGATACCGCTTCCTATGCCTTTGCCCTGCAGATACGGAAGCAGGGACAGCCCGGCACGGAGCTGGAGCTGAAAGGCTATACCGACTTTGTGGTGGCCCGCAACGGCAAGCTGAGCAATGTGCTGCTGGCCCACCCGGCCGGGCTGGGGGTACCCATTGCCGATACCGGGCTTAACTGCGAACGCCTGAAGCTGATTAATGCCATTACCCAGGGTAAGATTAAATACCAGCAGTATATTGACTCCATCCGTACCCTGCTCTACAACAATTTTGCGGAATACATCATGAACACCGGCGTGCAGGAGCAGCTGTATATGAGCTATATGGGTCAGCGCTTCAACTATACCCTGTATTATTACGACCGGGCGGGCAACCTGATACAGACCGTACCCCCTGCTGGTGTGGTGATGCTGAACGAGGCAGCTACGGCGGAAGTGGACAGCATACGGCTGGCCGATACCGTGATCTCCGGCCTGCTGCCGGTGCATAAGAAGCCTTCGGTTTATCATTACAACTCGCTGAACCTGCCTTATGAGCAGAAGACACCCGACGGCGGACGAACCACCTTCTACTACGATGCCGCAGGACGCCTCATCTTCTCGCAGAATGATAAGCAGAAGCCCCTCTCCCGCTATACCTATACCCTCTACGACAAGCAGGGCCGTATAGACCAGACCGGTGAGGTGAAGATCGGCTGCACCTGGTTTGCTCCTTATACAGGCAGCCCCGCCGGCGCCACGAACAGCTGTATCTTTTACGATGCCGGCAGCGGCATGATCACCTCGGTGCCGCCCATCGTTACCGACCTGAAAAGCTATACCCATGATGAGGTGCGCAGCTATATAGGCGCCAAGACCCGCTACGAGGTGGTGGTAACCCTCTACGATACTCCTGCCTTAGACCTGAGCGTACAGGCGGGCTTCAGCACCCAGGAAAACCTGCGCAAAAGAGTATCCTGCATCAAGTATTATGATGCATTGGGCACCGCTTCGGGCTCATCGCTCAGCTATGCCTATGCCATGCATTTCAGCTATGATATTGCGGGCAATGTAAAGACTCTTACCCGCGACTATCCCGCGCTGAAGGCTTTCGGCCATCGCTACAAGCGCATTGACTACGACTATGACCAGATCAGCGGTAAGGTGAATATGCTCAGCTACAACCGCGGCTTTGCCGACCAGTTCTACCAGCGCTACGGCTACGATGCGGACAACCGCATCACCTTAGTGGAAACCAGCAGCGACGGCATCATCTGGGACCGCGATGCCGCGTACCAGTATTACGACCACGGGCCTCTGGCAAGGCTGAGCTTAGGCGACCTGCGGGTGCAGGGCGCCGACTATGCCTATACTATCCAGGGCTGGCTGAAGGCCGTTAACGGCGACCTGCTGAATGCCACCATGGATATGGGCGGCGACGGCGCCGGAAGCTCGGTGCATGCGCCCGATGCCGCGGCGCTCAGCCTCGACTACTTTACCGGCGACTACAAGCCCATCGGCAATGTGCCGCTCACGCACCTGTCGCCGGCAAACAAAAGCCTGTACAACGGCAATATACCCCGCGCCACTACGGCCATACTGCCTTTTGAGGATCTACAGAGCCGCTATACCTACGACCAGCTCAACCGGCTGATGAAGGCCGAGTATAGTGTGATGAACCGGCAGGACAGCGCCCTGGCCGCCACGCCGAACTACTACAACCACTATGCCTACGACCCCGACGGCAACCTGCAGCGCTTAGTGCGCCGCGGCAACCTCTCCACCACCCTGATGGACACCCTCATTTATCATTATGCCGCCGGCAATAACGACAATAAGCTCAACAACATTACCGACTATGCCGCCGACAACTTCAGCAACGACATCCGCCAGTTTACCAATGCCTCCGTATCCCGCTACCTGTACGACAATACCGGAAACGTGATCAAAGACCTCGTGAGCGGACAGGACAGTATCCGCTGGAATCATTATAACAAAGTAACCCAGGCTGATAAGACCGACTCCGGAACCAGCCTCAGTTTCCGCTACGACGGCGCCGGGCAGCGTTACCTTAAATCGCTGAACCGTACGCTCGGCGACAGCACTTCCTCCCGCAGCGATTATTATGTGCGGGATGCCCAGGGCAATATCCTCACCATCTACAAGATGGAGACCGACCAGGTGAAAAGCACGACACACTGGACCTGGGACATCAACGAGTGGATTATCGGTACCGGCGGCGTAAGCATGCCCGACTGGCTGAATATTTTCATAGGGCCGGTATATGCCTTAGAGGGCAGCTTCCAGGGCTCCGCCTTAGCCGCTATGGCTGCCGATAATGCCTGGACCGATGCCACATTAGGCGATTATCCCTCCTCGCTCTACTTCAACAGCGAAGCCGTACAGATCAATACCATGAACTACGGCAGCGGCAATTATGCCGCCCTCTTAGGCGCCCTGCAGCAATATACGCAGCAGCAGGGTAAGCCCGTGCTGGCGGATGCGCTGTACCAAAATATTATCCATAACCCCGATAACAGCCACAACCCCTTTGTAGATCTGCTGGAGCGTATGCTGACGGTAAGCGATCCCGATATGGTGGATACCGTACTCACTCAACTTTGTAACGCCGATTCTATATTATACAACCTCAACATCAACCCCGATTCTGCCTGCGCCGTGAAGAAGGACAAAATGCACCGGGCCATAAAAGACCGTGGCGCCAACAGATTTGCCACCAGCCTGTTGCATGCTTTTTTTGAGCGGGAGGCCGTAACCGAGATGCAGGCTTTCTTAGCAGGCATTGCCGGCAGCGCCGCTATACAGCAGGACAGCACCTTTACCGACCGGCAAAGCCCCAACAGCTTAGTGGAGGTATATAGCGCCTCCTTAGCCAAGTATGGCAATGATACCCTGCTGGGCGACTTTATGGACGACTGGAGCGCCGGCCGCTCCTGGCTCTACGGCGCCAACGATGCGCAGGATCTGCTGGCCGTACCTTACGAGCAGCATCCCGACAGCCTGCTGTACCGCTATATCACGGCGCATGGCAACGATATCGCCATTGTGAATGATGCCCTGCAGGCTATACCGGGCCTGGAGTTTACCACCTATTTCAACAACGCGATAGAAATGATACCGGCAATACCGTTTTACCAGGTAAAAGACGTACTCAAAAGACAAAAAATCTCCTTAGCTTCGCATGTGATGTACGGCAGCAGCAGGTTAGGCACGAAAGATTATCTCTCCGGGCAGCATTATGCGCTTTGGGATTATACCGGCGCACAGCCCGTAGTGGACTCCGTGAAGCTCAACTCGCGGCAACCCTGGTACAGCTTAGAATACAATGACGACATCTCTTACCTCACCACCCAGCCCTGGGGCTGGACACAGAACGGCTCTTTTTATGTGCAGCGGCAGCTGGGCCTGAAGCAGTACGAGCTGAACAACCACCTCGGCAATGTGCAGGCCACGGTAACGGACAAGCCCGTGCAGCAATGGAGCGGCGGCACCTGGACGCATAATATGCCTGCCTTAGCTTCTGCTTACGATTATTATCCCTTTGGTATGCTGATGCCGGGGCGTTACATCAGCGATACCTCGGTGCATTGCATGACGATATCTACCACGCAGTGGGTAACGACAACCTTTTTCATGGAAGTGTTTTGCGGGGACTGTCCCGGAATCAATATCATTCCATTAGGCGGTACGCAGTATCAGCTCCAGTTGCAGGATGGCGGTTTTGATATGGCTATGCCCATAGGCGGCAGCGCTACTATGGATTTTATCGTAGAGCCAGGTATGGATAACCGTTTTGAGTTTGAGATTAAGCAGATAAGCGGCAATGCCCAGATACGCTTTGCCATAACGGAGGACAGCATGGGTATGCCCAAGGAAATAGGCAGCGAGCTGATTACCAAAACGGGAGCCTGCCGGATAGATTTCAAACCTACCGGCAACACGATAACGCTGCATATCAGCAATGAAAACCAAAGCCGTACAGTAGCCTTTAGCATTACAGGCATTGCTAAGATTGGAACCAAAACCGTACAGGAAACTATTCTTGTGGATGTATGCGATGAGGATAAGGACAGGTATCGGTTCGGCTTTAACGGTCAGGAAAAGGTGAATGAGTGGAGCGGCATCGGAAATTTTAATGAGTTTAGCGAAAGAGGACAGGATACCAGGACGGGTAGGTTTATCACTTACGACCCTTTAGCTAAGGATTATCCCTGGAACAGTCCTTATGCTTTTGCCGAAAATGATGTGATACGGGCTATTGATCTGGAAGGATTGGAACGACTGATAATGACCGGAGTTAATAAAGATAATCGTACAGCTGCTTTAACCATAAAGAAAGATATTGAGATTGTAAATAGCTCCAACCTTCCCGGAAGGTATAAGAATATTAGTGAAAAAAACGTACAGAAAAACTTCGAGTTTGGCAATACTACCTTGTATGTTAAAGAGCTGCCCGTAAACGGTAGCCCCGTTGAGTTTATCACAAAAAGCGATTGGAAGCAGGGGAAAGGTTATTCTTTAGACGTGGTGTACGATATTTCAGTAAAGGTTATTGATCCTTCGGAGAGAAGTAAAAGCCCTAACGGTGACAGAGGTAGAATAAGTACAGTAATTATGGGACCAAAATCAGCATTTGAATCCGATCCCAATACTACCGGAGCTGCTGCAGGTGCAGACCCTACAGGTATGAAAGGAGGCAAGGGAAATACAATGGTTTTGCTTAATCCGGATTATGGTAATGGTACATCAGCAGAAGGTGTGATTACTCATGAAGTTGGTATCCATAACATGGCACAGAAAAAACATAAACTGGATAAGGACGGTAAACCTGTTTATCCGGAAAAGGGATTGGAAAGTAATAGACCGGATAAAATATATCCATTAGAGGAGGAAACCAAGCAAATTATTAATGTTAATCTGCAGGAAGGGAGGCTTGATACGAATGTGGGTAATTAATAAATATATTTGTACGGTTATTCTTATATTTTTCAGTTTGAACACCGTTATTGCACAAGAAAGAATAATAGATTGGGATAGCCTTGATAATTATAAACCCATTCATATCCAATACGATACATTAGAAGGTGTTTTTTTGTACGAATTAGTCATTGGTAGTTACATAGAGGTTGATGTATTTGTTAAAGGGGGTAAATGCTTTGTGAAACAATCCATTCCTTTTGATATACAAGCATACAAAAATGGATATTTCATTTTTGAGAACAGCTATCTCCAGACAATAGCACTCGTTAACCCTTCAATTCATTACGATTCAGCAGTACTTGAAAGCACATCAAGGCAAGTATATGAAAAAGAAATTGAAAGTTTAATTTATATTGATAGTAGTTTTAATCCCACTTATGGTTGCTTTTATAAGAGATATCGTATGAAAATAGAGGTGCTATATCTTGGAAAGGTTAGACAAAGAGTACCGGTATTTGTTGCTAATGCAAAAGAAATGCGTAAGTACATGCGTAAAAATAATGGCAAATATTACCAACTGTGCGCTATTCCAACCTATGTAATAACAAATGTGTTTGAATGGGAGGAGTTGTAAGGAATGGTAATGTTTCGGGTTTAACGGTCAAGAGAAGGTCAATGAGTGGAGCGGCATCGGAAACAATGTAGATTTAGGAGAAAGAGCGCAGGATACAAGAACGGGAAGACTCAATATATCACTTGATCCCTTGGCCAAAAATTTCCCTTGGCAGTCTCCCTATGTTTTCGCGGGCAATAGCCCGATTTCCAATATTGATAAAGACGGGGAAAAACGAACTTATTATACTTCTATATATGACGAACGTAGTGGAAAAACGATGATCTACATAGAGAAAGAGGATGATGTATTGGTTCGAGATAGAATAAGAGTGCCGGACTGGACGGATAAGCATGACTTTGTTTATCAATATAAATGGTTCGATCAGGATATAGTAACTCAAAAGATAAGAGATAAGAATGGTAAGATGCATGATATGGGTCAGGTTTCAAAGAAAACTCAAGTAACTACTACCAGTTTTGACTGGGAATGGAAGGCAAGGCTCAATGTTGATTTTAAGGCCAGAGGTAACGGCGCAGTAAAAGAAAAGGATCACGGAGGATTTGTTTTTACAAGCAGTCAAAAATTTGTACCAGGTAATGATGGAGGCAAGTATAATGCCCAGGGCCGAGGACCGTCTGTTAATATTGATGATATAATTAGCACGTTCAATATGGGATCAACAGGTGGTAATATTCGCCTTGATAAAGGAATAGGAGTGGATGAAGCATTGGAATACCTAAGTGGTGCACGGGATTTGGTGAATGAAGGGTTAGCGCCGATAGATTTCGGTTCGGAAAGCTCAAGTACCGCGGAATGTCCATCATGTGGATTACAGAAAGATAGTGCCCATATTGATAAAATAAATGGCAAGGGTGCTTACGAAAAAGCAACAAATGAAAGCAAATGATGAAATGTAAAAAATATTACATAATACTATTGTTTGGGCTTATAGCTTGTGGTTCGCCTAAACCCAAAGACGATTTTGTCGTGCAGAATGGGGATACCTTACGTGTTGTAAAAGAGTATGACTTAAGAGGGAGACTTAAAACCGAAAGGATGATAGACAAAGATAGCTTTACACAGGGTGTTGCAAAAATGTTTTATGAAGATGGGACATTGAAAGGCGAAATAATTTTTATGGATGATAAAAAGAATGGATTGGAAAAAGGCTATTTTAGGAATGGTAAAATAGAGCATACAGGGCTAAATAGTATGGGGAAACAAGATAGTACGTGGGTATGGTATTATGAAAATGGTGCTATTCGTAAAATTGATAACTGGATGAATGGAAAAAGCTTTGGTGAGAATATATCCTATACTGAAAATGGCTCAATAAAAGAATATACTTTCTATACATTTGGCGGAGATGCAATTTATCTAAGGAAATATGACGAAAAGGGCGCAATTATTCAACAGGATGGGCAACCAGTTCAAGTTGCATATAATCGTAATCATCTTCGTGTCAACGAGAAATTTGAAATGATTTTGTTGTTAGGGGTAATGCCATACTGGAGTGTAGATATAACAATAGAAGAACTAAATGGAGTACTTATTAAAAAACTTAGTGAAAAAGAATTGATACAAGGTCTTTCTAATAAGAAGGTGATTGTCGAAAAATATTTTAAAAATGCAGGTAGCTATCATTGGCTTATTGATATAAGGATTGATGATCGCAAGTACAATAATAAAATACACTTTAAAGATACTGTAAGCATTAACATTGAAAAGTAGGTGGTGATAAACATAGGTAATATATCAGATGCGTGGAGAAAAACAAAAAACATCGTGATGTACGGCAGCAGCAGGTTAGGCACGAAAGATTATCTCTCCGGGCAGCATTATGCGCTTTGGGATTATACGGGCGCACAGCCGGTGGTGGACTCGGTAAAGCTCAACTCGAGGCAACCCTGGTACAGCCAGGAGTACAAGGATGCTATCTCTTACCTCACCACCCAGCCCTGGGGCTGGACGCAGACGGGCTCTTTTTACGTGCAGTGGCAATTAGGCCTGAAGCAGTACGAGCTGAACAACCACCTCGGCAATGTGCAGGCCACGGTAACGGACAAGCCCGTGCAGCAATGGAGCGGCAGCACCTGGACACATAACATGCCTGCGCTCGCTTCCGCTTACGATTATTATCCTTTTGGCATGCTGATGCCGGGAAGGTATGTGAGCGACACCTCGGTGCATTGCATGACGATATCTACCACAACCTGGGTAACGATTCCCTGGCATATTCCGTTTTGTGAGTGGTGTCCTGTCAGTCCTTATGGTGGTGCGCTGTACTACTACCAGCCCTCGCAAAACGGTTATGATATGACCATTCCCATAGGTGGCGGCGCCACTATGGAATATACCGTAGAGCCTAATGTTAACAACAGGTTTGATTTTGAAATAGCCCAGATTTCTACAGGGGCACAATTGCGCTATGCCGTGGTAGAAGACAGCATGGGCGTACTACGGGAAATAGCCAGTGAATTAATTACTAAACGCGGCGGCTATTCTTTAAGCTTCCGACCCACCGGCAACACGGTAATACTCCACGTCAGCAACGAAGACCTGTATAATATTGTTGTGTTCAGCGCCTGGAACTGGTTCCAGACACAGACCAAAACCGTACAGGAAACTATTCTTGTAGATGTATGCGATGAGGATAAGGACAGGTATCGGTTCGGCTTTAACGGTCAGGAAAAGGTAAATGAGTGGAGCGGCATCGGAAACTTTGTGGACTTCTTATTTAGAGGGCAAGATACCAGAACAGGCAGGTTTATTTCTTACGACCCCTTGGCCCAAAAATACCCATGGAACAGTCCTTATGCCTTCGCCGAAAACAGGGTTATTGATGGAATTGATTTGGAAGGGAAGGAATGGAGCCACACTAAAGATAAGGAAGGTAATAATAATTTTAAGTGCAAGATTGTCGTCGTTAACGCATCAAAACATATGGACAAGAAACAGTTAGAAAAGTTGAAATCTCAAATGAAGGGAGATTTTGCACAGGTGTTTGGGCAAAACAGCGCAAGCGCTGCATTAGAGATAGAAGACTGGGATGGCAAATCAGATGTTTCCGGCTCAATTGTTATGTACATAAGAGATGTTACACCTATAATAAGTAAAGGCAATACTGCAAGATATAAGGGTGGAGAAGCATTACCCGCTGATGGTATAAATCGCTCCAGCCAAAAAGGCACTTTCCGTTTAACGGCACACGTGAATGACGATAATCTGATGCAGCAGCCGGCGATTGAAGATATGTCAAGAGACGCAATGCATGAATTAGGACATAAGGCCGGACTTCATCACCCATGGAGAAAGGAATCGCCAGCTGACATAAATTCATTCAATATGAAAACTTTTAAAAGCATTCCTGAAGATTTAAGGGGTAAAATTGATAAGAATCTTATGAATAGTGATGAATATACTATAGAAAGATTAGGAAATAGCTCAGGTAAAGAATTAACACCGGGTCAAACCCAGAAAATGGCTGAGATAATTGATATGGAACAGCAACCACAAACAAATTCCACCAATAATGCAGACCCTAATAAGCAGTAAGGTAAAATCAATATTCATAATATTGTCGTTACTATTTCTTGCAATAGAAAACTATGCCCAGCAGATGCCCAAGCTGGAAGGTTTTATCAAAGACGGAATATGTATGTCTCATAAAACAAAAAAGAAAACCATGTATTATGTTGGAAAAACTGACGGAACAATGAAACAGCTTAATATAGACCTTGAACAATATGAGAAAATAGCCGTGTACTGTAATGATAGCTTAGTTTATACCGACAGCCTTGACCGTTTAGACTATTCTGACTTTGCGTTTTATATTCCAATACCCATTTCAAGACCTAAGCGAAAAAATACTGTAACCATTTTTTTGATGACTTCAAAAAGATATGCTATTATACCTATAAAGAGAAAATATTATTTTTTAAATGTACAATATTTCCCTAACCCCAAAGGTAGAAAGCAAACAGTAAAGGGGTGTTGGATGGTTGCATATAGTAATAATGCCCCCAAGTGAATAAATCATAGTGAAGTGTGTAGTCAGATGTGTCGGAGGAACACAGCAACCTCTCCAATCTTTATCCAATAAGTATTACGGCCAGATAATAAAACAGCGTGGGCATATCGTCCACGCTGTTTTTATTATATCAGTAATCTTTTCAGGGGGCGGTATATTGGTTATGTGGTGTAAGCCCGTTTAGTTTTACGGTCTCTGATGAATGCGTCGCCCAGCAACCCAATAAAAATACACCTAAAGTGTACGGATATTCGTCAAACGCAGTAAAATAAGAGGTTTTAGAAAAATGGGTATGTATTTCGCCGGAAGAAAATAAAATTAGCATTGGTAAAAATTCAGTTTTGCATATCGTCAGAGCAAGAGTTGATATTCAAAATGGTTTTGTAGGTATTTCAAGTCTTTTTCGGGGTATTTTATGGCGTTTTACGCACCATGTGGCATAGTACACCCATTGAATGTTTTGTTGGTTGTTCTTCTGATACTGGCGGCTTGCTGTATTTGTTCTTTAAAACGGTTTTTATCGGGAACAGCACCGTTTAGTATTTGCAGTGGCGTAATACCGTAGAGTTCCCCAAAATATCTGTTATGGCAATGTGTGATAAAATCGTTTGCTTTTTGGTTAAGTTGTTTTTGATCGGTGACGGTTTGTCCTTTGAGGAAGTCGTGTTTGAAGAGATGAAAAGAGCCTTCAATCATATTGTTGGAATGCGGAAAGCCATCTGATTTTGCGGTTATTTTGTGTATGCAGGGCGGAGCCTTTATACTGCCCACCCAGGTCAGCACTTCTCCATTATTTTCTGCACCGCCATCGGTTACGATGCTTATATTGTGGGTTCGGTCATAGAGTTCGTATTTGTCAAAAGTTTGTTCTAATACCTGTTTTATAAAAGAGCTGTTTACATTTGATGGCGTAATGTCAAAGTGTAAAGGGGCTTTAGAGAAGTTGTCTTTAACCATTGTTAGTTTTAGAACGCCATCCAGAAGCGTTGGTACATAAGTGGTATCTATGTGTAATGCTTCAAAAAGATGGTTGGCTCTGTATCCTTTTTTTGATTTTGCTTTGGGCTTTCGGAATGCTTTTTTGTAACCGCATAGCGTGGCATAATGGTTAAAAGTATTTTTACTGCAAAAGACGATTTGTTTGTTTAGCGCTTCGTAGTAAAGTTGAGTCAGGTTTTTGTTTTCGTCTTTTTGTATCCAATGTTTTATAGTTTGCTGTTCGGAATAAGTCAGTTGGTTGGGGTGTTGTTTAAAACATATTCTGATTGCATTTAGCGGACAATTTATTTTTCGTTTATGATATTGATACCAACTTTTTTTTAATCCGAACAGCTTACAAGCCTGCTTTACTGAAAATCCTTTGAGTGCAAGAGTGGTAATGTGTTCTACAATATTATGAGCTTGCGTACGCAGTAGTTTTTTGTAGAGCGTAGCTTTTTGGGTAATGGCTAAAAAAGTTTTTTGTATGTCTATGACAATGCTAAAAGCATAACGGCTAAAAGTGTATTTGTGAGCGAATACCACATCGTCAAAGTACTTGATATATAATGCACAAAAAGAAAACCCGAAAGTCTTTTGGAGGTTTTTATTTTTCCATTCATTGCGTGTGGTTCTTGGTATTTGTTTTACGGCTTCGTGTGGCAATAAATCCAATACAAATAAAACGATAAATAAAGGATGATAGTTGTTTTTGTGATGTTGCATGGAGCAAATTTGTCAAATTATTTTTTTATTCATCAAAAACGGCTTTAATAAAATGATTTTATGCCTGCCAAATTGCCTGTAATTATTTTTGGGAGCGGATTGCAGCGGTACAATACGGTATGTGCTTTTATGAAGACTTCCTGCCGAGGTGGGTCTCCTCAACCACCACAAAACAGTTGGCCATACTTTCGGAAAAGAAAAAATGAAGTAATTCAAAAAACAAAAAATCTCCCGGCGGCAGCGGTCTCTGACCGCATGAGCATAACGACACAGCCAACAGCCAATAAACATCCATAGGTTTTCCCGGAAAATTCCGGCTTTTATTTATTTTTGGATCAGCAAGAATCTCTATAAGATTTTCGAAACCTTATAGGTTCCAATTGCCAAAGTTAAAATAGAATTATAGCGTTAGGGTTCCCCCTTTCCATTCAGAGCATTCTGTCCGCTACAGCATAGTCATAGAATGCAGAACGACCGCCTGGAGACTACGGCGAAATGGGGTTCATCTTTTGTGTCTCTTTGGATAAGATGTCTTATTTAATTAATGGTAATGTCCTTTAGCAGAGAGAATGAAAACACTATTATGTTTTACCTCATAAATCAGCCTGTGTTCTTTGTTGATTCTTCGAGACCAACAGCCTGTGAGCGTATGTTTAAGAGGTTCTGGTTTTCCCAAACCAGTAAACGGATGTTCAGTAAGTTCTTCAAAAAGTGTAAGTAGTTTATGGAGTACAGTCTTATTACCCGCCTTTTTATGAGCAGCAATATCATCTTTAGCTTTTTCGGTAAAATCTAAATCGTAAGCCATATTATATGCCTAAAAATTCTTTTAGATTTTCCTTTTTTACCCTTGTCACTTTTCCTTCATTGGCTTGTTTTCTGCTTTCTGTAATCTTTGTCACAAAATCGGGATTATAGGGCTTTTCAGCCACTTCAAATTTTATTTTGAGGGCTTTTAAGACCGCTTTTAAAGTACTTGCCTGTTCATCATCTTTCGGGTGAACGACCACCACATTTTCAACTGACATATTTTTTTGATTTACGGTTCAAATTTACGAAATTTCGGCAAAATGAGTTCCCGGACTACGTACCGGTGGCAGCAGTCTCTGACCGCCCTACCTCCGGAAAAGAAAAATTGACATCATCAAAAGACAAAAAATCTCCTTAGCTTCGCATGTGATGTACGACAACCCGGAAAAGACAGACCCAAAGTGTTCGGAAAACCGTTAATAGAAAAAGCCTATTGTCATTTACGAGTAGGCTTTTTAGCAGTGTTAAAAACAGCGTAAATGCGCACTTCTTTTTCGGCTATCCGATAAATAAGTACATAAGGGAAATTGTTTACCGCCACATCTCTTAAAACATTTTGCTCGTCAATAACGCTGTAATATTCGGGGTGTTTTTCCAAATCATCGAAACGGTTTTCTACTTCGGATAAAAAGCGTTCTCCTAATCCTGCTTGTTGTTGTTCATAATACAAATAGGCTTGCAATAATTCTTCCCGAGCATCTTCTGTAACAATAATCGTGTAATTAATCATTATTGGTTGTGCTTTTGAGAACGGATAAAAGTCAGCGTTTCGTGTTTGGTATATGACTGACTCAAATGTTGTTCGTCAAGCTCCATTCGCTTGTACAGCATTTTTAAAGTTTGCTCATCATAGCTGTTTTTAGAACTATCTTTTTTACCTAAAAGCACATAAATAGCCAACAATAAATCATTATCTGCCTGTTCTATGTAATCGTGTAAACGACTTTTCAATATTGCATTATCCATCACTAAACCCTTTTCTACAAATTTACGCATTTTCTTTCTCTCGCTCTGCGAAACTAAAAGTTTCGCAGTTTTTATGCTATTGCCTAAGGCAATAAATACAAAAAAACCTCGCTGCGATGTAGGTACTATCATTAATTCCAAATTTTTAGTCATAAATTTGTGATTGCAGAGAGGAAGCAAACTGCGATATTTCGACAGTATGTTTACCTTGTGTAGCGCCGTCTTTGGCGCTACTTTCTTTTTCTGC
>Ga0206106_100454_pt1 | contig 31304 bp, 27 predicted proteins | sample 1B1ome_FD_148677 | JGI IMG/M metagenome (GOLD analysis project Ga0206106, IMG submission 148677) | Enriched microbial communities from leaf-cutter ant dump, University of Wisconsin, Madison, United States - 1B110A | ecosystem: Environmental > Terrestrial > Nest > Insects nest > Nest dump | place... | reverse complement strand
TGTATAGTTGTCATTGGTAGGGTTCCTCCTCGGTGACTTCGACAATCCCAAGGATACCCTACTTTTTTGACCTTTGCTAGACTTGCCCGTCCTCGCACCGTCCTTACACAAACTATTTTACGCCATCACCACCACCACCGAATTACTCGAAATTATCGTCTAACTCCCGCTCGAACGCCCCACCACCGCCGAATTACTCGAAAAGATCGACTAACTTCCACCCAAACGCACCAACACCGCCAAGTTACTCGAAATTATCGTCTAACTCCCGCCCAAACGCACCAACACTGCCGAATTATTCGGAAAAATCGCCCAACTTCCACTCGAACGCCCCGCCAGCACCGAATTATTCGGAAAAATCGTCTAACTCCCGCTCGAACGCACCACCACCGCCGAATTACTCGAAAAGATCGACTAACTTCCACCCAAACGCACCAACACTGCCGAATTACTCGAAAAGATCGACTAACTTCCGCTCGAACGCCCCACCAGCACCGAATTACTCGAAAAGATCGACAACTTCCAACGCGCAATCCGGCAGGGTAGCGTCCACAGTCGGAGCAGAGCGATTTACACGCCTAGAACGTACAAAGAGCCGCCCATTGGACGGCTCTCGCAAACGACAAAATGCTCCTACTTCCCCGTATGCCCGAACCCGCCTGCGCCGCGCTCGGTGTCCGGCAGCTCGGCGACTTCGGACAGCGCCACGCGCGGCACCTCGTGGAACACGATCTGCGCGATGCGTTCGCCGCGCGCGATCGTGAACGGCTCATCGCCGAGGTTGATGAGCAGCACCTTCACCTCGCCGCGGTAATCGGCGTCGATCGTGCCCGGCGTGTTCAGGCAGGTGATGCCGTGCTTGAACGCCAGACCGCTGCGCGGACGCACCTGCGCCTCCAGCTCCTGCGGCATTGCCATCGCGAAGCCGGTCGGCACGAGCGCCCGCTGGCCGGGCTGCAGCACGAGCGGATCGCCTACCGCCGCATGCACGTCAAACCCGGCCGCCCATTCCGACATCATCTTCGGAAGCGCGATATCCTCATTCCCCGGAAGCCGCTTCAACGCTACCTGATACAACGAAATCCCTCCCGATTCCCGCCAATACCTTCTCCTGCGCGCCTACCAGCGCGATTGCGCTCGGCGCGCTCATGATGCGGCCCATCATTTCGTCCACATCGTCCTTCGTCACCTGCTCGATCCGCTCGATCATCTCATCCAGCGTATAATGACGCCCGAGCATCAGCTCGTTCTTGCCCTGCCGGTTCATCCGGCTGCCGGTGCTCTCCAGGCTCAGGATCAGATTGCCTTTGAGCTGTTCCTTGCCGCGCGTCAGCTCCGCTTCGCTCAAGCCGCCGGCGGCCACTTCGCGCAGCAGCTCCATCGTCAGATCATAGACGTCCTTCGTCTGCTTCGGCGCCGTTCCCGCGTAAACGGTGAACAAGCCGCTGTCCGCGTAGGAAGTATGGTAGGAATACACCGAATAGGCAAGTCCGCGCGTTTCCCGGATTTCCTGGAACAGGCGGGAACTCATGCCTCCGCCGAGCGCATTGTTGAGCAGGATCATCGCATACAGCTTCGGATCCGCGATCGAACAGCCCGGGAACGTCAGGCACAGGTGATTCTGTTCCGTCTTCTTGCGATGGAACAGACTGCCCGACCGGAAAGCCGGCGCATTCAGCACCGTTTCCTCGCCGGTGACGTCGAAGCCGCCGAAATGGCGCTCGATCAGCTCCAGCACCTCTTCCCCTACGTTGCCGGCGATGCTGATCACCGTGTTGTCCGTCCGATACCGCTGTCCCATATATCGGCGCAGCTCGTGCGGCCCCATCGGCCCCAGCCGTTCCGCCGTGCCCAAAATGGCATACGCCAGCGGATGGTCGCCGTACGCCGCCCGCGATGCCAGATCGTGCACCGTGTCGTCAGGCGTATCCTCGTACATCGATATTTCTTCCAGAATGACGTTCTTCTCCTTGGCGAGCTCCGTCTCGGCGAGCTGAGAGTTGAAGAACATGTCAGCGAGCACATCGACCGCGATCGGCAGATGCTGGTCGAGCACTTTGGCGTAATAGCACGTGTATTCCTTGGCCGTGAACGCGTTCACGTTGCCGCCGATGCCATCGAAGCGGTCGGCGATTTCTTTCGCCGAATGACGAGGGGTTCCCTTGAACAGCATGTGCTCGATAAAATGGGAGATGCCGTTGTCTTCCGGGGTTTCGTAGCGCGAGCCCGTTTTGACCCAGATGCCGAAGGAGACGGACCGGCATGTCGGAATCGGCTCGATCAAGACGCGCAAGCCATTGCTCAATTGATATTTGTTCACCCGGACTACCCCCTTTCACGGATTGACTACACTATACCAAAATCCGACAACCGTCACAACAAAACGACACCGTTCACCTTTACCCGCGCCTGTTTGTCCCGTTGGCGTTCTCCTTCGGTTTGTACGCGTCGACCCGGGTCTCGGACAACGTATCCGTTACTGTGCCCAGCCGCAATCCTTTGTCCCTGACGGCTTGGATCATCCCCTTCAAGGCATCGCGGGTCGTCGCCGTCGGGTGCATCAGCACCAATTGGCCGGGACCGATGTTCGCGGCGATCTTGGCGATGACCGACGATGCCGGAGGATGCTTCCAGTCCACCGTGTCGAGCGTCCACAGCACCGTGCGCAATCCCGCATCGCTGGCCGTCTTGACCGTCAGCCCATTGTAATCGCCCGAGGGCGGCGCGAACCAGCGGTTGTGTACGCCCAGGTTCCGCAGCAACTGCTCCGTCCGCTCGATCTCCCGCCGCTGGGCGGCTTCGTTCAATCGGCTCATGTTCGGGTGCGTATAGGCATGATTGGACAATTCATGGCCGCGGGCGAGCAAGTCCCGGGCGGTCTCTTCGTGTTTCGCCAGCCAGGTGCCGTCGAGGAAGAACGTCGCTTTCACCTTTTCCGCATCCAGCGTGTCCAGCATGTCCGGCAAATATTCGTCGCCCCAAGCTACGTTGATCATCAGCGCAACCATCGGTTTGGCCGGATTGCCCCGATAGATCGGCGAAAGCGGCAAATCGTCCAGATGAATCTTGGGCGAAACGGACCGGTACACCCAAGGGAAGTCCGCGGCATTCGGCGACAATCCGGCGGACTGCGCTTGCGCAACCGTCGCTTCCACGTCCACCTCCCGGCCTTCGTATCCCGGAATGGCCTTCCACACCCTGTCGATGACGGCATCGGTCGGCGCGATGCTGCGCTCCGCCGCTTCCGATTTCACCCATTCCCGCAACGACATGCCGTCTGCCGATGCCTCCGCGAAGCCGATCCGATCGTCCGGCAATCCTTGCTTAACCGCCTGAACGTAACCTGCCATCGGTCCGTACGCGCCTGCGAACCAGACGGCTGTCAATACCGCGAGCATGGCGACCGGCTTGACGAGCCTTGATCTTGACATCGCAGCCCCCTCCAGTCTCGTCCGAATTCACCCGTATTGTATGACGAAACAAACAAAAAGAGACCTGCGAAGTCTCTTTTGGCTACCTTATAAGGGAGATTTGACCGTCTGAACGGGACCTGTCAAATCAATCGGAATTTGGTCGTTTCTTACTTGACAGAAGTCGTTTCCCCGGCGTTCAGCAGCACTTTGCGCGACAGGTTGATGCGGCCCATGTTGTCGATCTCCGTCACCTTCACGAGAATCTGGTCGCCGATGCTGACGACGTCTTCCACCTTTGCCACGCGCTCGTTCGCCAGTTGCGAAATATGGACGAGTCCGTCCTTGTTCGGCAATATTTCGACGAATGCGCCGAACTTCTCGATTCGCTTGACCGTACCGGTATAGATTTCCCCGACTTGCACTTCCTTCACGATGCCCTCGATGATCTTCTGCGCCTTGCGGTTGGCCGCTTCGTCGGTCGAGGAGATGTACACCGATCCGTCCTGTTCGATGTCGATTTTGACGCCGGTATCCTCGATGATCTTGTTGATGATCTTGCCGCCGGAGCCGATGACGTCGCGAATCTTGTCCGGATGGATCTTCATCGAGATGATCTTCGGCGCATACGGGCTCAAGCTCTCGCGCGGCTTCTGCATCGTCTCGAGCATCTTGCCGAGGATGAACATGCGCCCTTCCTTCGCTTGCTGCAGCGATTGGGTCAGGATGTCGCGGTCGATGCCGTCGATCTTGATGTCCATCTGGATCGCCGTCACGCCGGCCGCCGTCCCCGCCACCTTGAAGTCCATATCGCCAAGATGGTCTTCCATGCCCTGAATATCGGTCAGAATGGAGAAGTGGTCTCCGTCCTTGATCAGTCCCATCGCCACGCCGGCTACCGGCGCCTTGATCGGCACGCCCGCGTCCATCATCGCGAGCGTGCTGGCGCAGATGCTGGCTTGCGACGTCGAGCCGTTGGACTCGAGCACTTCGGATACGAGTCGGATCGTGTAAGGGAATTCCGTCTCCGATGGAATGACCTTGAGCAGCGCGCGCTCGCCCAAGGCGCCGTGGCCGATCTCGCGGCGCCCCGGCGGACGCAGCGGACGCGCTTCGCCGACCGAGAACGGCGGGAAGTTGTAGTGGTGCATGAACCGCTTCGTCTCTTCCAGGCCGATGCCGTCGAGAATTTGCACGTCGCCGAGCGCACCCAGCGTACAGATGCTGAGCGCTTGCGTCTGCCCGCGGGTGAACAAGCCGGAGCCGTGCGTGCGGGGCAGGATGCTCACATCGGACGAGATCGGACGGATCTCGTCCAACCCGCGGCCGTCAGGACGCACCTTGTCGTGCGTGATGAGGCGGCGTACTTCGTTCTTGACGATGTCGTACAGCACTTCCTTGACATCGGAGAGCAGCGAAGGCGTGTCGGCGTATACGGCTTCGAAATGCGCCACCGTCTCGTCGTTGATCGCGTCGATCGCTTCCTGGCGCGCGTGCTTCTCGGCAATGCGCACGGCCTCGGCCAGACGGGACTGCGCATACGCCTTGACGTCTGCATCGACGTCCGTATCGACCGCATGCAGCTTCACTTCCATCTTCGGAACGCCGGCCTTGGCGACAAGACCGTCGATCGTGGACACGATCTTCTTGATCTCCTCGTGGCCGAACATGATCGCTTCGAGCATGTCCGCTTCCGGCACTTCGTCCGCTTCCGCTTCCACCATCATGATCGCATCGCGTGTACCGGCTACGACAACGTACAGATCGCTCTTCTCTTCCTGGGCAATCGTCGGGTTGATGATGAATTGCCCGTCGACCCTGCCGACAATCACGCCGCCGATCGGACCGTTGAACGGTACGTTCGAAATCGACAGCGCCGCCGAAGTGCCGATCATCGCAGCGATCTCGGGGGTGCAATCCTGATCGACGCTCATGACCAGGTTGACGATCTGAATATCGTTGCGGAAGCCTTCCGGGAACAGCGGCCGGATCGGGCGGTCCGTCAGCCGGCTGGCCAGAATCGCTTTCTCGCTCGGTCTTCCCTCCCGCTTGATGAAGCCTCCGGGGATCTTCCCGACAGCGTACAAGCGTTCCTCGTAATTCACGGTGAGCGGGAAGAAGTCAAGGTCTTTCGGTCCCGGCGATGCGGTTACCGTAGACAGAACGACGGTCTCCCCGTATCGGACGACGACCGCCCCGTTCGCCTGTTTCGCCAGACGGCCCGTCTCCAGCGAGAGCGGACGGCCGCCGAGCAGCATTTCCACGCGGTGTTCCATTCGTTGTACCTCCTCTAATAGGGAGTTTGCGGAGCAAACTCTCCCCTCTGACGCTAATAGGGAGTTTGCGGAGCAAACTCTCTCCTTATAGTTCGCTTTATGTAATTTCGACGCTATTCCCATAATTTCCTTCAAAAAAAGCAACCCATACCGGTCGGGATGTTGCTTCATCCCAAGCGACGCGGCAGGTTGCTTCTTAGGGCGCGCGATTAGCGGCGCAAGCCGAGCTTCTCGATCAGGGCGCTGTACCGGCTCACATCTTTGTTCTTCAGGTAAGCCAGCATCTTGCGGCGCTGACCGACCATCTTGAGCAGACCGCGGCGGGAATGATGATCCTTCTTGTGCTCCCGCAGGTGCGTCGTCAAGTTGTTGATGTTCTCCGTAAGGATAGCGATCTGGACTTCCGGGGAACCGGTGTCCGAAGCGTGCGTCTTATGTTGTTCGATCAGTTCCTGTTTACGCTCTTGTGTCAATGCCATCCTGTTTCACCTCCTTCTTGGAATCGCCGTTAGCCTCGCCGTCGACGGTGAGATCGATCGGCCAAGCCAAGGTTATGGGTGCGCACATGCGCAACGTTTAATAGTATAGCATATACTTCAAACGGATTGCAAAACGAATTCCTTTAATTGTATGGCAGCTCCGCTTCATCCAACAATTTCTTGAATGCTCTGATCGCTGTCAGGAATAATGCCGGGCGCTCCTCTACCGGCGTATCGGCTCTGGCAAGATGCGGCTCCAGTGAAGCATATCCGGAAAAATTGCGTTTCTTTAATGCATGCACCAGTTCCATAAGCTCGCCATCGCCATCGCCGGGGGGCACAACCTGCCCTGAAGCAAGCATAGCATCCTTCACATGAATATAGGATACATAAGGTTCAAGCTGAGGATAGGCATCCGTCATCGGTTTCACTTGGCATTGAATGAAATTGGCAGGATCAAAAGCGCAGCGCAGATAAGGTGAATCGCAGGCACTCATAATGTCCTGACACCTGCTTGCGACATCTCCATATATCCTTTTCTCATTCTCGTGCAGCAGGACGATCCCCTCCTGCTCTGCAATCGTGGAAAATTGCTTCAGCCGGCTTAGCACCTCGTTTCTGTAATTCGCCGGATTCTCGCCTTCCGGAATGTAAAAAGAAAACAGGCGAATATAGGGGGCTTTGAAAAATTGGGCTATTCGGATCGCACGTTTCAACAAGGCGATTTGATCGGCAAAATCTTCAGTAATCTTCGCTTTGCCGACAGGTGAGCCGATGGACGAAACTTTAAATTCTCTTTCACGCAATCGATTGTTAATATGGTGAAATTCATCTTGACTGAGATGCATTACGTTCTTGCCCCAGACCCCGCGCAGCTCGATATGCGAAATGCCTTCCGAAGCCATCACATCCAACTGCTTTTCCAAGTCTGTTGAAATTTCATCTGCAAACCCTGACAACGTGATCATGAATAAGATTCACCTCGGCCCCATTCGATTTCCTTTTTTAGCATATTACCTCTCAATTATGAGCACAGGGCGCCTGTACGCTTCTTCGCGCGCATAGAGGCGATCGACGACACTGGATTGCGTCGTATCGGACAGGATTACGAAGGTTGCAATTTTATCTGGCTGGCCTGCAACGAAGCTCGTCACGTCCAGTTCGTACGCCGATTTCGCCATGTTCGTAATTTCCCCCAAATAAAATGCCGTTTGGCCTATATCCGATAAACCATAGCCGGCCGTAATATTATTGGGTGCGTTATTCCATGTAATGCCGCCGTCCCCGCTCTCTGCCCAGGCATCGTTCGTCAATCCGTACACCTTGAGTACGGACGGCGCTGCCGGATTGAAATTCTCGTTGTTCGTCGTAAGCACCAGCTTGGCGCCCGTCACCGACGATTCACTCGAATAATCGAATTTTATATAGGCCATCCGTTTAACATCAGATGAGGACTTCTTGATATCCAAACTCGTTTCTGTGCCGTAATTCGTATCCGCATAAGCGCCTCCGCGAATATAGGCATCCGCTGATGCTTCTATTTCGCGCAAAATCTTCACCGTATACGTCTTTACACTGACGCCATCCGGCGCCGTAACCTGAATCGTGACCAGGTCATTCGCCTGCTCCAGGTCCGTCAGGTCAAACCCTTCATCCCTGTCTGCAGCCTGTCCGTTGATAGTCAACGTTGCAAGGGAATCTTCCGGAACGACCCGAATATGAACGAAAGTTCTATCTCCAGGGACGCTGAACGTCAAGGCGTCCGACAGCTTGACTTCAGGCAGCTTCTGATAATCGACATAGAGGCTTCTGATGCTCGCATTGTCATTTTGCTTGACGACAGGGATCATCGCCATGCTGTAAGTCAGATTGCCGGTCGCAGCGAGTTTGATGCAATAGATTTCATAACGATTGTTATTGTGCCTGCTCGCGCTTTCTTCACTGTAAACAACCTCTGCCGTCGCGGCGGAATCGAATGAAACGACGAATTGCACCGTTCCGCGCGTCAGTGTAACCTGATGATTGGCATTATCGACAACCAATTGATCGCCGGGAGCTACCGTAAGCGGAATATATTCGACAAAATCTCCTGAATAAGCAACCTCGACATCCATTTGATAGGTGGCGAACGTCACGGTTTTATGACCGGCTCCGCCATTGAGCGCATATTCAACGGACAGGTCGCCGCTGGATAACGTATCGTTGATTCCTTTTATCGGCGTGAACGCATCGCCATCGATTTTGTAGGTGACGGGGTTTACCATTTTTTGCTCATAAACAAGCGGCTGCCCGCTCACTTTGGTTCCCCATCTTGCTTCCGAGGTAGCGGTTTGCGTTTGCACGAAAGTGCCTTCGTCGGGATGCCAGATCAAGCCCAGTCCGAAAGATTCCTGACCGTCCTTGGAGGTCCCTCGGCCATCGTTGAACACGGCGTAATAGGAAGGTCTTCTGATGAACGTCTGCTTGAGTTGATATTTATCCTCGCTGCCTGTGTCCTCATTGACCCGCTGGCGATTGAACAAATTGCTCTGGATGTAAGGAAGCTCGTTCATCGCTGCATGGCGTTCCGTATCTGAAGGAAACCAGGACGCGCGGTTCTGCAAATAGACGGAATACGGCGTGAACGATAAGGTTTCAGGCGTAACCAAGGGGGCGATCTCCGAGCCCGGGTAGGTCAGCTTTTCCCGTTGCTTCGCCTGCATCTCGTCGATTTCCGATGCCGATGCAGAGAATGCCCGCGCCATCGTAACCTCTTCCGCAATCGGCGTGTTGATTCTGCCCAGACCGACCAGCCCGCCCCTGAATGTGTTGAACGTGTCGGCAATGCGTTGCCGCGATTCTACCCCGCGATTGAGCATGTAGCCGGATCGATCGGGTTCAAGGACAGCATTGTAGGACAACCAATCATAATATTTTTCCTCCGATTGTACAAAATGTTGCTCGAAATCCGTCCCTTTGGCAAGCTCCCACGCGCTGTATACATTGGACAAATGGGTGGTCAAATTATACAAATAATCGACGAAACCTCTCTCATAGTAGTATCCGGCAGGGCTTTGAAAATCCGCTTCGCTCATCGTCATCCGCGCTTTAAGCGCATTTTTGATTTCCGTATCGTCGGGATACAGCGACAGATATTCCAGCCCGCCTGCCCAAACCGTCGTATATTGATTGGTGGCGCCTTTCCCGTGTGTGTAGAGCGAATTATTGTCCAGCACCGCTTTAATGGCTTTGCGGTCCGCCGCCTTGACTTGCGCGAACAGGACCGGGTCAATCGCAGGCCCGCCATTCAGCAAGCGAAGCGTCTCGCCCATAAACTTCGTGGCAAAACCGGTCGCTGCCAGATTCCATCCGTCGACCGAGTATTCGCTGAATTGACCTTCATCGCTCTGAATGCCGATCCAATAGGCCAACGCGGCTTCCAGCCGTTCCCGGATTGCCGTTGAACCATAATATATATTCCACGGCCGATCCGTACAATAGAAATAAGCGAGCGACAAAATATTTTCCATGACTCTGGCATTATAAGGCTGGTTGTCTTTCGGGTTCCTCCACACGGAGATGTCGATAAACCCTCTATGCTCGCCGGTTTGCACGACCCCCTCCGCCAGTTCCTTGAGATGCTGCAAATAGTAAGGAAGGCCGTGCCCGTCTCCCCGCTCGTAAAAAGGCAGATACAATTCCTCATCCGAGAATTGCGCAAGGTTGATCGCAGATACGGTGGGAACAGGCTGCCATTCCGGTGTGCGAACCGTCAGCTTCGGCGGGCTTGTTCCTTCCCTGGCGCTGATGCTGTCTACCGTGTTGGATGGGTTAGAATCGCCTAACAGGACGAAGGTCACAACCTGATCGGCTTGATTTTGCACAAAGCCGGTGACGTCAAGTTGATATTCAGTCGGCAGATCATCCGTTATTTCCCCCAAATAAGTGATGCCCTCTCCGGTTAAACCGTAGTTTGCAGTATCATTATTGGGAGCGTCGTTCCAGCGAATCCCGGACTCGGTCCAAGCATCGTTCTCCAATCCATATATTTGGATTTTGTTTCCTGTCGCAGGATCTCTCGTTGTTGTGAACTTCAATGTGGCTTCTTCAACGGAGGATACGCCCATGACATTGAATTTGAGATATGAAATGCGCTTCGTATCCGTTGCAGCATCCTTCTTGACGTTCAGCGTTGTGCCGCCTCCATAATTATGGTCTGCATAGGTTCCCGAACGGATATAGGCATCCGCAACCGGGGATTTGTCCACATCGACGAGCGGTGTAAAAACCAACTTAGGCGCTTCACCGCCCTCTCTTGAGCTGATACTGTCGACCATTGCCGATTGATAAGTGCCGCTTAAAATAACGAATGTTGCCACTTTGTCGTTTGTCTGGTTCTGCGTCTTGATAAAGTCGGTTACATCCAGTTCGAATGTTGCAGCCGCGTCATTGACGATTTCCCCCAAGTAAGTATATTCTTCATCGGTTAACCCATATCCGCCAGTCTCATTGTTTGGCGCGCTTTTCCACGTGATGTCTTCTTCCGTCCAGGAATCGTTCTCCAATCCATAAATTTTCAACACGCTATTCGTGGCGGGAACTCTTGTCGTCGTAAACTGCAGGCGAACGCTGCCCACTTCGTCTATTTGATGGAAATCAAACTTCAAATAGGCAATGCGCTTGTTATTTGCAGAAAGATCATTTTTGACATAAAGCGCATCGCTATTATAATAATTTGAATCTTCGTAACTGCCTGAACGAATATAGGCATCCGCAACCGGGCTCAGGCTTGTCGGTTCCGCATGAACGGTTGCTGGTGTATGCCATAAGGCTGCAATGAATAAGAATAGGAAAAACACAAATAGAGGGATTGCTTTCATATTACGAATTCCTCCCCTGCCGTTTTTGGATTTTCAAACTCATTTTCAAACCGGATCTGCACACCCAAACAGGCGTGACAGAACAAATCCTTTCTCCACAGTTGCCTGGAGTAAAAAGTTTTGCTGCCACACCCGTTTGCGGTCATGCGGGCTTGCTTACAAACGATTTTTACTTTTTGGTTTTCAACTCATGCTGCTCATAAAATTCTTTCATCATCTTTTGCACATCCGGATCCGCTTTCATTTTATCTACATACTGCGTCCATTCGCTCATCTCCGCCTTGCCCATTACCACCTTGGAAACCATCGTATCCCTGTCCTTGAAAATTTCCGAGCCCCTGCTTAAGTAAGTGTCGGATATCAAACCGCTGATCGGATCCATCGGTTCTGCTTTCTCGTAATACATATCCGATATTTTCTTCTGTTCTTCGTTCACGCTGTCGGGCGCCTTGGCATTCACAGCCTTGCTGTAAGGGTCAAACAGCCCTACCGTGATTTGAATATTGCCCACATCCTTCGTGTAGGCGTCCTGATTAATTACCTTTTTGCCATCGACGACATTGTAATGCTGCCCTTCAATCCCGTAGTTTCTCAAATCGCTGATATCATCTGTATAAGTACGATCCAGATACTTCAAAATTTTAATCGCTTTCTCTTTGCTTACCGAAGCCGGAATCATGAAGTTGCCATAGTACCCAATATCGATAACGCTGGCATACCCGCCCGGGCCTTGCAACGGCGGGATCGTCACCAGATTGATCTTCGGATCCAGCTTCTTCGTTTCTTCCTCATAGGTGAATCTTGAGGTGAGGGGAATGCCAATCGAGCCGTACTTGCCTTGATAGAAAGTTTTATTGTCCTTCAATACAACATATTCCTTGGAAACGAGACCTTCGTCATACAAGCCTTTCATGTATTTCAAATAATCCTCATAGCTGCTCGTCATCCAGGAAAATAATAGCTTGCCATCCTCGACCACCGGTGTATGGACACCGAATGCGGCTGCAAGCGTTCCCCCGGCTGCCCCCATGGATGCGGTAGCAATATTGAGTCCGTAGGTATCGTCTTTGCCATTCTGATCCGGATCCTTCGTCTTAAACGCCCTGAGCACATTCGTATACTCGTCGATTGTCGTCGGCATCGGCAATCCTAACGCATCGAGCCAGTCCTGGCGGATCATCATGCTTTGATTGGTCAATCCGCGCGGATTGGGGATGGAATAGTCTTTGCCGTTCACCTTGGCATTGTCCCAGATTTGCTGCGGAATCTTCTTCAAGTTTGGAAACTCCGAGAAGTCGCCCAGCAATGCGCTCAAATCCGTAAACGCTCCTTGGTTAATGTAATTAACGATCGTCGGGTCATACATATTTCTGTTGTTCACGAGATCCGGCAACTGCCTGGAGGCTAACGCAAGCGTCAGCTTTTCCATGATGACATTGGAAGGAATCATCTGAATCGACAGCTTGGTGTTCGTTCTCTTCATGAGTTCCTGGAAAAACGGACTTTTGTCAACATCCGGCGGTTCGCCCCACAACATGGTCATGACACTGATTTCTGTCGGAGGTTCTTCCTTCACGGGAGACGGCTGCGCTTCCTTCTCCTTCGTTCCCGTATCTTGCTGCTGCGGTTGAGTTGTTTCCTTCGCGTCCGTATTCGTATTTTTACCGCCGCAGCCAACCAGAAGTCCCACCGCCAACATCACAGACAAAAGCAAACTCGCAACTTTGTACCTCTTCATGCTGTACCCTCCCATATTTGAATGGTTCTCCCGACGACGCCAAGGGCCTGTCGAGAGCTATGTTTAAAGGCGGGGAATTGCCCCTATGCCTCCAACAACAAACACAAATCCGCCTCAGCCCTTAACGGAACCGATCAATACGCCTTTTACAAAAAATCTTTGCAGGAAGGGGTATAATGCCAGAATCGGCAGGATGACAACGATCAAGGCAGCCATCTTGATCGTCTCCGAAGGCAGTCTATTTTCTGTGCTGTCTTGAAAATCCCCCGCCATGGAGGTCACATCGTTCTGGATGATCATCTGCTGCAAAATGACCTGAAGCGTCCACTTTTTGTAATCATTCAGATAGATCAGGGCTGCAAAATAAACATTCCAATGGCCGACTGCAAAAAATAACGTGAATGCCGCAATAACCGGCAGCGATAAGGGAAGCACGATTTTATACCAGGTTTGAAATTCCGTGCATCCGTCGATAATGGAAGCTTCCTGCAAGCTGTCGGGAATCCCGTTGTAAAAAGACTTGAATACGAAGATGCTCCATGCGCCTGCCAATCCCGGGAGAATGAGCGCCCACAACGAGTTGATCAGCCCCAATGAGGATACCAACAAGTAATGCGGAATCATGCCGGGGCCAAACAGCATCGTGATCAAAACCATGGTGATCATAAGATTTCTGCCAGGCAGTTCTTTCCTGCTGATCGCATAGGCGAACGACGCCGTGAACAGCAAGTTTAGAAGGGTTCCGACCACGGTGATAAAGACGGTGGACTTATAAGCATTCCCGATCGATTTGCTGGCCAAAATATAGCGGTATGAATCAAGCGACCACTTCTCGGGGAATAAAATCAATTTGCCGGGAACGTAAACAGATTGATCTGTAAATGAAACCGCTATCACGTAGACGAAAGGGAAAATCATCAGCAATGCCAAAATGCAGAGTATGGCATAGATGATGCCGCCGGACAGAAGCGACAAGGAACTGCTGTTCTTCACATTGATTCACCCCCTAGTAAAGACTTTCTTCGCCAAGCATTTTCGAAATCTTGTTGGCGCTCACAACCAATATAATGCCCACTACGGATTGAAACAGCCCTACCGCCGTGCTGTAGCTGAACCTTCCTTGCACAATACCCAAGCGATATACGAACGTGTCGAACACATCGGCCACCGGCATGACCAGCGCGTTCTGCATCAGGAAAATATGCTCGAAGCCAATATCCATAATATTCCCAAGGCGAAGAATCAGCATAATCGCGATTGTTCCTTTGATGCCGGGCAGCGTAATATGCCACAGCTTTCTGAACCGATTCGCGCCATCTACATGTGCGGCTTCGTACAACTGTACATCAACCGCGGAAATAGCCGCCAGGTAGATGATCGTCCCCCACCCTACCTCTTTCCATATGCTTTGCATGACCAACAGCAGCCAGAATGTATGACTGTTCGTCATGAATGAGACGGGCTCATACCCGAACGCGACGAGCGCTTTGTTCACAATACCCATGTCGATGGAAAGGAAAAAGTAAGTAAAGCTCACTACCACGACCCAGGACAAAAAGTGAGGAAGGTAAACAATGGATTGGACGACACGTTTAAAGCCTTCCTTGCCGACCTCATTCAACAGCAACGCCAAGATGATGGGAGCCGGAAAATAAAGAATCAGGTTGAGCAAGCTGATGCCCAATGTGTTTCTTAATAAAATCCAAAAGTCGTCGTATCCAAAAAAATGAATAAATTGCTGGAACCCTATCCACTCGCTATTCCAAAATCCCAGCCAGGGGCTGTAATCTTGAAAGGCAATCAAAATCCCCCACATGGGAACGTACTTGAACAGGATAAAATAAATAACCGTAGGCGCAGCCAGCAAATACAAAAAGCGATATCGAATCATTTTGCGCAGCAAAGTACGTGGTTTGTTGGTATGGACGGAGGGCTTTCTCATCGCCGCTGCTGTCAGGCCGTTAACTGCAATCACCCGCTTTCTTCACTCATCCTTTATTTCAAGTTTAACAGCGATAAATGAAGATGCCTTGGTTTTTATTGCTTTACGATTGGCTTTTTTTGCTGTAAATTGATTACGATAATATTGTCAAACCTTCAACGACAACAGGCGGTGAGTTGCGATGTATAACTTTTTGATCGTTGACGATGAACCGATTATGAGAACCGGGATCCGCGCCATGCTGACCCGCTGTTCCTTGCCCATTGAAACCGTAATCGAAGCATCCAACGGACTTGAAGCTCTGCACATGCTTGCTTCGAATCAGGTCCATATCGTCATTACGGATATTCGAATGCCAAAGATGAACGGTCTAGAGTTGTCCAGCAAAATATCTATGGAATATCCCGGCATACATACGGCCATTGTAACAGGATTCGATGATTTCCAATATGCGCAATACGCTCTTCGTTATGGAGTCAAGGATTATCTGTTGAAGCCGTTGAATCAAGATGAATTCGTAAAAGCGTTGTCCCGGATCATTGAAAGCTATGAAAATCGGAATGCTTCCATTTATATCAATCACGATAAAGTGGCATCCATTATCCAACTGTTACTCGCCGGCATCTGGAATCAGGAACAACACAAGTTGGACGAAGCGCATGCGCTTATGTCAGAGCTTCTGCTTAGTCTCCCTCGCTATTATTATGAATCCCTGCTTGACGACGTTCTAAGCACCTTATTGAATGCGCTTTCGGAAAAAACGGCATATGCGATCGATTTTGAAATACCGGTTAGCGAAAGTAAAACCAATCGCGACGAATGGCTGGCATGGTTTTGGGAATATATCGTGCATTTGAGAAACGATGTTTATCAAACGAGGACGAACTCGGATAGCTTGCTTATCGAGAAAGCGCAAATCATGATCGAGGAAAATTATAATCGTGATTTGACACTGGAGGAGCTGAGCCATAAAATCGGATTTTCTCCTTCCTATTTCAGCAAGCTGTTTAAGTCCCACACAGGCAAGAATTTCGTACAGTTTCGTTCAGAATTGCGCATCCAGAAAGCGATGGAATTGTTAAATATGCCGAACAAATCGATTATCGAAATTGCTTATGAAGTCGGCTTTAACGATATGAGTCATTTTATCCGAACGTTCAAGAAACAAACAAGCCTCTTGCCTAATGAGTACAGAAAGAGGAGCGGTGCGGACATTGAGACATCTTTTTAGGCGACATAGCCTGTTTAATGAATTCATCATTATTTTTACGCTAATTATGATATTGCCTACAGCGATCATTGCCTCGATCAGTTATTCCTATTCTGTAAAACAAATAAAATCCCAAGTTTCGGGTTATTTAACTCAAATTGTAAAAAATACAAATAATGAATTGGATAATCTCATCCACGATTACGACTTTTTCTCAAGACGGCTGTCTTCGTCCAAAGAAGTTATGGATTTCCTTAATCTTCCTGCCGACGATTACTTTAATGCCTACCTTTTTCAAATTTGGATCGAGCGCAACTTTGCCAAAGACCTGCTGCTGCAAAAGGAAATCGTGAACAGCTTCAGCATCGTCAGCGATAATGGAGCAGAATACTTCTCAAAAGACATTCCTGACCGTGCAAGCTTTGCAATGTTAAAGGAAGCTTTGCCGCCGAACGGGGATATATTGGCTTTTGCCTATCGATCTCCGGCTACGAATGCTTTTGTCGTGAACATTGGCAGAAGAATCTTTTCGGACCGGTTCTACGACCAGACCATGGGCACCTTTACTATCGATATCAATAAAAATAAACTCAATGAATTATGGGAAGATGTCGATTTGAAAGGCGGTTACATCTTCATCGCCGACGGCAATCATACGATTGTTTATCACCATGATTCAAGTAAAATAGGCACATCCATCAGCGATTTTCTTGATGTCGATTTCACCGCCAATCAAAATCATAATTTTACGGTCAATATGGATAATCAATCGTTCTTCGTCGCCTTCCATACCTCCGCGTACACGAATTGGACGATGTTTGCCGTCATTCCGATGGAAAATCTCAAACAACCTGTTGATAATCAACTCAATTATGTCATTATTTCTACCATTATCGTCCTCTTCTTCACCTCCATTTTCGCCTATATCTTTATCCTTTCCATCATCAAGCCCGTCAAAAAATTAAAAAAAATGATGGCTGAGGTTGGCCAAGGCAACTGGATCAAAGTGAACGCTCCCTTTCCCAACAATGAGCTGGGCTCTCTGATGGGCGGGTTTAATTTTATGGTAGATAAAATTTCCATACTCGTTTCGCAAGTTTATGAATCCGAATTGATGGTGAAAGATGCGGAATTGGCCAGAAAGACGGCGCAGCTCCAAGCGCTGCAGCTTCAAATAAATCCCCATTTTCTGTATAACACGCTAGGAGCAATCAATGCCTACCTGCTGACAAACCAAACGGCTCCCGTTCAAAAAATGATTGATTCATTAGGCAGCATGCTCAGGTATGCGATTCAAAATCCGTTTGAACCCGTCCGAATTGCGGATGAAGTCAAACATCTCAGAAACTATCTTGTTATTCAAAAAAGGCGCCAAGTAAGCATGCCAAAAATATACTGGGACATTGAACCGTACGCTGAGCATCCTATACTTCGTCTCGTTTTTCAGCCAATTGTAGAAAACATCTTTCAACATGGCTTTCCGGACGGTGTCGAAGCCCATCATGCGATATGGATTCATGCTGCGGTCCAAAAAGATAAATTAATCATTACAATAAAAGATAATGGAATTGGATTTAAAATTACGGATGAAGACTCCGAATCTGTTACCTATACTTCCGACATGTTGAACAAGAGCAATTTTAGCGGAGTTGGCATCATCAATGTTCACAACAGACTACAGCTTGCTTACGGTCCGGATTACGGCTTGGAGATTTTCAGCAAGAAGGATTACGGAACGACGGTCAAGCTCATGATTCCCCATGTTGAACAAGAATCCAGCGTTCCTATTCAACATGGGCGTTCATAAGCAATTGGCCGGCCGTCGTCGCATCTTCGCGGATCTGCACGATCAAATCGTCCATGGACGGAAATTTACGTTCCTCGCGAATATAGGCATGAAAATGCAAACGAATCATTCTGCCGTACAAGTCGCCGCTGTAGTCGAACAAATGGGCTTCGAGCCGCAGCTCGTCCGGCGACTTCTCGAACGTGGGACGATACCCGACGTTCAGGACAGCCCCGTACGAATGCTCCACTGCGCCGCGTTCATCGATCACATCCGCCGTGACGGCGTAGACGCCGGCCTTGGGGATGACATAAGGCTGATCCAGCGCCAGGTTCGCCGTCGGAAACCCGAGCAGCCGGCCTCTCGCCTGCCCGTGAACGACGAGTCCTTTCACCGCGTACGGTCGGCCGAGCAGCGCCTGGGCGGCATCGCAGCGGCCGGCGGCCAGCTCTTCCCGGATACGCGTGCTGCTGACCTTGTGATCGCTCGCCTGGACTTTGTCCGTTACGATCACGTCGATCGCGTTCCCGCTGTCCTGACGCATTGTCTCCGCATTGCCCGCTCCCCGGTTGCCGAACGAGAAATCGAAGCCGACCGCGGCGGTGCGAACATCGAGCGGGAGCAGCAATTGCCGTACGAACCGTTCGGCCGTTACTTCCGCGAAGGCGCGGTCGAATCGGATCACATAAGCCGCTTCGATGCCCAGGTCCGCCATAAGCCCCAGCTTGTCCGCCAAGGGCGTCAGCACGGTGCCGTAATGGCCGCCATGGCCGAGCACCGTGCGCGGGTGCGGATCGAACGTCATGACCGCGGGCGTCTGCCCGCGGTCGCGGGCGGCGTCGACCGCCTGGCGAACAACGTCGGCATGTCCCCGGTGAACGCCGTCGAAGAACCCGATCGCCAGCGCGAGTCCGCCCGGCTGCCGAGCGCCCGCAGGCAGATGCGAGCCGTCTCCTACCGCTTGTGCCGTTAATTCAAATCGTTTCAAATTGATCCTCCTGCATGCGGGACTTAGGTGCCGGCCGACTTCGTCAATCCGCGCCGTCGCGCGCTTGCGAAGCGGATTCGGTTGCGGCTGCAAACACCTTGACGGGTCGCAGCAGATCCGCTTGCTCCTCCCGCTCGAAAATCCCGAGAAATTGCCCGTCGCTGCGCGCGACAAGCCACAATCCCGCGCGATCTGCCGCGGGGTCAAGCTGCGAGGCGACGATCTTCTTTCCTTGCACTGCCGCTGCCGAAGCGAAATCGGAAGCGGTGGTCCGCGGAAACTGCGTCAACAGCCGGTCGCCGGCCCGGACCCGCCCGGCCAGTTCTCCCGATGCGATCAATGCCGGAATTTCCTCCAGCGTAACGCAATCTTCGCGCGCCAGACCGGCGCTCTCGGTCCGGATGAGCGACACCATGACGGCCGGTACGGCCAGCGAACGTCCGATATCCGAGCAAAGCGTACGAATATACGTGCCTTTGGAGCAACGCACGGAGAAACGGATCTCCGGCTGCGGGCAGCCGGCCGTCACAGCCAGCACCGACACGTCATATACCGTCACTTGCCGCGGCTGCCGTTCGATCGTTACGCCTTGTCTTGCCAGCTCGTACAACCGTTTGCCGTTCACCTTCACGGCGGACACCATCGGAGGGATTTGCAAAATGTCTCCGATGAACGACAGGACGGCTTCGCGCATGCGTTCTTCCGTGAGATGGGAAGCGTCCGCCTCGGCCGTTACTGCACCGCTTAAATCTTCCGTATCCGTAGCGAGGCCGAATCGCATCGTCGCCTCATACGTTTTGGGCATCTCTTGCAAGTATTCGACCAGCCGGGTCGCCCGGCCGATGCAAATCGGCAGCACGCCGGTAACCGCGGGGTCCAGCGTGCCGGTATGGCCGATTCGCCGCACGCCGAGCAAGCGGCGCGCCCGGGCCACCACGTCGTGCGACGTCCATCCGGCGGGCTTCCAGATGCCCAGGACGCCTTCGATCTGCGGCATCGCTTGATCTTCCATTTACGCCTCCAATGCTCCTCGCACTTGTGCAACAACTTGTTCCATCGCATCCGCGAGCGGAATCGTCAGACGCACGCCCGCCGCGCGGGCGTGTCCGCCGCCGCCCAGCGAACGCGCAATTTCCGCCACGTTCACCAAACCGCTGGATCGCATGCTGACTTTCACCGATTTCGTTTCGTTCTCTTTGAACAGGATGCCGACCTCGACGCCTTCAATGTTGCGCGGATAATTGACCAAGCCTTCCAAATCTTCATTGGAAGCGCCGGTCTCCGCCAAATCTTCGGATGTCACCCACAGCCAACTGACGCGCGAATCGTCCGAGAACTGCAGCCGCGACAAGCCCCGCTGAATCATGCGCATCTGGCCGACGGACATCCGTTCGAGCAGGTGCTCCGCCAGGTCCGCGCCCTGCACGCCTGCTTGCAGCAGCGTCGAAGCGATCTCCATCACTTGCGGGCTCGTATTCGCATAGCGGAACCCGCCGGTATCGGTCAACAACCCCGTGTAGAGCGCCGTCGCCACGTCAAGCTCGAGCGGAAAGTTCATATAGCGGTGCAATTCGAACAAAATTTCCGCTGTCGCCGCGGCATCGGGACGAACGAGATTCACGTCGCCGAATCCGTCGTTCGTCGTATGATGGTCGATATTCAACAACTGATAGTCCGACGCAAACCATCTTTTGGCCGGCCCGGGCCTGGCGAAATCCGCGCAGTCGACGGCGATCACGCAGCGATACCGGCGGGCCGGCTCGCTGTCGCCGTCGCCGCACCCGATAATGTCCCCACACCGCCACAAATACCCCAGTCGGGACGGCACCGGGCCTTCATTCATCATCGTGAACGACTTGCCAAGCTTGTCCAGCATCCAGCCGACAGCCAGCGTCGAGCTGATCGCGTCGCCGTCCGGCTGAATGTGGGATACGACAAGGAAATCGTCATGATCCCGCATGAAGGCCGCCGCTTGCGCGAGTTGATCTGACCACATCCGGTTTCTCCCCCCGCCTGTATCGTTGTTGCAAAGAAACCGGGCGCGTGAATTAAGATTCACGCGATTCCCGGTTGATTTGCTGCAGCAGCGCCTCGATATGGCTGCCGTATTCGATCGAGCTGTCGAAGCGAAATTCGATCTCCGGCGTATGGCGCAGACGGACGCGGCGGCCGAGCTCCGTGCGCAGGAATCCCTTCGCCCGGCCGATCGCGTGCAGTGTCGCTTCCTTCTGCTCTTCGTTGCCCAGAATACTCAAATATACGCGTGCCTGAGACAGATCGCCGGTCACGTCGACGCCGGTCACGGTAATGAACCCGATGCGCGGATCCTTGAGCTCTGTCTGGATAATGCCGCTGATCTCTTTCTTGATCTGTTCCCCGACCCTGCCGGTTCTGAACTTGGCCATGCCGTTTCACCTCATAGGTTGCCGCAAGCGTCAGAGCTCGACCGACTCCATGACGAACGCTTCGATCACGTCACCTTGCTGCAAGTCGTTGAACTTCTCCAGCGTGATGCCGCATTCGTAGCCTTCCGACACTTCGCGGGCGTCGTCCTTGAACCGCTTGAGCGAATCGATCTTGCCTTCGTAAACGACATTCCCGCCGCGGATCAGGCGCGCTTCCGCATTGCGCACAATTTTTCCGTCCGTGACCATGCAACCGGCAATCGTGCCGACTTTGCTGACCTTGAACGTTTCGCGAACTTCCGCATGCCCGACCACTTTCTCCTTGAAGACAGGGTCCAGCATGCCCTTCATCGCTTGTTCGATCTCTTCGATCACCTTGTAGATAATGCGATGCAGGCGAACGTCGACCTTCTCTTGCTCCGCAGCGGATGCGGCGCGAGGCTCCGCGACGACGTTAAATCCGACGACAATGGCCGATGAAGCGGAAGCGAGCAAAATATCGGATTCCGTAATCGCGCCGACGCCGGCATGAATCGTCTTGACGCGAACGCCTTCGACTTCGATCTTCTCCAGCGAGCCCTTCAGAGCTTCCAGGGAGCCTTGCACGTCGGCCTTGAGGATGACGTTCAGGTCTTTGATTTCGCCTTCCTTGATCTTGTTGAACAGATCGTCGAGCGTCACCTTGGAATTGGACTTCATCGTTTCCTGACGCGTCTTGATCGAGCGCTTGTCGGCAATTTCGCGCGCCTTGCGCTCGTCTTCGAACACCATGAACGGATCGCCGGCTTGCGGCACTTCCGTCAGGCCGGTAATTTCGATCGGCGTCGACGGTCCGGCTTCCTTGATGCGGCGGCCGCGGTCGTTGGTCATCGCGCGAATCCGTCCGAAGCAGTCGCCCGCCACGAAGGCGTCGCCGACCTTGAGCGTGCCGTTCTGCACGAGCACGCGCGCGACCGGTCCCTTGCCCTTGTCGAGCTCGGCTTCCAGCACGGTGCCGCGGGCGCGCTTATCCACGACGGCCTTGTAATCGTTGACTTCGGCCACGAGCAGGATCATATCGAGCAATTCATCCAGGTTCTGACGCTGCTTGGCGGATATTTCGACGAAGATCGTGTCCCCGCCCCATGCTTCCTGCACGAGACCGTACTCGGTCAACTCCTGCTTCACGCGATCCGAATTCGCATCCGGCTTGTCGATTTTGTTAATCGCGACAATGATCGGCACATTCGCCGCCTTGGCATGGTTGATCGCTTCCACGGTCGTCGGCATGACGCCGTCATCCGCCGCCACGACCAGAATCGTAATGTCGGTCACTTGCGCGCCGCGGGAACGCATGACGGTGAACGCCTCGTGGCCCGGCGTATCGAGGAACGTGATCTTCCTGCCGTTCGCTTCGACCTGATACGCGCCGATATGCTGGGTAATGCCGCCGGCTTCGCCCATCGCGACTTTCGTTTCGCGGATGGCATCCAGCAATGTCGTCTTGCCGTGGTCGACGTGACCCATGATCGTGACGACGGGAGCTCTCGTCTCCATGGCGTCCGGATCGTCGTTCTCTTCGACCGTTTCGAAGTTGGTATCTTCCACCGCGATCTTCACTTCGGTCTCGACGCCGTACTCGCCGGCGACCAGCAGAACCGTGTCCAGATCCAGGTCCTGGTTGATTGTGGCCAGCGTGCCCATCATCAGGAGCTTCTTGATCACTTCCGAAGCATCCTTATGCAACAGTTTGGCCAATTCGCCTACGGTCATTTCACCGCGGACGATCACTTTCTTCGGCGTATTGTCGATCTTCTCGCGCGGCGGCTGGTTGCTGCGGCCTCTGGCGTTTTTGCCGCCCTTGCCGCGGCCTTTGAACCCGCCGCGTCCGCTTTCGTCGAACCGCTTGCCGAAATCGCCGTCCTTGCGCTTGCCGTCGCGACTGAATCCGCCGCCCTCCCGGCCCTTGGCGGCATCGCCGCGCTGACCTGTGCGAGGAGCCTCACCCGGACGACTGCCGCGCGCAGGCGCAGCAGCATTGGCACTTTGACCGCCTCTGCCGGCGAACCCGCCGCCTTGGCCTCCCTGGCCTTGCGGGCGTCCGCCTTGACCGCCGCCCTGTGGACGGTTGCCGCCGAACCCGCCGCCTTGGCCTCCCTGACCTTGCGGGCGTCCGCCTTGACCGCCGCCCTGCGGACGGTTGCCTCCGAATCCGCCGCCTTGGCCTCCCTGGCCTGGCGGGCGTCCGCCTTGACCGCCGCCCTGCGGACGGTTGCCGCCGAACCCGCCGCCTTGGCCTCCTTGACCTTGCGGGCGTCCGCCTTGACCGCCGCCCTGCGGACGGTTGCCGCCGAATCCGCCTCCCTGGCCTTGCGGACGTCCGCCTTGACCGCCGCCCTGTGGACGGTTGCCTTCGCCCTGGCCTTGCGGTCGCCCGCCTTCACGGGGATTCCGGTTCCCTTGTCCCTGCGGACGATGGCCGCCTTGATGCTGCGAGGCTTGATGGTGGCCGGATTGCTGGCCGCCAGCTTGCTGCTGCTGCGGCTGGCCGACGTTCTGCGCCTGGCCGTCCTGGCTCTGTCCCGCACCGGCGGCACCCTCTGTCCTGGCAGGCGCAGGCGCCGAAGCTTGGACAGGTCTCGGGCCGCGGTCTTCCGTCCTGCGCTGGCCATGGCCGGATTGCGCTTGCTGCGCTCCGCCTTGTTTCGCGGCCGCCTGCTTCGCAGCCATCTTGGCCGCCGCGTTAGCTTTAACGTCATGAAAGAACTTTTCAACCGCCTGAACCATGCCATTCTCCATTACGCTCATATGGTTGTTGACCGGCATATCCTGCCGTTTGAGAATCGTAATGATTTCCTTGCTGCTCATGTTGAGCGATTTGGCATATTCGTAAACGCGAAGCTTATCCTTGTTGTCGGTTGTATCTTGTTTACTCAATATTCTCCACCTCCGAATGTTGAACGAAACCGCCGGATATCAATTGCGCAAATCCTTGATCCGTCACGGCGAACATGACCCGTTCCGGCTTGCCGACGGCCCCGCCCAGCTCGTAACGGGTAAACCCGATCACAAGCGGAACGCTGTAGCTTCCGCACTTGTCCGTCAGCTTCTTGCCCGTATTGTCCGATGCGTCTTCCGCGAGTACGACAAGCTTGGCTTCGCCGCTGCGGACCGCCTTCAGCACCGTCTCTTCTCCCGACACCAGCTTGCCGGCCCGCATGGCGAGCCCCAGATGCGACAACGTCTTAGCTCCCGCCATCCTCATCCTCCTGCTTCGCCTTCGCCGCGAGAAATTCGTCTTCCGCCTTTATGAAATCAAGCGCCAGCCGGTCGTAAATCTCGGCGGATACGGGCGCGCTGAGCGCACGCTCCAGCGCCTTGGACTTCTTGGCCAGCTTGAAGCAGCTTGCTTTGCCGCACAAGTAAGCGCCGCGCCCCGGTTTCTTGCCTGTGAGGTCGATCTGGATATCCCCTTGCGGCGAACGAACGATGCGAATCAATTCCTTCTTCGCCATCATTTCCTGACAGGCGACGCATTTGCGCTGCGGTATTTTTCGCGGTTTCAAGGATCATTCCCCCTCTCTGCATGAAACGCGGATCGCGGTGCCGGTCAATCGATCGAAACGCTGTCCTGGTGCATCGCGGCGCCTTGCGTCCGCGGACGGCCGTATTCTTGCTCGGCCTGCGTCTCGCTCTTGATGTCGATCTTCCAGCCCGTGAGCTTGGCGGCCAGGCGCGCGTTCTGTCCCTTGATGCCGATCGCCAGCGACAGTTGATAATCCGGCACGATGACCCGGGCCATCTTCTCCGCTTCGAATACGATCACTTCCAGCACCTTGGAAGGGCTGAGCGCATTGGCGACATATTCCTCCACGGAATCGGACCACCGCACGATGTCGATTTTTTCGCCTTTCAATTCCGTCACGATCGTCTGCACGCGCATGCCTTTCTGGCCGACGCACGAACCGACCGGGTCCACTTCCTCGTTGCGGGAATGGACGGCGATCTTGGAACGAAATCCCGCTTCGCGGGCGACCGAGCGAATCTCGACGACCCCGTCGTAAATTTCCGGCACTTCCAGCTCGAACAGCCGCTTGAGCAAGCCCGGATGCGTTCGGGACAGAATGATCTGCGGGCCCTTGCTCGTATTCTCGACCTTCGTGATGTACGACTTGACGCGGTCGCCCTGGCGGAACTTGTCGGTCGGCATCAGCTCGGTCAGCGGCAGCGCCGCCTCCACCTTGCCGAGATCGATATACAGGTTGCGCGTATCCATCCGCTGGATGATGCCGGTGACGATGTCCTGCTCCTTATCCACGAATGCGTTATAGATGAGACCGCGCTCCGCTTCGCGAATCCGCTGCGTCACGACCTGCTTCGCCGTCTGGGCGGCGATGCGGCCGAAATCGCGCGGCGTCACTTCGATTTCCGCGATGTCGTCCAATTGATAGTGCGGATTGATCGCTCTTGCCGCCTCCAGCGAAATTTCCAGGCGCGGATCGAGCACTTCCTCCACGATCGTCTTGCGGGCGTACACTTTGATCTGACCTGTCGTACGATTGATGTCGACGCGAACGTTCTGTGCCGTGTTGAAATTTCGCTTGTAGCTGGAGATGAGTGCCGCTTCGATGGCTTCGATCAGGATATCCTTGGCAATGCCCTTCTCCCGTTCGATTTCGGACAGCGCTTCGATGAACTCCATGCTCATGTCGGGATAACCCCTCCTCAGGTTAAGTTAGAATACAATGGCCAGGCGAGCCGAAGCCACTTTATCGTAAGGGATGGCAACTTTCTTGCGACCGATGACGAGATTCATCGTCGTGCCGTCGAAGCTGTCCAGTCTGCCTTCGAATTCTTTCGCTTTGTCGATCTGCTCGTAAGTCGTCACGAACACTTGGCTGCCTACGGCTTTGACGACATCCTGCGCCGTCTTCAGCGGCCGCTCGGCGCCCGGGGAACTGACCTCCAGGAAATACGCCTCGGGGATCGGATCGAGCTCATCCAGCTTCGCGCTCACGAACTCGGAAATACGGCCGCAATCTTCGATATCGATGCCGCCGTCCTTATCCACGAATACCCGCAGGAACCTGTTGCTCCCCTCTTTGACGTACTCTACGTCCACCAGTTGAAATCCGTGCTCTTCCAAATAAGGAGCGGCGAATTCCTCCACGATGGATTTGATTCTCGTTGCGCTCAAATGCCCAACCTCCGATCGTTGCGAATGGATCGCTGCAGTCCATTCGCACACCGGAATGGCCCATGACAAAACGGAAAGAGCGGGTTTCCCCACTCTTCTGCAGACAGTGATATCCACATGATTACCAAAAGTAGTTTAGCATATTCCGGATAGGTTGGCAACAAGTTTTTGCTTGATCCTGCGTCGCTCTCACTTGAACCAGCCCTTCTCCCTGAATCGCTTGATCGCCTCGATCCGGTTGCTGACGCCAAGCTTCTCCAGGATGACGGAAACATAGTTGCGGACCGTTCCATTCGACAAAAAAAGCTCATCCGCGATTTCCTTCGTGTTCTTGCCCTCGGCGATCAGGCCGATGACTTCCGTCTCCCGCTGCGTCAGCGGATTCTCTTCGCCATAAGCTTCATCTACCAATTCGGCGGCGTAGACGCGGCGGCCGGACATGATATTGCGCAGCGAGTGCGCCAGCTCTTCGATTGGACTGTCTTTGAGCAGATAGCCGTGCGCGCCGGCCTTGATCGCCCTCTCAAAATAGCCGGAACGGGCGAATGTCGTCAGGATGACCGCCTTGCATGTCGAGGCTTTCAGTTCTTCCGCCACCTCAAGCCCGGATTTCTGCGGCATCTCGATATCCGTGATGCAAATATCCGGCTGATGGAGCTTCACCAGCTTGAGCGCATCCTCGCCGTTGTTCGCCTTGCCGACCACTTCCATGTCCGGCTCCAGATCCAGCAGCGACGCCAGCGCGCCGAGCAGCATCCGCTGATCTTCGGCAATGACGATCCGAATCATGACTTCGCCTCCCGCTCTGACTGGATCAGAATATTCGGCACGCTCATGACGATTTCCGTACCGTCGCGAGCCAAAACGTCCAAGCTGCCGTTTACGAATTCCAGCCGTTCCTTCATGCCTCGCAATCCGTTCCCTCGCGGTGCGGTATCGGGGATCCCCACTCCGTTGTCCCGCACCCGGATCCGCAATTCGTCGGGCGCCTGCTCGATCTCGATTATGCATTCGGTCGCGGCGCTGTGCTTGACGATATTGTTGACGGCTTCTTTCAGACACATGCTTACGACGTTCTCGGAGAGCAGCGAAGTGTTCGCCAGCCTGGGCTCGCCCTTCAGCGTAAAAGCGATGTTCGCCGCCTGCAGCACTTGCCGCAAGCGATCGATCTCGTCCTCCACGTGCGTGCCCCGCATTTCCGTCACGAGCTTGCGCAACTCCTTGAGCGCGCTTTGCGCCGTCTGCCGCACATCTTTGATTTCCGACTCGGCTTGACCGGGATTGCGCGATATCAGCTTGCCCGCGAGGTCGCTTTTGAGGCCGATCAGGCTCAGCTTCTGGCCCAGCGTATCGTGGAGGTCGCGGGCGATGCGCTGCCGCTCCTCCAGCTTCACGAGTTCGGAGATCCGTTGGTTGGCGTCGTTCAGCTCGCCCTGCAGCAAGTCTCTCTTGTTGCGGGTGTACGTCGTCACCGGGAGCAGCGTCACCGCGATCAGACAGACGAAGACGAACGGCGCCTGGGTGATCAGAATCGGGTTGGCGTGCAAATATCCGATGTATACCGCCACGAATGTCAAGCTGAGATGGATGGAATACAAGGTGATAAAGCCGGAGAATATCAAGATGTTCCCGATAAAAAATGCCAGAAACAGCGAGAAATAAACATAACCGAACATCAGCGTCATCGCGATCGAGAATACGATCTGGATGCTTGTCCAGAAGTAGACGAGCCATCCCTTCGAGCTGAAGGACATCAAATAGCAAACGAAAAACCCGACAATCATGCCGATTCCGATAATCGTATGATAGGTTGTCGAGGATCGGAACACGAAGTAGAACGGCAGGATATAGAATACGACCCAGACGTAAGGGCTTAGCCCCGTACTTCTCTGGAAAATTTGATACCATTTCTGCAAGGGCCGCCGCCTCCTTCCAACTCCGATCCACCTTTCATTGTAACCGATTTTCGTTTGCCGTTACGCAGTTATTTCTCCGCCATGCGGAGCGCGCGTTCATCGGAATTGCGCTGCGCCTTGTATCGGCGACTGACTGCCGGGCGTCTGACGGGCCTGTATCCGACGAACGTTTTGCCCTTCTCGTCCCACAACCGAAAACGCAGCGATTGCAGACTGGTACCCAGCGTAATCGTGGCCGCATGCTGCAGCGGCGGCGTGGCCTCATGCGCCTTCTCCAGATTGTAATTGGGCACTTTCGGATTCAGATGATGCACATGGTGAAAGCCGATATTGCCGGTGATCCATTGCAGCACGCGCGGAAGCTTGTAGTAGGAGCTCCCTTCCACCGCGGCTTGCACGTAGCTCCACTCGGCTTCATTTTCGAAATAGGAATCTTCAAATTGATGCTGCACGTAGAACAGCCAGATGCCGAGCATGCCCGAAACGAAGAAAATGGGGCCTTGGATGAGAACGTAATCTTGCCAGCCGATCGCCCAGATCATGCCTGCATGCAGTGCCGCGATAAGCACATTGGTCAAATAGGTGTTGAGCCGCTCCTTGCGCCTGGCGCCCTTCACGTTGAAACGATATTGAATGAGAAAAACGAAGATCGGACCGAGTCCGAACATGACGAGCGGGTTGCGATACAATCGGTAGGCGATTTTCCTCCATGCCGGCGCAGCCGCATATTCATCCACGGTCAGAATCCAGATGTCGCCGACGCCTCTCTTGTCCAGGTTGCCGCTGGTCGCATGATGCCTGGCGTGGCTGTTCTTCCACTGCCGATAAGGAACATGGGTCAGGACGCCGAGAATCGTGCCGGTCACGTCGTTGGCTCTCTTGCTCCTGAAGAATGAACCGTGACAGCAATCATGGAACAAAATAAAGGTACGGATCAGAAATCCGGAGGCGACGATGAGAAAAGGAAGAGTTAACCAGTACGATACGGAGAGACTGGCATAACCGGCGCACCAGAGTGCGATCAAGGGGAGCAAGGTGTTGAACATTTGCCGCTTGCTTGCTTTGGTATCGGTTGCTTCATAAGGCTGCGTGCTTTGCTTCAGTTCGGCGATTTGTTTGGTCGGTTTCAAAATGCAGTTCCCCCTCTTGTTGGCAGAACGTGACGAGGCTTCGCTCGCTCGTGTTAATCTCATTGTAAACAATGAGGCACGCGCGCCGTAGTCACAAACGTCAATTCGAGGGGGTGACAAATGTCACATGGATTCTAGAGATGGAAAAATCGCTGAGAAAGACAAGCAGTTAAGAAAATCCGAATAATCAGAAGGAGGACAAGCGGGTTAACCACCTGTGATGAAGCGCCAGTGGAGTGCTGCTGAAATATCGTTAATATTTATCGGTCATTTTAACAAAACCCGGTTGCAGCAACTCAGTCACTGCACACGTTGTCCCTAACCCGGCAAAACCCGGTTGCAGCATCCGAACCTCTGCGCTTGCTGCCTCTAACCGGACAAAATCCGGCTGCAGCATCCGAACCGCTGCGCTTGCTGCCTCTAACCGGGCAAAACCCGGCTACAGCATCTCAGCCACTGCACACGTTGTCCCTAACCCGGCAAAACCCGGTTGCAGAGTTTGAGTAACCTTACTTAGGGATCGTTCTACTAGTAGGGCATGGGATATTCCGTTTCGAGAAGAGGAAGGCACGACTTGAGAGAGCGATTTTTGTCTTTCGGGTGCAACTCGGTGAACGGTTGAAGAAAGCAATCGTCGTCCAGAAGTTTATCGATGATGGCGAGCTCGGCAGGCAGAACTTACACTGACTCTGGAAGAATGGAATCCCACAGCGTCAATTGTTCGTCACGAAGTCTCAACATTTTCTTCACCTCTAGGAAGGATTCCCGAGGCTCTGTGTTGAACTCCTATGACAAGGAATTCTTCCCTCGGGGTTGGATATATTGCTATCTCGACAATAACAATCTCCACATTAAGGGACTGAATTCCTTTTTCGTTTGCTAAAATTCTCGACTTTTTCAGGGGTACTACTTAATATTATTTTCAGGAAATTCTTCTTTCAGAGGCGCTCTAATCATGTGTTTGAATTCTGGCTTGCAAACACCATACTGCCTATAATTTTCCCTAGCTTGCTTTAATGAAATATGATTGGCACCGGTATTCCTTTCAGGCTGTTCATGAGCTACAATGTCATATTGCCAAAAGCATACTTCACAGATGTCTACAATTACCTCGTCGTCACTGTCTACAGTAAAATACCCGCAACAAGGACATTCCTGCCTCTTGGAATCCATGTAATCCTCCCCCTTTTATTAAGGTGTATCTTTGCAATCTGTTCCAGTCAGCAATTTAATCCTTCTATTGGTTTCATGTAAGTGGAGATTCCACCGAACTTATTAATAATTTCAAATTCATTTGTTACAGTATTGCACCCGAAATATGTTCCTTCTGCAGAAGGAACAGCTTGCGTTGTTTTGGTTGCATTCTTTGTAAGAAACCCTCTTGCCGCATTAAGATATTGCGTATCCGTTTTAAAACCAAATTCTGCATCATGTTCTCCAAAGTACCTAGCTAAAGTGCTTTGTCCTCTTTTATTCATAAAATCTACAGCAGCATTCCTTACTTCTTTGTAAGCCAATTTTACTGCAATTTCCACACTTATCATGCCTGGGTTTTATGTAATAAATTTATACATTCACGTCAGCTCGGCGAGTTCTCGGTTCTGCGTAATTTCACCATGAACATTACCGCCATAAGTTCTGATACGTTCAACTTTGCAGATGCTTAGCCATCCGATTTATTAAGTTCTGGGTGAAGTAACAGAAAGACCTTGAGGATTACTCCCAAAATCAAAATCGTACCTATCTTTCAGTTAAACCGTTAATATGCCAATTGCTTTTTTTTTACTCTTAATGTTCCATCTTCAGGAAGATACGCGACAGAGTACTTTTCTGGCTTAAAGTCAATAGTTGAATACTTAAATCCCGCTTTTCGCATGAAAATATTTCCATACGTCAGGTATGAGGCAGTTCATTCAATTAATCTGCAAAATGCGAGGGGCGGTTGCGTGTGGATTCGCAGAAAAAGCCAATTCGTACGCGATATCGACA